>ERZ795048.1187-NODE-1187-length-24522-cov-9.892304_pt1 | contig 24522 bp, 20 predicted proteins | sample MGYA00375132_ERZ795048 | MGnify/ENA primary metagenome ERZ795048 (study PRJEB30177, sample SAMN05720225) | activated sludge metagenome | isolation source: Anaerobic digester | place: Hong Kong | collected 2014-12-17 ... | reverse complement strand
TTGTCAAGCTTTTTCTTTAAAAAAATATCCCTTATTTAAGGGATTGTTTTTGATTGTATACGGTATTTGCTCCTAAAGATTATGGTGCTAACTGTCAAAGACGGGTACTATAATTTTTTTGTATCACATAAACAGGAGGACTATATTATGAAAAATAAGAAATTGTTTTCAATTTTATTATTTTTTATTTTGTTGTTTACAGCATTATCAGTTTTTGCTGGCAGCAGTTCATTTAGTGAACCTTTAGGTTCAGGATATTGGAGTGGATCATTAAGTGTTGGTAATTTAGTTGTAACTGCAGAGAAAAATCTTGATCCTATACCTCCTACGATAAACTTGAGCGTGGGAGTTAGTGGAACTGTTTGGTTTGTAGATTATTATGGTAATGAATACAGTTCAAATTATTCTGAGTATCAAGATTATGTAGATGGTGTTGCTGCAGTTTTAATTCTACCCTCAGGTGCCAGAACGTTTACAAGAGCAGATAGTTATCATTATGGCTATATAAATGGAAGTTGTGATAATAATTATCTATCTGCATCGAATTAAATTAATTTAAAATGAAAAAGAGTATATGTATTATATTAATTATATTATTATTGAGTTCATTGAGTTCATGTATCAATAATAATGAGGTAAACACCAGTACTACGCCTTCATTGGACGCATCACCTTCTTTGGTGACAGATTCCTATGCTTCCTTATTGCCAACACACTCCACTTCCGTCGATAGGAGTATAAAATATGATACAGAGGGCAATTTGGATTATCAGGCTATGTGGCCAGAAAAGAAAATGCTTGTATGGTTATATTTTGATTATTTTGGCATATTGCAATACATAAATAACCTAGATAATTCAAACCCAAAACCATTCAGTGAATTCTATACCAGTATTGTTAGTGATGAACTAATAGTTGCATATAATGATTACTTAATTTCACTTGGGAAAGATTATGTTATCAGATTTATACGACAGGATGCTATAGTTGACAAGATAGCAGAGGATTATAAAGCTCTTGGTGATGATAATAATGCAAAACAATATTTTAAATTCACAGAAATATATGCTTATTATTTCGAATTCATGAAAGATATGAAAAATTCGGGAATACAGGCTGATATCATCAGCTCTATTGCAAATATAAAAGGAACTTTTTCTATTAAAGAAAATGATGTGACAGTACAGGTAAATTATACTGCAATTGAAGAATCTGGAGCAGATGAGATTAATAATGATCTTTTACTGGATATTACAGATTTTCTGTTAGATGATGAAGATAAAAAATTATACGGGCTTTTTCCGGACGAATACTGGAGTTTATTTGATAAATATAACGGTATATATGGTGTATATAACAATGAGATAGCATCCAGTTTCATTTTTTATCTGAGAAATGACATAATAAATAAATATGAAGTCAATATTTCCGAGCTTGATACGATTGATGAAATTGATGTTTTCTTTGACGAGATATTTGACGACTATAAAACAGAGATAACAAGCAGTGATTTGATGCTTATTCGTAAATTCTTAGATTACTCTGCATATAATGAATTAGCCGGGATAATTACTGATAAAAGTAATTCGACTATTTCATATAAATATGATGCAGATAACAATCCGGCAGTAATAAACAGATTTAAGGATGCTGATTATTTACAAATAAACAAAATACTTGCAAAATGGGCTGCAAGAGGGTATTTTAACACAAGTATTGTATATAATACTGACGGTTCCGCCTCTGCAAGCATAGCATTTGCTCCATATATTTCATATATTGTACCTGGTTATCAAGACTATTCTAACGATTCTTCAGATGATATTCAATATATACCAGTTGAAATAAGCAGATATATATTGCACGACAGTAGAAACAAACTTATAGGTATAGCTTCATGGACGAAAAATGGTGAAAGTGCATTTGATTTTCTGTCTACTTTGTTTACAGACCCACATCTTTCAAACCTAATATATTATGGTAAAAACTATAAATGTGAAAATGGTCTTGTAAAACAAAACGGAAATTATAGCACTTCCGTGCTTACTGCGTCTCATATGCTATATCCAAATAGAGTTGGAGAAAAAAGGATATCTGATTTTAAAGATGCAATGAGTGATGCGTATATTCCTCCTAATTATGGTTTTGAACCAGATATTACGAAAATGGAATATGAATTTGAAGAAATAAGCAGATTATGTAAAGAAGCAGATAGTTTATGGGCTACACATTCTGATAATTTTCTGTCTGAACTTGAAAATGTAATAACGCAATTGGATGCATTAGGGTATAGCAGGTTTTTACAGGATATAAATAAGCAACTTGGGCAATATATAGAAAGTAAGCCCTGAGATAAGGATTGAATCATGAATACAAATAAGAGAATTTATCTACTGATTATATTAATTGCGGTTATATTAACTTTTTTATGTGGATGCAATAAAAAACAAAGCAATAATAACGATACGGCTGTTACGTATGAAGGATCTGCATACGGCGAAAATGGAATGATAATATACGAGGATGGGTTGCTTGCTTATTACGATTATAAAACTGGTGAAAGAAGTGTCGTATGCAGCCGTCCTGAGTGCTCCCATCAGAAATATGACAGTCAAACAAACCCTAATCCGTCTTGTGCTGCAGTACCGCCAAAAAATACGACGTTTGAAGCTGGAGTAATTGTTAATAATTATTTATATATGTTTGTGCTTCCATCCGAAATAAATAAAATGGATATATATAAATCAGATTTAGATGGTGAAAACAGAATAAAAGCAGGACAGGTAAATTGCGGTGGAATTATTGATAAGGCAATAGTTTATAAGAATCTTTTTGTATTTACAGGAAAGGAATTAGTTAAAAAGGATAATGAAGATGAGCTTTCGGTCAGTACTATACAAATTAAGTATTTTACTGGAATTATTGATATCAATACACTAGAGCTTGTTCAAATAGAAACATATGAGAAACATCAAATCTCACAAAGTTATTATGTCTATAATAATGTCCTTCATTATTATTATATGGATGAAAATGTTTATGAAATACGACGTGTAAGTCTTTCTGATTTCACTGTTTTAGAAGCGCTTTCACTACCTTTGAAAAATGAACAGGAAAAAGCATATTGCGTAATGGACAAAGGGTATTTGTACTATATAAAAAGTAATCCAATGCAATCGTCACCTGACATAAGAAGGACTGATCTTATGACTTTAGAAGATGAAATTTTCGTATCTGGTATTGAGATTCAGGATGGGACATTGATAGGCATTTCCGGTAAGTATTTCTTTATTCACAGTAATGAAAGTAAAATACCCGAAGAGACAGAATGGAAGTTTGTAATATATGATTCGGATGAGAAAACGATAAATGAATGTGATATGCATTATAGCGGAGTACAGACAGGATTAGTTACTCATTTGATAAATCTGAATGAAGAATTTATTTTATTATATAAATTTGACGAGGGCAGTAAACATGCCAGTTACAGATATATGAAGATAGAATCACTGATAAATAAATCATATGATTTTGTAGATATAAATGTTATTTACTGATAAAGGCTAAAAATTATGGAACTAATGCTTGAGAATATAAATAAGTCATATGGTCTAATAAAAGCTCTTAATGGTTTTACAGCTGTACTTGATGACGGAGTATATGGCTTGCTAGGCCCCAATGGCGCAGGCAAATCGACATTGATCAAAATCATTACGGACAGTCTTAAAAGTGACTCAGGGTCGGTATATATTAATGGAAAGAGCATTAAAACTATAGGGGATTCTTATAGGTCTATGTTAGGATATATGCCCCAGCATCATGGTATATATCCCTCATTCACTGCAGCTCAATTTTTGTCCTATATCGGTTCTCTAAAAGCAATGGATAAGAAGAGAATAGAAGATGAAGTACCTAAAATATTAAAATCCGTTAACCTTTTGGATGTTGCACATAGACGGATAGGAACTTTTTCTGGAGGAATGAAACAAAGGATTATGCTTGCTCAGGCTCTTATGGGAGATCCTAAGATTTTGATCCTAGACGAGCCGACAGCCGGATTAGATCCGAAAGAACGTATCAGAATGAGAAATCTTATATCCGGTTATGCTCTTAACAGAATTGTCATTATTGCTACTCATGTAGTCTCAGATATCGAATATATTGCTAAAAAGGTTATGCTTATAAAAAAAGGTGTTTTGATTAATTATGATTATCCTTATGAACTATGTAAAAAATTAGAAGATAAAGTGTATGAAATTGAAGCAAGTGAAGTAGAACTTCTGGATATTATCTTATCTTTCAATGTCTGTAATATCCAAAAAAGTGTAGATAATCTGATAGTGCGTATCTTGCTTCATGAACATCAGACTGAATCTGATTTAAGCAAATACAGTCATAGGCAAACAAGAGCTACCATTGAAGATGTTTATCTTTCGGTTTTTGAAGAGGAGAGGGAAACAGAGGTTATGCAGTGAATCTTCTGTTATGTGAGTTAAAAAAAACATTTGTCAGTAAGACAACAGTAATATTCCTTATAATTGCAGTTACAATTAATGTAATTACTCTTTATATAAACGAGAGTGTTTCATCAGGCTCAAGTTTGGATTTGAGCATCGTCAGAGATATTGATGAAAAGCTTATGCATTTGGACGAAAATCAGGCTAAGGATTTTTTAAATGAGCATATTATTGCTATGGAATATGCATTATCTCTAACAAGCGAAATACCTTTGACTCCTGAGAAACTGGTTCTTCGATATCCTGGAAATAATATCGAAAAAATAATCGCTGATTACAACAATGGAGTATATGATGGTTATATTAAAAATCCATATGCAATTGGGATAGTTCTTCGTCAGAAGCTCGAGGAAGTTGATGTTGTATACTCATATGATGAATACAGGGAAGAAATAAACAGAATTGCAATACGTATGCAGACATCACCTATATTTGCTGATTCGCATTTTGCGAAGCATAATGCAAAGAAGACAGCAGAAGCATTTTCAAACCTGAATATTTCAAACTTAAGATTCAACAGCTCAAAAGGCGTAACTTTAGCGACTAAAAACGGTATAACACCTATATATCTTTTAGTCGCCTGTTTATTTATATGTTTTCTTGTCTACATCCATGATAAGGACAACAATACTTTAACATTACTTAGAACAATGCGTAAAGGCAGAAAACATCTCATGCTCTCGAAAATAATCAGTGCTTTGATACTTGGTTTAGTTACAACATTTCTTCTTTCAGTTTCTTCTTACTTGACAGGTTACGTCTTATATGGATTTGGGGATATCAATATGCCGTTACAAAGTGTATTCGGGTTTCAGTCATGTATATTTGAACTGAGCGTTCTTCAATATCTCATTGTCTATATCCCTATGCTGATGCTTTCTGTAATATTCGTATTGACACTTATGATGTTTATCTTTGTATCAATTAAGGATTCAATAGTGGGAGTTATCATTGTTGCTTCAATTTTCACCATATCAATTGTTATGCATAACTCAATATCATCTGTATCATTTTTTAGTATATTTAAGTATTTGAATCTATACTTTCTTCTGGATGCAGGAAAAATTATAAGTAATTATCTGAATATAAATATGGCTGGTTATCCTTTATCTTTTGTCCCGATTTTTTTCATAACCGTCATAACAAGTTCTGTAATTCTTTCACTGGTAACTATAAATATTTTCAAAGGACAAAAAGATATACAAGGGTCGTATTTAAAAAGAAATATAAGGAAAATCAAGACAAGTAAGGCAAAGAAGATAAATACCGGAATCTTTTGTTTCGAAGCATATAAATGCATCATAATCAACCCTGTACTTCCAATCTTAATCATTTTCCTTCTGTTTCAATTGCTAACTGTCAAAGCATATCCTCCGGAACAAAGACTTGCAACAAAAGATTACATATATATGTATTATATGAAAAAACTTGAAGGACCTATTTCAAATGAAAAAACACTTACTCTAGAAAAAATGCTGAAAGAAGTGCAAACAGAGAATAATCAGGATGCAAGCAGTTTAAATAGGGATAAGATTTCAGTAATACTTAATTTGATTTCTAAAGATTCATCATTAAACCTGCTTAAAGATTCTACAGAGGATATCAATATTAAAAACAGAATATCTTTTGTTTATGAAAAAGGATATAACGAATTTTTCAATGATGATTATTTAAGCAGAAAGGCAGCATTGTATTCACTTTTACTTGTTATTCTTTGTACGGTTGATATTTTCGCAATGGAGAAAAAAAATAATACATATAGTATCATAACCAGCACTGTGCATGGTAGAAAACGGACTTTTATTAATAAGAGCATTATCTCCTGTATAATAGCTTTTCTTGTGATGTCAGCAGCATATATTCCACTGATTATAAAAATTGCAAGAGAAAGCGGATTTGCATGTTTTGATTCTCCTATAGCATGTATAAATGGTATGGAAAATTTCCCTCTTAATGTAAGCATATCAGAATATTTCATACTATTATTTATCCTTAAATTCATCGGTATTGTTATCTCAATAAGCATTATTAATTTTGTATCTCATATTACAGGTGAAAGAATAATGACGATTGCAATTACGCTACCAGTTATAGTTATTCCTGCATTTTTAGCTTTCATGGGAGCAGATAGTTTTTCTAACATACTATTTAACGTATATCTATATGGGAATAACCTTATGTCATTAGGACAATGGTGTGTAGTTCAAGCAGCAGCTCTGGTTGTTATTGGACTATTACTTTTTTACATTCTATATATGAAATACAATAAAAATAGAATTTAGTATTATGATTTAAGATAATTTCATGCCCTATGAGGTTTCTAAATGAAACAACAATTAACAGCATATATGTGAATACAAGGAGTAACAAATCAAGGCAAAAAAAAGCGGCTTTTAAGCCGCTTCTTTGTTTGTTATTGGTTAATTATTCGGCTATAAGGCCTGCTACCTTAACCAATCCTTCTTCTTTCTCAACTATAGCAAATACAACAGTGTATGTGCCAGCTTTGAGTACTACAGGGTTTCCGTTCCAGTCTGGACCTACTTCAGGAGTTTCTGTGAATCCAGGAATCCAAAGAAGATCAGGAGTCAGAGAAACAATTTCTCCGCTTTCAGGACTCTGTGCCCACCAGTCTGGAGCTTCCTGGCCTTTTGAAACTTGTAACCATTTCATTGTCTGGTTTCCATCAGCTTCTTTTACAGCACCATTTTCTACATACTGTGCTGACCATCCTGCACCTTCGGCAGTAATGGTTACATTTTCAAGTATGTATAAATATTTCGCGCCTTTTAAATCAGCTTTAAGTGCAGCAACACGTGCATCCTTAAGTGAAACAGGTGTCATCTTATAAGTATCATTTCCAACAGCATCACCCCATCCTGCGAACTGTCCGGTAACATAATAGTCTTTTTCGGTGTTTTCAAGGATAGTGTCAGGTGTACATGCGGCTAATGATCCAAGAGCTAGAACCAATGTTAATACAATTGCGATAACTTTGAACTTTTTCATAATTCCTCCTCAATTTTCAATTGATATATTTTTCCAAATGAACAACTATATTTTATCACGGCCTTACACAGAGTCAAGAGATTTCAATTGAATTGTGAAAAAAATGTGAACTTTTGCTTTTTCACAATTATTTCAGTTTATTTTAGGATTACAGATGTCAACCCATCAAGTGTAAGAATGTTACCATTCAGACGAGCTTTGCCTTGTCCTATATATCCGCTAATTGAATCAAACTTAATATCGGTATATGTAGACAGATCAATAGTTATAGGTTCATTCGACAGGTTGTGGAAAACACCTTTAGTAACGTTTTCATATTGAACAAGGAACCCGCCGAAAAGATTGTATCCTTCAAACTTAAGCGGAATATAATCACCGACTGCAATTTCAGGATTTGCTTTTCTTAAGGCAATGAGTTTTTTGTAATATGTGTAAAGGCTGTCATGCTGTTTGATCTGCTGTTTTACTGTACCGTTAATCTGTCTTTCAGCTGGGAATGTTGTTCCTGGAGGATCTTGTACTGTATCTTTATCTCCCCAAAGCATTGCTAAACGCCTGTTAGCGTCAGTGGAGGAGGTAGCTCTGCTTCCATACATTCCGATTTCTTCCCCATAATACATGAAAGGGTTACCAGATGAAAGCATATATAGATTTGCAGCCATGTGCATTCTGTTTTCCTTAACGGAAAGATAACCTGCACTTCTATCCATATCATGGTTAGAGATAAATGGTTTTAATATTGCATCTGGATTGGAAATTTCCACATTTTCCTTGTAACGGCATATGTTTCTAACATAATCATTTAAATTGAAAATTCCGTTTACAGTAAGGGCTACATCACCACCTGAACCTGCCATATCAAAATCAAAGCAGTCTAAAGCCTCATAATATTCATATACACTGGTAGTGTTTGACCAGTTTTCTCCGACAAGGAAAACATCCTCATCGTATTTTCGGCATGTGTCTGCAAACCATTTCCAAAACTCAATATTTTTAATGTCATTACTCAGATAAACATACTTAACTGCATCAAGTCTGAAACCCTTTACGCCTTTTTCCAGCCAGAATTTCACGATATTATCAATTTCGTCAAGAACTTCGGGATTATCCATATTTAATTCAGGCATAGAAGGGGAGAAGTTGCCTTCGTAATAATACTGGACTCCATCTGGATCTTCAGCAAGCTTATGCCATCCCTTGGATGAATCAGTTGTGATGCTGTACCAGTCCATGTACTTATTATCCTTATCTCCTTCTTTAATTGCGTTTTTCAGGTCCAGAAACCATCTGTTATACTCTGATGTGTGATTTAAGACCAGATCAATTATGATGTCTATACCTTTAGCATCACATACGGATATGAGCTGTTCGAAATCCTCCATAGTCCCATAATTTAAATCGATACTGTAATAGTCTACGACATCATATTTATGGTAGGAGCCTGCCTGCATGATGGGCATAAGCCAGATTCCTTCTATTCCAAGGCTTTTTCCACTTAATGGATCACCATCATTAAGGTAATCAATACGGTTTATAATTCCTTTGATGTCTCCTGTACCGTCTTCATCGCTATCAGAGAATCCACCAACAAAGATTTCGTAATACACGCCAGGAACATCAATATCCGGTAATTCATCTATTTTTATGGCTTTTTCACCTCTTAAAGCATCTGTACTGCATGAGGCAAAAGTGAGCATCATTAAGATGCTCACAAGTATGCTTAGTATTTTTTTTGTTATAGTTTTCATCATCCTTTTACCGAACCAGCGGTGCTTCCTTCTATATAGTATTTCTGTAGGTACATAAATAAGGCTACAATAGGTATTGCAACACAGACGCATCCTGCGGCAAATACAGTGAATCGTGAAGTGTCAACAATTTGTCCATACATCATATAGTACAACCCGACTGCGACTGTGTGAAGTTCAGTGTTCTGTTCTCCAAGTATTACTCTTGCAAATATAAAATCCATCCATGGAGCAGTAAAGCTCATTAGGGCAGTGTATACGATTATCGGCTTGCTTATCGGTAATATAACGCTTCCAAATATCCTTGCTTCCCCAGCTCCGTCAATTCGGGCAGCCTCAATAAGCGCATTTGGAACTGTATCAAAAAATCCCTTACCGACATAGAACCCAAGTCCTGCTCCGGCAGAGTAACAAAGTATAAGTGCAGTCAATGTCTGAGTGAGCCCAAGAGCTTTTAAAATATAGTAAATTGCTATCATTGACATGAATCCAGGAAATAATCCCATGACTATAGCAATATTCATAAAAGGCTTTCTCATTTTGAATTTCACTTTGCTCATAACATATGCTACAGAAAGTGTAAGCATAGTAGACAGGACACATGAGAATACTGCAACAAATAAAGTGTTTCTAAACCATATTGGAAAATATGTATTAGTAAATAGTATTTTGAAGTTATCAAATCCGAACTGTTTTGGCCAGTAGTGTGATACAACAGTACCAACCATAGTTCCATCGACATTGAATTCTGTTCTTAAAGCATTGAGCAGTATCCAAAGTATAGGGTATAACCATATTATGCTTAAAGCTATAAGCAATATATATGTGCCAATTTTAGATACCTTTTCAGATCTGGTCTGATTGAAGAATTTTTCCTTTACAGGCTTATTCCCATCTTTTTTATCAATTGTAATTGTTTTTGTATTTGCACTCATTGGAAAGTGTCCTCCTCTTTATAGGATTTGGATCTGCGATATGTCACTAAGGTGACTATCGATGTGATCAGAAAGGTAAGTATACCTATTACTGCGCCAAGGTTATATTGCTGTTCATCAATTGTAAGCTTATACAGCCATGTAACTAAAAGATCCGTACCTCCTGCAATATATCCTCCTGTTACCTTCGGATTGCCAGAAGTCAGAAGATATATAATATTAAAGCTTGTAATATTGCCTACAAAAGATGATATTAGATATGGTGTTGTTATAAATACAATATAGGGCATAGTTATCTTGCGAAGTATAGTGAATTTTTTAGCACCATCAATCCTTGCCGCTTCATATAAGCTGTCAGGAATATTCATGATAGCTCCTGATGCTAATAGCATTGAGTAGGGGATACCTACCCATAGATTTATTAAAATAATGGTAATCCTCGCAGTCCAGACATTTGTAGCATTAGCTAAAAATGACATAGGCTCGCTTAATATGCCTGTCTGAACTAAAAAGCTTTGTAATGGACCATATTCACCAATAAGGTTTCTCATTGCTAAAAGAGAAACAAACTGCGGTATGGCTATAGTCAGTACGAATACCGCACGGAAAATCTTCTTTCCTTTTAAGCCTTTTTTGTTAATAATAAGAGCAAGTACTATACCGCCGAAATAATTTAAGAATGTTGCAAAAAATGCCCATATAAGGGTCCATGCGAGAACAGGCAGAAATCTTGCAGCAATTTCCCCTGTGGGATTAGTGAAGAATGTTGTAAAGTTATCAAATCCCACCCAGTCAAAAAGCTTTAAACCGGCTTGTCTTTCTTTGTCATAATTGGTAAAGGCTATAAGTATCATAAATATTGTCGGTAATAATGTGAAAACAACTGCACCAATAGCAGCAGGTGTTAGCATTGTAATGTAGAAACGGTTACCGAGCATTTCTTTTGCATCCTGCTTGAATGATGTCACTTTACCATAATTTTTTATATCCTGATCGGCTTTATAACTGCTTTTTATTCCGGAATTGTATGCGAACAGGTACATCAGTGTTATCCCGATAGTGACAACTCCAAATAAAAGCATTAGCATAGAGTTGTCTGCAGGAGTGAAAATATCACCCTCCTGAGTACCAAGTGTAATAAGGTTTATAAAAGCCTTGTAACCCAAAGGTGTCTTGTTCACTTCAGGACAGGTTATCATGAAAAGAGCATAACCTGCTTGAATTATGAAGTATATAAGGCCTTTAATTATCTGGCCGTGATATACATTTCCCGAACCCATCACGAAGTGTGACATCTTGGTGCCAAGACTGCCATCCATAAATCTATTATAGAATCTTACGAACGGCTTTGAAATTTTTGTTAGGAATCGATTGATTCCAGTTTTGTTATTATCCATACTATAGCCCCCGTTCGATTTATATGCTTTATCTTTCTCCTGTTTTCCAGATATTTTCGATTGTTTGCAATTGAGTCCTTATAGCTTCAGTAGTACCAAATAGGCTTTCCTTGTTCTCAAGTATTTCCCTTACAAGGTCAGGAGCTCCTTTTGAATAATAATAGAAGTTATGAGTAGTTGAATATCCGAAAGGCTGGGGAATACCATAATTGAACATCTCCAGCTGTTTTGCTGCTAGAATTGTTTCGATGTTGTCTTCCTGCATTGAAGTAAATTCTGTAATCGCATTCTTATATGCTGGAAGATTAGCACATTCTATAAATGACTGTTCCTGAACTTCCTTGCTTGATAAGAAAAGCAGGATATCTTCAAGGTAATCAGCTTTATCGCTTCCTTTCTTCATGACAAATATCTTGCAGTCAGTAAATGAGCCGCTTCTGTATACAGTTCCTGCATTTACATTGGTGCCTTTAACATCGTTAGCTGTTAAGGTAAAAGAAGGAAGTGCAGCGATACCAAGATTTTCACCTAGAGCAGCCTTAGCAGCATTGAATTTCCATGCTCCACCTATAAGGCTTAATGATATTTCATCTCTAAGTTCAATTTCCCAACCAGAATCCGTAGGCATCTTTCCACCGTTTTTGTCAGTAAAGAATCTCTGACCCCACTGCATTATTGCGACTGTTTCATCTGAGGTGAACTCACAATCTTCTATATCTCCATTTTGATAAATTTTTGCAGGCATTTCTCCTGTTTCTTCATTTATTGCCAGTGTAAGGAATGAATTATTAAAACCATCAGCTCCCATCAAAGATACAGATTGTTTATTATTATTTTTCGCAGCTGCCCAGATGCCTTCCCATGTTTTAACATCATTTTCTGACAGATATTTTGTGTTATACATTAAAACCAGAGATTGAGCAATGTAAGGTATACCGAAAGTATACTTTGTTCCTTGTACTGTCATGTCAATTACATTAAGAAAAGTTTCAGGATTATCAGCATTTATCTGTGCTAATAACGCTTCGCTTCTGACTGGAGCTATTGCTGAAGCCCCCGCAGTGAGCTTTCCAAGATTATCATGAGCTACTGTAAATATATCTGCTCCAGCATCAAGGTCATCAAGAACTTTAGCTGCAGCAGAAGCAGTATCTACTCCCTGTACTGAAACAGAGAAAGGGAAATCCTCTCCTGTTTGTTCTTTGTATTTTTCAACATATTCTGCCATCTTTTCTGTATAGAAGTCTACTGATTCCACACCAACCCAGATTGTTAGTGGTGTATTAGATTTTTTAGGCGAACATCCAACAAAAGATGCCACAATCATACACAGAGCCAAAAGTAATGTCAGTGACTTAAATGTTTTTCCTTTTCTCATGTTATTCCTCCTGTAAAGAAATATATTCTATTTAGTTCTTTGTCTTAATAATAATTAAATTATATTCTGCAAAAAGGCAGGTGTCAAACATATGATGTTCAATATATAACATTTTTTATTTACTTGAAGCTATATTATGAAACTTAGTGGTAATATTCATGAAAGTAAGCGAAAAAGCATTAAACTAATCCTAAAACTGATGCTACATCAAAAACATTAGTAATCAGGAATAGAGTAATTATTGATATAAGGGTAGAGAAGGCTACTATTGAAGAAGCTAGTTTCTCATCGTTATTGTATTTCATTGCCAGAATGCCTGTTATTGCAGCCGAAGGCATAGCATTAATTACAAATACTACATATACTGATATTTTCGGTATTGAAGGGAAAAGAAGAAACAAAAGTACGAAAGCAGGTATTATCAGCAGACGTAAAGCAGTTACTATATAAATCTGTTTTAGTTTAATAACTTCCTTCAGACTGACTTGGGCAAGAGTTGCTCCAATAAGTAACATAGAAAGAGGAGTAGTCAGTTCACCCATCATCTTTAAAACAGTCTGGATTGTGTCTGGTATCTTCCATCCGGTAAACATCAATACAATTGCTATTGCAACTGCTATCAATGAAGGATTAATCATTTTCTTAAGAGAATCTTTAAATTTATTGGATTTTGTAAATAAGGAGATTCCATAAGTCCATGTGAAAAGATGAAAGACCATTTGAAATATTGCTCCAAGAAACAATCCTTTTGGACCTAAAATGGAATTTAATACAGGAAGTCCCATGTATCCAGCATTGGAAAAAACAGTAGCGCATCTTGGTACAGCTTTTTTGAATATCAGCTGGGCAAGTAGAATAGAAAAGAAGAAAGCAGCGACTGACATGATTATAAGCCACATTGATTCATTTTTTGTCTGCTCGTTAAACTCAAGGTTGCTGGAAGAAACTATAAGCATAGGCATTGAAACATTGATTATTAGAAAAGAAATGGTGCTTCTTGATTCCGAATTTATAACCTTCATTTTTCCTAAGAGCACACCTATTAACATGATAATAAATAAAACAATAACCATAATATCGGTATTATACATTAATTAATGTTATATGCAACATAAAAAACGGTATTATCTTTTATTGATATCGATATATTCTCTTCTAGGAGCTACAGCAATATATGCAGGACGGATTATCTTACCATTGTTGGAAAGCTCCTCAAGCCTGTGTGCTGACCATCCGATTATCCTTGATACTGCAAATATCGGGGTATATAGCTGTTCAGGTATTTCCAGCTTCTTATACAAATATCCTGAGTAGTAGTCCACATTAATTGCTACTTTACCAGTAATATTTTTATGTTTCTGTAATACTTTTGGCGCTATACACTGAAGTTTATCATACAAGGTATAAAGCCTGTCTCTTTTCTTATCAGACATATACTCATCAAGCTGCTCTCTTAGTATGTTTGCTCTAGGATCAGATAATGAATAAACAGCATGCCCTAAGCCGTATATGAGGCCTGATTTATCATAAACTTCCTTATTAAGCATTTTTTCAAGATATTTTTCAATATTACTATCTGTAAGGTTTCTTACATGCTTCAAAATATCATCCATCATATGGACTACCTTTAAGTTAGCTCCGCCATGGCGAGGTCCTTTTAGTGAGCCTAATGATGCTGATATGCATGAATATGTATCGGTTCCACTGGATGTTACTACATGAGTTGTAAATGAAGAGTTATTTCCTCCACCATGTTCTGCCTGTAAAATCATGCATATATCCAGTATATGAGCCTGTTCTTTGGTATATTTTCCTGTTCCTTTTAACATATATAAAAAGTTTTCTGCTGTTGAAAGTTCAGGTTTTGGCTGGCGGATATGCAGATTTTTTCCAAGAATATAGTGTCTGTATGCCTGGTAACTGTATACTGCTAACATTGGCATAACAGCAATAAGCTGTAGGGCTTGTCTGAATACATTCTTTAAGGATATATCATCTGGATTTGTATCATATGAGTAAAGAGTAAGTATGCTTCTTGATAAAGCATTCATTATATCGTGTGAGGGAGCTTTCAGTATAACATCTCTTACAAAACTATCAGGTACAGATCTTAAATCATTTAGAAGACAAACGAAGTCTTCAAGTTCCTTTTTGTTTGGAAGACTCCCGCATAATAAAAGATATGCGCATTCTTCATAGCCAAAACGATTTCCCTTTTTTATACCACTGATAATGTCATATATATTTATGCCTCTGTAATACATAACACCTTCAATAGGAATACGCTGTCCGGATTTATCTACTTCATATCCATTCATTTCAGAAATTTCTGTCAGCCCGGTAACAACACCTACTCCTTTATTATCACGCAGACCTCTGAACACATTATATTTTTCATACAATTCATTGCTTATAAGATCACTTGTATATGCTTTTTCACTTAACTTTGATATTTTCTCATCATGTGTAGCTAAAATATCTTCAAACTTCATATTTATCACTTCTCCATTTTTTTGGTAGCTTTAATCATAACATAAAAATGACACTATTTAAAGTATTTTTTACTTTAAGGAGGTTTAAACAGATAGAATATGGCACAATATATAGTTAGGTATATAACCACAAATATGACTATTTAAATGTTTTAGTTGATGTTATTTTTGTTCTTAATTAGCGCAGTAATGTTTTCTATTCCCAGTCTTAATGTGGTGCGACCATCTTTTCTGAAATCTGTTTCAAGACAGGCTGAAGCTATTTCTATTAAGGCTGTACATACCGGTGTTTCTATATTCAATAATTGTCCAAGTGATTCCAATAATACCAATCCTTCAGGAACGTCTTCTGTAATATAACGTGAATTACTTATTGTCGGACCAGTAGGTGAATCGTTTTTTGCATAATCATAAAAAACCTCTTTGGCATCAAGACTGAGATCTTTTGAATTTCTAAATTTACAAGCTTCCACATAAGGTATTTTTGCTAAATTTAAAGAATCAAGAATGGCCATTTTTTCAGCATCTAACTTTTCTACCAGATTCCAGATGCTGGGGGTGAATACTTCACGATACATGGAATATTCCCCATCAGTGTATTCAATTCTTGGTATACTCATTATTGCTCCGATGGTGTGAACTATAAGATTGGGATTATGTAATGCAGCTTCCACGACAGAATCTATCATAATGAAATTGTAATCAAACTCTTTCAATAAGTTTTCTGCTTCAGTTTTTCTTTTGGCAGGATAAATGCCTACCGGATTACGTTCATTTTTAAATAGAATTTTTACTGTACCGGGCTTTGTAACACGACAGTCCAAAGGGGAACTTTGTGCTTCAGCTAATATTAATTTAAGATTTTTGCAATGCTTTAAAAAATATGCTGTGCTTAAGTATCCAGGTTCCATAAGTATCATCTGGTCATTTTTTAAATAAGGTGCGATCCTTTTTATGATATCTTCGTGATAATTAGTTTTAATAAACAATACAATTGCTTTGGGATTATTTGAAAATGCTTCACTGATAGAATTTGTGACTTTATGTATTTTTACTTTTTTAGAACCGTCTATGTCATTAAATTCGATTTCACCATTTTGTTCTACAAGCATATCAAAATGCTCATTGTTACCCTTATCAGATGATTTAAATAATGTGACCTCATGTCCTTTTATGCTTAAATCCGCAGCCATTGCTGATCCGCCGTTACCAGTTCCTATAATTGTAATTTTCATGTTTCTATCCTTTCTTTGGGATGCGAAAATCAAGAGTTTGTATAATATCTCTCTCAATAATGCTATTTCTTTTATTACATTATATCATTTTCAAGATAAGATATCCATTTTGCACGTTCTAGCAACCACAAGATGTAAAGACAGCATATAGATTTTGAAGTTGTAAGACTTAATGATAATTTTTAAATGAATTATAATAGAAGATATTAATATAAGTTATACTTCGTTCATGAGTTCATGATAAAATAGTATTAACATATTAGTAATCACAATTTTTTTTATTCAAGGGGGCAAAATGAACAATCTAGAAAAATACAGACAGTTAATCAGATCACATTTATTAGAGGATGTAATGCAATTCTGGCAGAACTCTGATCTTATCGATAAAGTTAATGGCGGTTACTATACATCAGTGGATAGATTCGGAAAGCTGTATAACACAGATAAATCTGTTTGGTTTCAAGGCAGATGTTTATGGACATATTCAGCTTTGATAAATAAATACGGATATAATCCTATATGGGTAGAAAACGCAAAAACTGGAAAAGCTTTTTTAGAAAAGTATTGCACAGATACTGATGAAAGGATGTTTTTTACAGTAACAAAAGATGGAAAGCCCTTAAGAAAAAGAAGATACTTCTTTTCAGAAAGCTTTTATTGCATAGCGATGGCTGAATATGGTAATGCAATGAAAGATAAAGAATCACTAAAAAAAGCTGAAAAATGCTTTGAAATGATGAATATGATTTATAATAATCCCGATTCAGACACATATAAGATAACGCCAAAGTCATATCCGACCAGAAAAGAGCGCTCAGCTGCAAATGCAATGGTAATGCTATCAACATCTCAGATATTGAGAAGGTGTATTCCTCAAAAAGCTGAGTATTATTCACGGATTGTTAAATACATATGTAATGACATTATTAAATATCATTATAAAGAAGATATGAAATGCGTACTAGAGACAGTTTCAGATGATGGTTCATTTATAGACAATCCGACAGGAAGAACTGTTAATCCAGGGCATTCATGTGAAAATGCATGGTTTCTTATGAATGAAGCAATATATTCAGATAACTCTGATTTAATGCAAAAAGCGCTGAATATTCTTGACTGGTCTTTGGAATTAGGCTGGGACGAGAAGTTCGGCGGTATATACTACTTTAGAGATATTTATAATAAGCCAAGTGATCAGTTAGAATGGGATATGAAGCTTTGGTGGGTACATAATGAGGCTATGATAGCATGCTTAACAGCATATGGAATAACAAAGCAGCAAAAATACTTTGATATGTTTGAAAGAATACTACAGTACTGTTTACAAAATTTTCATGATAAGCAGTATGGGGAGTGGTATGGTTATCTTCATAGAGACAATACTGTTTCACATACCCAGAAAGGAACACTATGGAAAGGGCCTTTCCATCTTCCGAGGTGTCTGATGATTTGTGATACATTATTGGGAAATATAGAAAATGGAGAATCAATTAAACCGTTTCTGTGATTTGCGGTGTTTACATCTTACCCAACATTATGTTGACATTTGTAAATGTGTTGGGTATAATGACTTGCATGAATACATTGAATGATATTATCAAACAGTACAAGGTGCAATTGCTTGAAACAAAGAAAAAATATTATGAACAGCTTAAAGCCCTACCAAAAGGGACATTGTCCGTTAAGAAGATGGGTAGCGGCGAATATTGGTATCTGAAATATAGAGAAGGCAAAAGAATTGTTACCAAGTATATAGGAAAGCTTTCTGAAAAAGTTGTAGAGATAGAAAAACAGATTGCATTAAGAAAAACATTAGAAATAATGTTGAAGGAGCTTGAAACCGAACTTGCTTTGATAAAAAAAATTGAGACTATTGCTCAGGGAGCATAATTTAGATGAGAATTGGACAGTTCACAGATTCCTTTTTACCTATTGTTGACGGTGTAGGAAGAGTTGTATATGGATACGCAGATGCCCTTTGTGCAAGAGGGCATGAATGCTATGTAATAACTCCAATTGCAGATGCTGGTTTCAGAGGCAAATACTCGTTTGATATTATTGATTTTTACGGAGTCACAATTCCTGAATATACTCAGTATAAGATGGGTATACCTCTATGGGATGTGCATTATCATGAAAGAATTAAAACTGTTAAATTTGATATTGTCCATGTGCATAGCCCGTTCAGAACAGGATATGAGGGTTTAAGAATTGCAAAAAAACATAAAATACCTGTTGTGGGTACTTTCCATTCAAAGTATTATGAAGATTTTCTTCAGGTTCTGAAAATTCAACCTTTGGCTGAAGCAGGAGTTAAGATAGTTGCAGACTTCTATGAGAAATGCGATATGGTATGGGCAGTTAGTGAAAATTCTGCTGAAGCGTTACGCAGTTATGGCTTTAAAGGAAAAATTGAAACAATGAGAAACGGAACACAGATAAGAAAGCCTGAAAAGAAAAATATTGATTATGTAAAACAGATGTATAATCTTGGTTCTGTTCCAGTGATGCTATATGTTGGTCAGATGAACTGGAAAAAGAATATTAAGAAGATTCTGGAAGCGACTGCTATTCTGAAAAGAACTGGTTTTAATACAAAGCTTATTCTTGCAGGCCAGGGTCCTCATGCAGAAGAGATAAAAAGAACAGTCAGTGAATTGAATTTAAATGATTCAGTTGAGATGACAGGTCATGTAGCAGATATTTATGTGCTTGACGGATTATATGGGGCATCAGATTTATTTGTTTTTCCTTCGCTATACGACAACAGTCCTATGGTAGTCAGGGAAGCAGCTGCAATGATGACACCTTCAGTGCTAATAAGAAACAGTAGTGCTGCAGAGGGAATAACTGATGGTTACAACGGTTTTTTGTGTTCTGATGATTCAAATGATCTTGCAAACACCCTGAAAAGAGCATTGTTTGACGAAAAAAATAAATTGCATGAAATAGGGAAAAATGCGCAATCTGCTATTCCTGTATCGTGGGATAGTATAATGGTTGATGTTGAAGATAGATATAAAGAATTGATAACTGTAAATAAAAAAGGAAGCAAACAGAAAAGGAAGAAGATACTTATATGAGTTATATACCTTCACCCAAAGAAGCCATGCAGATATTAAAAGAATACAATAAGGATGATTTTCATATTCTTCATGCGAATACTGTAGGTGAGGTATTAAAGCACTTTGCATCAATCTATGACAAAGATAATCAAGAATACTGGCAGGCAGTCGGAATACTGCATGATATAGATTATGAATTGTATCCTAAAGAGCACTGTGTGAAAGTAGAACAGTTACTTAAAACAAGAAACATTGATGAAAATATGATTAGAAGTATAATGAGTCATGGATATGGAATTTGTAGTGATATCAAGCCTGTTTCGTTTATGGAAAAAATACTATATACAGTTGATGAGCTTACAGGTCTTATATGGGCTACTGCACTTATGAGACCTTCAAAAAGCGTAATGGATTTAGAACCGAAATCAGTGATTAAGAAATTCAAGCAGCTTTCCTTTGCCAAAGCAATAAACAGGCAGACTATACTTGACGGATTGGAAATGCTGGATATGGAAATGAATGAGTTAATTTCCATGACTATTGATGGAATGAGGAAAATGGAGCAGTAATGGCTGTGGCTGGGGGTAGGCTTCAGCTATTAAATATACAATTCTTATGTTTGGGAAACATAAGGAGGATACGGGGAGTTTATGGTTGGTAGTGAGTACAAACGCCGTCTGGGTGATAGAAAAGACGCGCGCAGAATCAGGAACGATGAAATGGATGCTGTACACAGTTTATTTCCTTTTATTGCTCCAAAAAGAACAGAAGCTGAAGTATATATAAAGCAGGAGATGGATGTTACAGAACTTGTTTCTTATGTTAAAAAGATTAAAGAAAACAACGAAGACTGTAAAATGACATATTTCCATGCCTTTGTCACAGCAATAGCAAAGACAGTCTATATGAGACCACTTTTAAACAGATATGTGATGGCAAAAAAGTATTATGAAAGAAATGACATAATTCTTTCGTTCATCGCAAAGAAAAAATTTAATGATACTGCTGAAGAGATGCTGGTGTCTCTTAAAGTCAGAAAAGATGAGAATCTGGATGATATATCAAAATTTATATCCTCTGATGTTAAGAAAATTAGACAGCAGGGAACAAATTCAATTGATGGAACTCTTAAAATTCTTCAGAAACTGCCAAGGTTTGTTAATTGTATTTTCATATGGTTAATGAAAGTCTTGATTTACTTTGATTTATATCCTGCAGAATTCCAAAAAGGAGATACTAACTATTCTTCTGTTCTTATATCCAATCTTGGAAGTATAAAATGTGATGCTCCATATCATCATCTGAACAACTTCGGTACAAATTCCGTAGTTATATGTATTGGAGAGATACACAAAAAAGAAGTTATAAGTGCAGATGGTGAAAAGAGATTACGCGATGTTGTGAATTTTGGTATAACGCTTGATGAAAGAATAGCTGATGGTTTTTACTTTGCAAAGAGTATAAAGTTTTTACAATATATAATGGCAAATCCAGAATTATTAGAAAGGTCTGTAGGTGATGAAATTGAATACAAAGATTAAAGCTCCATGGATTCCAAGTTACAAGAATATACCTTTTAATCTTGAATATCCTGATATTTCTATGTTTGAAATGGTGGAAAGATCCGCAAAGAAAAATCCCGATCTTTACGCATATGATTTCTTAGGGGTAAAATGCACATACAGAAATTTCGTGCTAAAAGTTCATTTATGTGCAAAAGCATTAAAGAGCATAGGAATAAAAGAAGGGGATAGAGTAACTGTATGTCTTCCTAACTGTCCTCAGGCATTATTTATGTTTTATGGACTGAACCTTATAGGTGCACTGGGCAACATGATACATCCTCTTTCTTCAGAGGGTGAAATAGAGTTTTACTTAAAAGATTCCAACAGCAGAGCCGCTATAACTTTAGATCAGTTCTATCCAAAATTTGAAGCTATAAGAGAAAGGGTTAATCTGGAATTTTTGATAATTTCCTCTATTAAGGATGAGCTGAATATACCTTTGGCTATAGGATATGAGCTTACTCAGGGAAGAAAAATTAAGAAACTTCCTAAAGATGCTGCTGTTATCTGGTATAAGGATTTTATGAAAAAGGGTGAAATTTATACTGGTAGTTACATTGTAAAGCGTAAAGGTAATGATCCTGCAGTTATACTCTACAGTGGTGGTACTACAGGAACTACTAAAGGCATATTATTGTCCAACTTGAATTTCAATGCACTTGCTATGCAGACAATGACAGCAGGAGATTGTATTGTAGAGGGTCATGCTATGCTTTCAATAATGCCAGTTTTTCACGGTTTTGGTTTAGGAGTTTGCATTCATACTATTCTTTGCGCTTCTTGTAAGTGTATACTTGTGCCAAAATTCAATGCATTATCGTATGCAAAACTTCTTAAGAAAAAACAGCCTAACTATATTGCAGGAGTGCCAACCCTGTTCGAAGCTTTATTGAGAAACCCATACATGGATAAAGTGAACTTAAGCTGCCTTGAAGGCGTTTTCTCCGGAGGAGATTCATTGTCTATAGAATTAAAGAGAAAACTGGATAAATTTCTTAAAGACCATGGTGCGAAAGTTCAGGTAAGAGAAGGATATGGAACTACTGAATGTGTTACTGCAAGCTGTCTGACACCGAAAGATTTCTACAAAGAAGGAAGTATTGGAATTCCTTATCCTGATACTTATTACAAGATAGTAAAAGTCGGTACTACAGATGAAGTTCCATATAATGAAGAAGGAGAGATATGCCTTTTAGGACCTTCTGTGATGCTTGGATATTGCAATAATGAAAAAGAAACTAAAGACACCTTGAAGACTCATGATGATGGATATGTGTGGCTCCATACAGGTGATTTAGGTAAAATGGATGAAGATGGTTTCATATATTTCTGCCAGAGAATAAAGAGAATGATTATTACATCAGGATATAATGTATATCCATCGCAAATAGAGAATATAATTGATGCTCATGAAGCCGTTTCTATGTCCTGTGTAATTGGTGTTAAAGATCCATACAAAGTACAGAAAGTAAAAGCTTTTGTTGTTTTGAAAGCAGGTTATGAACAAAATGAGCAGACAAGACAAAGTATACTTGACCATTGTAAAAAGAATATTGCAAAATATGCTATGCCTTATGAGCTTGAATTTAGAAATGATATGCCAAAAACACTTGTAGGAAAAGTGGCATACAGAGAGTTGGAAAAAGAGGAATTAGAAAAACAGCAGGCATAAATACCTTATTTATTTGAAAAAGTCTTTTATCCTGTGAAATGTAATATTGTTCGCATTATGGAAGTTTTGCGGTTTATTCATAGCAGTTCTGCTTACACATACTATATCATTTTCATCAATGAACCAGTCTGGGTATTGCATAGCTGCTTTTTTCCTGTCTGCAGTAGAGAGAAGATCAAGAATATCCTCACAAAAATGCCAATCAATCAGATTTTTTGATTTGTACATACTCAATATCTGTCTTTGGTTCTTGCATCGATTATCAATTCTGTTTCCCATTGCGTAATAGTAACCGTCATTACCGTTTCTTACGACAAACTTACTATGTGAGATAGGAAGATCAACAGCTTCAATATACTTTAATGGAGCAGACGGATTATCAGCATCAGCCTGACACAGAACAGCACACCTGTTTTCTGTAAGGTTACACCTTAACAGGTTGTATATTTTGTTATCAAATCCTTTTATTGAATTTCCTTCGATACAAACAGGGTCCTCTTTTGCAATAATTCCTTTTGCATCTTTATGTATATTCAACGGGTCTGTAATTGTCCAGCTGTTTTTATTCATTAAATCACTATCAATATCAGCAGAGACAATATGAGTTGAGAATTTGTGCTTCCATGTTCCATGCTCTATGCTTGTCCATAGTCTGTTATTAGATGTAATTACAGGCATGGGTGCTTTATGATAACCTTGCTCCTCATCTTTGCGCTTGGTAAAAAGTATTGTGGATTCAGACCATGTTTTTCCATAATCATTTGACTTATGAATAACTATATCTCCATATTCTGTTGTTGCACCTAAAATATAAAGTATATTTTTATGTACAAATAAAGAACCCCAAAAGCAGGGAGATATTTGGCTCAGATAGTTCCATGTTATACCTTTATCTTCTGATTTTAATACTATTGTAAGGTTTTGAGAAGCATGACCCCAGTACACATCATGTGAGCATATGTATTGACCATTTTCCAATTTAATAATGCTGGGAGAACATGTAGATCTTCCAGAAGGATAGTAATAGAAATCATTTTTATGAATATAATTGACTATTTTATAATTTTTCTTATTTTTAAAAGGAGTAAATAATCTAGTGCATGTAGGCTCTGTAATTCTTCCAAAATCATCTTGTAAAGACAAGCTGATATAGTAATCTTTATTATTTTCCAGATCACCAATTGTAATTTTGCCATTTTTGTTTTCCAGCTTTTTTTCTATTACAGGCGTATAGGGTGATATTGATCGTATTGTCATAAGCAGTGTATTTTCTGAATCGTGGCAATATTCAAAATTCAGTCCTTTGTCGATTGGTTCCATTCTTGTGATTGTGACCATTTCATGCTCCTTCTTGTATTTAGAGTTCATTTTGTTTTAAAGTTTAAGCACTTTATATATTATATCAAAATTAATAACGTATGAATATGTATTTAAAAAAGGTTGCAATTGCTATGTATGATGATATACTTAAGTAAATTATGACTAGCTCATAAAAACTTCAAAAGGAGT
>ERZ795048.1186-NODE-1186-length-24545-cov-5.716088_pt1 | contig 24545 bp, 17 predicted proteins | sample MGYA00375132_ERZ795048 | MGnify/ENA primary metagenome ERZ795048 (study PRJEB30177, sample SAMN05720225) | activated sludge metagenome | isolation source: Anaerobic digester | place: Hong Kong | collected 2014-12-17 ... | reverse complement strand
CATATCGCGCAGGCGCGTCAGCGTTTCCAGCAAACGGTGATTGTCGCGCTGGTGCAGGCCGATGGACGGCTCGTCCAGGACATATAAAACACCCGTTAGCCCCGAACCAATCTGCGAGGCGAGGCGGATGCGCTGGCTTTCTCCACCCGAAAGCGTTCCGGAATTGCGCGACAGGTTGAGATAATCCAGTCCCACATTGCGCAGAAAATTCAGACGTTCATTAATTTCTTTCAGGATCTTTTCAGCAATTTGGTATTGTTGGGGGGTGAGGATTTCTTCATTCGTCATTGCGAGGTCTGCGTCAGCAGGCCGCGGCAATCCATTCTTTTGCTTTCTAGATTTCTTCGCTTCGCTCGCAATGACGGGATGAGAAAGACGTTCAAACCACTCGCCAGCCTCTTCAATGCTATAGGTTCCGACCTCGGAGATATTCTTCCCGTCAATCTTCACCGCCAGCGCTTCGGGCTTCAACCGGTGTCCCTCGCACGCCTCACACGGCGCGCTTGCCTGATACTTCGCCAGTTCTTCCCGTGCTGAATTCGAATCTGTTTCAATCATCCGCCGTTCTAAAGAGGGGATCACCCCCTCAAAGGGCTTGTTTGATTTCCACGTGCTCTCGGTCTTGGTGTTGTAAGTAATCGCAATCGGTTCATCACCGGACCCATACAGGATAATCTCCTGATATTTGCGAGGCAGTTTGTCCCACTTCTCCGCCGCGCTAAACCCGTAATGCGCAGCCACGCCTTCGAGCGCCTGCATATAAAACGGCGCAAAGCTCTTCGACCATGGCTCAATCGCGCCTTTCAACAAAGACTTCGAGCCATCCGGCACCACCAGAGCCTCATCCATATACATCCGCTTGCCCAGCCCGTCACAGGTTGGACAAGCTCCGTGCGGCGAGTTAAACGAAAACAGCCGCGGCTCAATTTCGGGGATCGTAAAACCCGAAACAGGGCAGGCATATTTCTCGGAAAACAGCTCTTGAGTTCCGTCTTCCGCATTCTCGACCAGAACCAGCCCGTCGGCCAGTCGCAGAGCCGTCTCCACAGAATCCGCCAGTCGGTTGCCCATATCTTCGCGCACGACCAATCGGTCCACCACCACCTCAATATCATGCTTGAGCTTTTTATCTAGCGTCGGCACATCGCCGATTTCATACAGCGTGCCGTCAACCTTCACGCGCTGAAAGCCCTTCGCCTGTAGCTCTTTAAATTCCTTGCGGTATTCGCCCTTGCGCCCACGCACGATGGGGGCTAGCAGATAGAGCTTTGTCCCATCGCCCATCGCCATGATGCGATCGACAATCTCGCTGACTGTTTGACTGGTGATTGGTTTGCCCGTTGCCGGAGAGTAGGGTACGCCCACGCGCGCCCACAGCAGGCGCATGTAATCGTAAATCTCCGTCACGGTTCCCACGGTTGAGCGCGGGTTGCGGCTCGTGGTTTTCTGCTCAATCGAAATCGCCGGAGACAGCCCTTCAATGCTATCGACATCCGGCTTTTGCATCAGTTCCAGAAATTGCCGCGCATAGGCGCTCAAAGACTCAACGTAACGCCGCTGGCCTTCCGCATAAATCGTGTCAAAGGCGAGAGAGGACTTCCCCGACCCCGACAACCCCGTAATGACAATCAACTTGTCACGCGGCATATCGACATTGATATCCTTTAAGTTATGTTCCCGCGCACCGCGGATAGAAATAGTTTTCAAGCTCATAATGCCTTATATGGGATAAGGCCGCGCAGAAGTCCAATACTTATTTGCAAAGTCACGCCCGGACGCTATAGTGGGCGCTTAAGATTTAATTGTTAGGAGTAAAAACGTGTCTGGTTCATTAAACAAAGTAACATTAATCGGTAATCTCGGCGCAGACCCCGAAGTGCGATCCATGCAAAGTGGTGACGAAGTTTGTAACCTCTCTATTGCTACATCCGAAACTTGGAAAGATAAAGCCTCTGGCGAGCGTAAAGAAAAAACCGAATGGCACCGCGTTGTGATCTTCTCTCCCGGTCTGGTCAATGTTTGTAAGAACTACCTAAAAAAAGGTTCTAAAATTTATCTGGAAGGCCAGCTTCAAACGCGCAGTTGGGAACAGGACGGCCAGAAAAAATACACCACCGAAGTGGTGTTGCGCGGCTATGATGCCAAGCTCGTGATGCTTGATGGACGCAGCGGTAACGATAATGCCGGATATAGCCAGGGCGGCGGGTTCTCCCAAGGCGCACCGACACAGGCTCAAGCCGCCGCTCCGGTCGATGAACTCGAAGACGAAATTCCGTTTTAGGGTATGCTTCGTTTAACGCTTTTCGTTAGTATTTTGATGTTCTGTGCGCCAGCTTTCGCACAGGGCGATGATTTTCCCCAGCGCCTGAAATTGGCAGAAAAAATGCTCGAAATTCGTCCGGCCAAACAGCAACTCGAAACCGCCATCAATGCATATCTTGAACGGGCCATGGCTGGCGCATCGGAAAATGACAAAGAAGTCGTGCGCTCTGCTCTGCTAAAAATCATGAACCCCAAGGCGCTGGAAAAAATCACCGTCGATTCCTACGCTGAAATTTTTACCCTGAAAGAACTTGAGGCCATGGTGGCCTATTATAACCAGCCTGAAGCGCGATCGGCCAGTGATAAACAAGAACAGCTCAATGCACGAATCGCGCCGGAAATCGTGCGTATGCTCGATCAGGCGCTTGTGAGATTTCGTACGGAAACCCAAAGCCCGTAGGGTTGCCCGTAAACCAAAGGATACTCGATCATGGATGCCATGCTGATTAGCTTTCTGGTGTTTTTTATCTTTTTCACAGGCGTCGGTCTGGCCTCATCCTTTTTTCGAAAAAATAATATCGAAGATTATTTCCTGGCTTCGCGCTCCATTCCTGCATGGCTGGTGGCTTTGTCCTACGGTGCAACGATCTCCAGCGGCGCAACCTTCATCGGCTTTGCCGGGCTGGCTTACAATTCCGGTCTCACAGCCGTATATGCGGTTGTCGGGCTAACGATCGGCGATCATTTGGGCTGGATTATCGCCGGCAACAAAATACGCCGCAAAGCAATTGAAACCAAAGCCCATACTTATCCGTCACTGGTTGGTAAATTGGCAGGGCGCGACTTCCAAATCGTCACTGTTATTACCGCTATGCTCACCGTGGTTTTTCTGGGGACCTATTGTAGCGCCCAACTTGTGGCCGGTGCCAAGATCGGCGAAGCACTTTTTGACTGGGACTACAACATCTTTGTTTTTGTCGGCGCGTTCGTGCTTCTGGCCTATTGCTGGGCAGGAGGCATTCGCGCCTCGATCTGGACCGATGCGGTGCAGGCGATCATCATCATACTTTCTCTCATGGTGCTGGTCTGGGTCGCAATGGAGCAGATCGGAGGTTTTGGAGAGCTTTACAGACAACTCAAAGCCATCGACCCGGCGCTGGTCAATCCGGCGCAAACCAAATTTATTTCCGTTTTTATAGGCTGGCTGGCCTTTGGTGTAGGGGTGCTGGGCCAACCCCAGTTGATGGTGCGCCATATGGTTGCGCGCTCCGATGAAGATTTGCTTACCGCCCGGCGCATCTATCTGAGCTGGCGCTGGAGCGTTTTAGCCCTGGCTACGCTGGTCGGCTTTATTGCTCGCGTTATGATTCCTGAAATCGAAGGCGGTTTTGACCCTGAATTATCGATTCCTGCTCTTTGGGAAGACCTTCTGCCGCCCGTTTTCGTCGGCTTCATGGTTGCGGGGCTGTTTTCTGCAACGATGTCTACAGCCGACTCGCTCTTGCTTTCCGCATCCTCGGCATTGACCCAGCATGTCTTTCCACAGCTCCGTAACTCCTACGCGCTGGCGCGTCTTGGCACAGTTGCGGTGATCTGCATGATCGTAGCGATCGCCCTGCTGGCCAGCCAAAATGTGCTCTCACTGGTGGTTTTGGCCTGGGGTGGAATGGCTTCAGCTGTAGCGCCTTTGGTCGTTTTGATACTGTTCGGAGAAAAACCGACCCAGCGTCTCGCCGTCACCATGATGGTCGCCGGATTTGGCGTGGCCGTGTACTGGCGTCACGGTCTTGGATTGCAGGCACAATTGATGGATTTAGTTCCTGGAATGATGACAGGTTTTGCTATCTTTGCGCTGTCATATTTGCTAGAAAAATATGTACGATCAGAACCACCTAAAAATAAGAGTTTATAAGGTTTATCCATGAGCGATTCCTCCGTTATTGAAGACGATCAAATTCCCACCATCTCCCTTGAAGAGGAAATGAAGCAATCTTACCTCGATTATGCCATGAGTGTGATCGTATCCCGCGCTTTGCCCGATGTGCGTGATGGATTGAAGCCCGTCCACCGGCGTATCCTCTACGCCATGCGCGAAGGAGGTTATACCTCCGATAAACCCTACAAAAAATCCGCCCGCGTCGTCGGGGATGTTATGGGTAAATATCACCCGCACGGCGATGCGGCTATTTATGATTCTATGGTCCGGATGGCCCAGCCTTGGTCCCTGCGTTTGCCGCTGATCGACGGGCAAGGGAATTTTGGCTCTATGGACGGCGATAGCCCTGCGGCGATGCGCTACACCGAAGCACGGATGGACAAAGCTGCCGAAGTCCTGCTGCAGGACATAGAAAAAGAAACCGTCGATTTTCGTCCCAACTACGATGAATCTCTTACCGAACCTAGCGTTTTACCTTCGCGCGTGCCAAACCTGCTCGTCAACGGGGCAGGAGGAATTGCCGTGGGGATGGCCACCAACATCCCGCCGCACAATCTTGGCGAGGTTATAGATGCTTGCGTAGCCATGGTTGATAACCCGAACATCACTACCGAAGAAATCAACGAAATCATCCCCGGCCCGGATTTTCCGACTGGCGCTAAAATTATGGGCAAAAACGGTATTTATAAAGCCTATCACACCGGCAACGGCTCGGTCGTCATGCGCTCAAAAACCTCGATTGAAGAAATTGGGAAGCGCGAAGCGATCATCGTTCATGAAATTCCGTATCAGGTCAACAAAGGCAAGCTGCTTGAGCGCCTCGGCGAAGTCGGTCGCGAAAAAATCGTCGAAGACATCGCTGAAATTCGCGATGAATCAGACCGCGAGGGCGTGCGCATTGTAATTGAGTTGAAAGTCGGCGTGATTGCCGATGTCGTGCTCAATCAGCTCTTTAAGCACACCGCCTTGCAAAGCAATTTCGCCTGCAACATGGTCGCGCTGCATAACGGCAAGCCGCAGATGATGTTAATCCGTGACATGATCAAGGCCTTCGTAAAGTTCCGCGAGGAAGTCATCACGCGCCGCACGATATACGAACTCGGTAAAGCCCGTGACCGCGCCCATATTTTGGCTGGGTTGGCCGTGGCTGTCGCCAATATCGATGAGGTCATCGCTCTGATCCGCGGCGCGCCGGACCCGACTACCGCCCGCGAAGGGCTGATGGCGAAAAGTTGGCCCGCCAAAGACGTTGCCCCGCTTATTGAGTTGATCGACGATCCTGAACACCCACTGAATGATGACGGCACTTATCAGATGTCCGAGGCGCAAGCCAAGGCTATTCTCGAGCTACGCCTGCACCGGTTAACAGGCCTCGAGCGTGATAAAATCGCTGCCGAGCTTAAGGAAATCACCGATAAAATCGCCGAATATCTCGAAATTCTCGCAGACCGCGAGCGTCTGCTCGAAGTGCTGGTCGAAGAGCTTAAAGAGATCAAGGATCGTTTCGATACCCCCCGCCGCACAGAGCTTTGCGAAGCCGAGTTCGAAATGGATATGGAAGATCTTATCCAGCGCGAAGATATGGTTGTCACCATTACGCATGAGGGCTATGTGAAGCGTGTACCGCTCGACACCTATCGCGCCCAGCGCCGCGGCGGCAAGGGCCGCGCCGGGATGAGTACGAAAGACGAGGACTTTGTCTCCGACCTGTTTGTCGCAAGCACCCACACGCCGATTCTGTTTTTCACTTCGCGCGGTATCGTGCACAAAATGAAGGTTTACCAATTACCGCTGGGCTCTCCGACATCCAAAGGCAAAGCGATCATCAACCTTCTGCCGCTTGAAAAAGATGAAAAGGTGAATGTTTATATGCGCATGCCAGAAGATGTTGATGTTATTGATGATCTCGACATCATGTTTGCCACCTCGCACGGATCGGTCCGACGCAACAAACTTACAGACTTCGCCAACATCCGCTCCAATGGCCTGATCGCCATGAAACTGGGCGAGGAGGAAAGCCTTGTTTCGGTCAAAATATGTACCGAGGATGAAGACGTGATGCTGGCCACCAAAATGGGCAAAGCCATCCGTTTCCCCGTCACCGATATTCGCGTCTTTGCCGGGCGCAATTCCACCGGCGTACGCGGGGTTAAGCTCGCCCAAAAAGGCGATGAGGTTATCTCCATGTCGATTCTCAAACACGTTGACATTACACCCGATGAGCGTAACGCCTACCTAAAAGCCGCCAGCCAGATCGTCGGCAGCGATGATGAAGACTTCGAATATGAGGAAACCACGCTGGAACTTTCCGAAGAGCGCTTCCGCGAGCTTCTGAAGAAAGAGCAAATCGTCCTCACCGTCTCCAATAAAGGTTTCGGCAAACGCACCTCTGCCTACGAATACCGCACCTCCGGGCGCGGCGGCCAAGGCGTGGCCAACATGTCTCTAACCAAGAAAAACGGTGGCGAAGTCGTCGCCACTTTCCCGGTAACCGATAGCCACCAGATCATGCTGGTCACCGATAAAGGCAAGCTGATCCGCACGCCGGTTGAAAATATCCGTGTGACGGGGCGCAGCGCCCAGGGTGTCACCATCTTCAAGGTCGGAGACGATGAAAACGTCGTCTCCGTCGCCTGGCTGGTCCAGGAAGATGATGATGAAGATGAGGATGAGCTTGAGGGCGAAGTTTTGCCGGAAGAGGGTGATGAAAAAACCGAAAGCGCCCAAACTCAGCCCCCTGCGGACGAAGCTGCCGAGAGCGATGACGCAGAATAACGGCAAATACCTCATCGGCGTATATCCCGGCACGTTTGACCCCGTGACCAAGGGGCATCTGCACCTGATCCGCCGCGCCTCGCGCATGGTGGACAAGCTCATCATCGGCGTTGCCGATAACGCCCGCAAAGGCCCGCTTTTCACCTATGAGGAGCGCGTTGAGATGGTTCGCACCGACATTGAGAACATGCAGGAAAAAGGCTGTGAGATTGAGGTCCGCTCCTTCAACAACCTGCTGGTCCATTTTGCCAGCGAAATGCAAGCAAACTGTATTTTCCGCGGCCTGCGCGCCGTATCAGACTTCGAATATGAATTCCAGCTCACCGGCATGAACGCCAAGCTCGACCCCGATATTGAAACCGTGTTCTTGATGGCCGCTGATAAATGGCAGTTCATTTCCGCCAGTTTTGTCAAGGAAATAGCCTCTTTGGGTGGCGACATCAACGAATTCGTCACACCTCAGGTTGCAAAGGCCATCTCCCGGAAATTTTCGAAACCCTCCCCAAAGAAAGCTTGACGTACGCCTTCTAAATCCATATGTTTCCACAATCTTTTGTAGCCCTAAGGGGTTAATTCGTGAGATCGCGTAGCTCAGCTGGTAGAGCAACTGACTTTTAATCAGTAGGTCCAGGGTTCGAATCCCTGCGCGATCACCACTCACAGCCACTTTACAGAAATTTGATTTTTGCCCCGGTACTATAAGCCTAAAAGGTACTATAGAATCTACCTTAGACGATCAGATCACCGTTGTTGAACATGGTTAGAGCGTCGTCGACCCCAACAGCACTACTGAATGATGCTATTTGTGTCCCCGCACCGAATGTACCGGTGCCGTTCACGTCAACGCGAACACCGGTTAATTCATCAACTGAGACATAATCTGCAACATTGCTTGCATCAACATTTATTCCACTTAAAATATCCGAAATGTCGAGAATATCTGCAGTGTTATCAAAATCGTGAATGGTATCAATATCTGAAAAAGCGCTGGCAGCTTCAAAGATAAACGTGTCAATCCCGCCAGACGCATAAAGGTCATCCGCACCGTAACCGCCATTGAGAGAATTAGCCGATGTATCTGTTCCAAAACTTGATGTTTCCCATTCAATCACGTAACCATTTAGGTTGGTGTTGTCGCCGAATATGTACCACTGGCCGTTATAATTTTGTCCCAAAAATACAACGTGGTCGTTGGCATTTGTATTGCTTGTCGGTGAGTTCTGATACCAGTTCTCGTAGTTGCCGATATCATTCCAGAACTGCGTTCCCGCATCTGGGCCAGTTGTCCAGACAAAGGTACCTTCTGTCGCCGCATCCGAGCCATCGATCCAGACAAAATTTGCGCCAACAATACCGTTTATAAAGCTATTTTCTTCTGCTGATGTAATCGTTGCTAGATGGCCGGCTATGCCGTTAATTGTGGTTGAAGATGCACCTGCGAGCGCATTCGCGTAATTAAATGAACCAGAGACAAACTGATAAAAGTTTCCGGTTTCTTCTGAATATGTCACGCCAGGATTTGCCGTTAAAATGGCTTGAATTTCCGCGTCGGACAGGCCATCTGCGTAGAGTTTGTCATTACCAGCGCCGCCTTCGAGAATATCTGCACCTGTCCCACCGACGAGAATATCACGGCCCATCGACCCATAAAGTTGATCGTCACCGGCGCCGCCATTGAGATAGTTTGTTTCATTACGGCTGTCAAATCCGACAATTATTTCCTGAATAACATCGCTGCCTTCCCACTCAATAAGGTAGTTTGTGGCATAGGTGCCTGTGTAAGCATACCACGTACCGCTATATGTTGTTCCAAGGAAAATCACGTTATCATTGGCATTTGAGTTAGTTGTTGGCGATCCTTGATAAAAGTTGGTGTAGTTGCCGATATCATTCCAGAACTGCGTTCCCGCATCTGGGCCAGCTGTCCAGACAAAGGTGCCTTCGGTTACAGAATCCGTTCCGTCCATCCAGGCAAAATTTGTTCCCGTCAGGTTTTCTATGAAAGTGTTTTCGGCAACAGTTGTAATGGTTACTAAATGACCGGAAATGCCCTCAAGCGTTGCGGCAGCGGCAGTGGCAGCGGCAGTTGTATAGTTCGCGCTTGCCGTCACAAACTGATAGAAGTTTCCGGTTTCAGAGCTGTAAACGACGCCGGGATTATTAGCGACGACCGTGGCCGGATCTGTACTTGGCGTGATGGAGCCGGAAAGTGATGCATGCAATATATCGTTACCGTCACCACCATTTAGCGTGTCGTTTCCTTCACCGCCGTAGATGTTATCATTTCCCTCATCTCCGCTGAGTGTATCATTGCCAGCTTCGCCAATAATGATATCGTTACCAGCAAGCGCGCTGATTGTATCTTCCCCAGATGTTCCCGTGAGTACATCATCTCCTGGGGTCGGTGTATTGCTGCTACCGCCGCCTGAAGCTGTTAGAACTGATCCGTTATAAATCAATCCAAGTTGTATATAAGCTGTCGTTCCGCCATCATTGAACTGAGCATAATCGATGCCATCAATGTTAACGTCTGCACCGCGGGTTTCAGAGCCAGTCAGGGTAAAATTGACTTGGTCCAGACCAACGTCCCCGGTGATTGTCATGTTTCCTGTATCTGAACTGGCCGCAATCTGCGCCATGCTGATCTGAAGGTTATTTGCTGCAGCAATGCCGTTCGTGTTGGCCATATTGACGGCTTCCATATTGGAAATCAGGCCGCTGGCGAAATCTATGGTTACTGTGTCATAACCTGCAACTAAAATAGTGTCTATATCTGCGCCGCCATCCAGCGTGTCCACTCCGTCATAGACCAAGGTGTCGTTTCCATTATTCCCTTGAAGAATGTCGATGCCTTCGCGTCCAAAGAGGTGATCATCGCCATCGCCGCCACGTAAATCATCATTACCCGCCTGACCGTAGAGCTTGTCATTTCCACCCTGGCCATAGAGAATATCGTCTCCATCTTCACCAGCGAGTACATCATCGCCATCGCCGCCACGCAATTGATCGTTGCCGGCGCCGCCTTTCAAACGATCATTTCCGTCATCCCCGCGCAGATCGTCATTTCCATCGCCGCCGTAAAGGTTATCGTCTCCGGTTCCGCCCTTTAGATAGTCATCACCGGCGTCCCCGCGAAGAATATCGTTCTGACCATTGCCGTAAATTGTATCGTTACCGTCACCGCCTTCGATAATGTCGTCGCCGCCACGCCCATAAATAGTATCGTCATCCGCTTCACCGTATATACGATCCGAACCAGCCCCTCCGTCCATCGTGTCTATGCCGTCCCCTCCATAGAGCGTATCGTTCTGATCTCCGCCATTAATAATGTCATCACCCTCTTCACCATACAGAATATCGGCTTCGGTGCCGCCATCTATAATATCATTGCCCAAGCCGCCATATATGTAGTCCTGGCCGGCATCGCCATTGAGGATATCGTCTCCATCATTGCCTTCAATGCGGTCATTATCATCACCGCCACTGATTGTATCGATACCAAGACCACCATAGATGGTATCCAGTCCAGCGCCGCCATTTATATTGTCATCACCAGCATCACCCCAGATCCTGTCATTTCCGCCATCGCCGGCAATAATGTCATTATCATCGCCACCTTCGATAATGTCGTCCCCTTCACCCCCGGAAAGGTTATCCATACCGGCTTCGCCATAAATGAAGTCTTTGTCATCGCCACCAAAGATAGTGTCATTGCCATCCCCTCCATAAAGCTTATCCATACCGGCTTCGCCATAAATTACATCATCGTCGTGGAAGCCATTGATGAGGTCATTACCTGCACCACCATTCAGCGTGTCGTTTCCTTCATTGCCGTAGAGAACGTCATCGCCAAGCCCTCCATACAAGATGTCATTACCAAGCTGGCCACGCAGTTCGTCATTTCCATCGCCGCCGACTAAAACGTCATGGCCATCCGCACCAACCAAAAGATCGTTGCCGGCGCCACCAAACATGAAATCATTACCATTCCTGCCGTTCGCGATATCATTACCACCCCCCATATTCATGACATCATTTACAGTATGGCTGCCGTTTTGCGTATCATCCGCCCCTGTTCCGGTGTAAGTCGAAGTTCCAAAATAAGATAAAAGCGGTTCGGTTTGCCCAAATAACCAATCCGTATTGGTTGTATCAAAATCCATGCTTTCCAGCGTTGTTAGAAGGTCAACCGGTGTGCCATCATTTACATTCAGCGTATTATTACGAATATTCTGACCGTTGACCGCAACGGCTTCCAAAACGAGGTATCTCCCGGTTTCACCAGAGGCATCATTAATTTGTACAGTGATATCTGAAGGAGATAGTCCGACATAATCGATATATAGCGTTCGGGTGGTGCTACCGCTGCCCTCAAGTTCGGTTTCAATAAAGGACGCAGAAACAACACCGTTCACCAAAACTTCTATGTTTGGCGCATCGGCACTAAAAAACACACTTGTTGTTAATGTTAAAAAAAAGCCTGCCACAACCCAGCCTCAATTATTAGTTCAGTTTTCAGGATAACAAATTTCAATTAAAAACATCTTAGATTTAGATAAAATTTTATCCATTTAACGCACTGAAAATAAATAGAAAATTTAAAACATTGCAGAACATTAGAAAATGTTAACTTTAAAAGCACAAATAAAGCCCAATCGGGCTAATAAATGCCATATGCAACGCTCTAATTTTTAGCGACATGCTCCCTGAAAATTGCAAAAGACATCCCTAGAAACAGTGAAATGAAAGCGCTTAACAGTAAAAATAGGGGGCTGTTGGGAAAAGATGGGTGCGTTGGAACGCTCGCATCTGAAATCACCTGTACGCCGGATCCCGGAAGCATATCTTGCCAGGCAATATTCTTGTATGTCTCTAAAAATGTTCTAAGGGCAAGTTCCGCTGAATCCGCTTCTCGTTCCAACTCACGCAGAATCATCAATGTATCAGCATTATTTGAAATATTTTTTATATTACTACGAATTTGTCGTTCTAGATCTTTCGCTTTAGCATCGGCAATTTTTATTTCTGTATTCAGGGCGTTTTTTATCTCCTGAACTTCGCTCCTCAAAGACTTCTGTATAGTATCAATCTCTGATTTCTTCTTTTTGATAACCGGATGTTTAGGGCCATATCGGTTAGAAAGATCAGAAATCTCGGTTTTTAGGCGCAGTTCTTCAAGGCGCAAATTTTTAAGAATTCCAAAATTCACATCATTTGACGTTAATGCTTCTATATTTTCAAAGTCATCTGGTTTATTCAGTTGTTGTAAGGTCACTGCAACTTCAGATTTTTTGAGTTGGGCCGCCGTCAGCTGTTCATTTAATTTATTCAAATGGTTGGTTGAAATAATATCCGTTTGGTCTTCGGTCAGTTCATGTTCAATTTTGTATTTCTGCATCTTTCTATCGGTCTCAAGTGCCTGTTCACGCAAATTGTGTAGACGTTCATCAAACCACTCCGACAACCTTTGTTGTAGCCGGGTCTGCTCACTGATTTTTTGATTAGTGTAAATATCAACGATTGCGTTAGTAATGATTGCTGATTTATAAGGGTTTTCGGAAGTAAAGTTGATTTGTACGGCTGTCGACCCCGGGATCGAAACGACACGCAGGCGCTCAAGAAATTTATTGATAGTCATAGAAACCTTGGCATCAAGAGTTTCCGGTGGAAGAGATTCAAAAGTTGTACCGTCTACTAACAACGCCTTGAAATTCTGATCATTCTGTGGCACATGCGTATGATTAGAAAGTTCAGGGTCATCAATTAACCCTAAACGCTTAACGACTTGGGAAACCATGTTCCGGGATTTTATGATCTCAATTTCGGTTAAAACAAAATCAGTATTCAAAGATTTGGACTTAATTAACTGAGAGAGATCTTTTATAGCCAGTTTTCCAGCATTATTCTGGATCAAAATCACTGCCTGTGATGTATATAAAGGCTTCATATAAGATAATGATACAAAAGTAACCGTCACCCCAAGGATCAAAAAAAATAAAATTGAGATTTTTCGTCGCCACATAACACGAAACAACGTCGACAAATCGAGATCAGAACCGGCATAATTGCCCGGTTCTTTTGATCGATAGTAATTTTGCGTTGTCTCTGCCATTTGATTGCTAAAATAATTTCTCGGGGATCGTGATAACGTCTCCCGGTTGCACCTCATCTTCTAAGATTTGTTGGTGGTAAACCGGTTCTCCGTATGAGTCATAACGTAAAACTTTTGCGACTTTACGGTTTGCCCTATACGTAAAGCCCCCCGCAATTGCCGCAGCTTTCAGAACATTCATTCCTGCGACATAATCGTATTTGCCTGGGCTTTTAACTTCGCCCAAAATGTAAAATGGTCGAAAATTAGAAACTTCAACCGAAATGCTGGGATCAACGAGATATCCGTCAGCATAAAGGTTTTTAATAATTTCCTGAGCCTGACGGATATTACATCCGCCCAAAAGAACGTCACCGATAAGAGGCATAGATATATGCCCTGTCGTATCAAGAGTATAATTGCCAGATAGCTCCGTTTCTCCGTAAACTAGGATATCCAGACGATCTTCAGCTCCTAAGCGATACGCATCATTTTTTTCCTTTTCGTGGCAGCTATCGTTAAAGGTTTTTTTGGGTTCAATCGCGATGGGATTTGCGATCGCATCAACTTTTTCTGTTGCCATCGGTTGGTTTTGCTCATGGCGTTCATTGCTCAGGGAACTATTTTGAGTTTGTATATCAGCTAATGTCCCACGGGCACACCCCGCCAAGATTGCAAGGCACAGCACAGCGGACACTACTATAAGCTTCGTGTTGTACATAAACCACCTGATATTTAGTTAAAAAACTCGGACCCATGGAAGAAATTCAACCTTTCTAACAATACAATAAATCACCATGTGTTCACAAGGAAAGGATTGCATTGATTTATCTGGGTTTTTTCTTTCTACATTATTGCGCTTTTTCTCTGGCAAATTTTGCAAAAGCACCCCAGAACCCTTGCCGTCTGGGTACAAGAATATCGTTCGTATAGTCAAGGCTGGCAATATAGTTATTCAGTCCTGCTTCGTACTGAAATTTAGGATTGTCAAGCATCTTGAGGATTAAGCGGGCCAGATTATCAACATCTCCGGGTTTGATTAACCACTCTTCTTTTATTAGTTCTGGAATTCCGCCAGCAGTAGACGCAATAATCGGACAAGCCGTACTCATTGCCTCGATGGTTGCGCGCGGAATCCCTTCCTGAAACGATGGTTGTAAATAGAGATCGACTTTCCTTAACCACTTCATGACGCCTTCACCGCTTTTAATCATGCCGTCAAAACGAATTCGTTCACTAATTCCTAGCGCGTGTGCCAAGGCCATATGAGGTTCTGGGTCACCCGGGCCAAGATGATGAAATATAAAACATCCCGGTTTTTCTTCTTCAACTTTGGCTAGCGCGCGCAAAGTCAGATCAACACCCTTAATCCGGTTATCGAGGTTGCCGATAAGACCAATGGTGTAAGGAGCTGTCATTTCGTCTTGTTTGACTTTTATGGCCTTCAGTCGTTGATCTACATATTGTTCGTCAGGTTTGTCGATCCTCACATTTGATATATGGGCGACCTCACCATTCGTCGGATAACGCCGTTGTAAAAACACATAACTCACATACATGACGAAATCGGCATGTCGAGCAATGATGCGGTCATGCAAATAACGGATAGGCGCATATATTTTGCCAAGCTTATTGCCGTGATTCCACGTGCTATCCCATGCGCAGGCTGCCATTTCAAGGGCAATCGGCTTATTCATACGCAGTGCGTGTTTAAACGCCAGCCAGCCCATATCGCTGACGGCTCGAATGATAACGGCATCCGCATCTGCAACAATCCGTTCAAGGCGTTTATTTACGCGTCTTGCATATTTTAACCGTCCTACTGGAGTATTGATATTGGGAAATAGCGCGAATGAGACACGTGGCCCGCTACTGATATTTAATTGATCAATTTTATCATGCAGTCCTGCGCCACGACCGATTACCACCAGATGATCAAAATTATCTAAAAAAATTTTCCAGTATTCGTAAGGAAACTGACCAGGCGAATAAACGGTGCCACTTTCACACTGTTGATAGATGTTGTCGTGGCAATATAGTACTCTCATTGTACGGTATAATTTTTTATGCTGCACGTTGGAATTAAGACTGATATGGTTTGATCAAACCACAGACTATATTACTCTCTTATGATAAAACAGCCTAAGATTATTTTTCATCACGTCCCCAAATGTGGCGGAACAGCAATCATAACGGGGCTAGCGATTACATATTACCCCTTAAGGTTGCTGCGGTATGGGCGTGAAGGTTTTTCTGGCGCACTTAATGCGAGAGCTGCTTCCTATTCGGCTGAAATGCATAACGAATGTCAGTACGCTTTCCGACGAAAATTGTTGAGTTATTATGCGGAAAAAGGAGATTCTCCGCTTATATGCGGCCATTATCCTTTTAATCATGATTTTCATGCCGCCCATAAGGATGAGTGGACCTTTGTCACCTTGCTGCGAGATCCGTTGCAGCGCTGGTATTCGGAGTATTTTTGGAATCGTCACAAAGATCACGAATATCGTAAAACCGATTTGTCTATCGAAGAGTATCTAGAAAGCCGTAACGGTATGATGAACGCACGCTCTTTTGTAAACTTTTTTTCTCGTTCTGAAGATATGTATGAAACGCCCAGATCACAGGATGTTAAGCAGGCGATTGAAACGCTTGAGCAAATAGATGTGGTTGGGTGTTTGGAAAATATAGACAATTTTAAAGCCCGCATGCAGGCCAAACTGGGAAGAACACCAATCTTTTTTAAGCGTAATAAAAGCCCTGCATCCCAAGAGCAGAAAAAGGTTCCTGATAAAAATAGCGACTTTCATAAAGCGTTGTTAGAGCGTTTGCAGGGTGATATTGAAATCTATGAAAAAACAAAAGAACGGCTTGGTTTATAACGCTGTTTTTATTCTTAAAAACACAACGCTTTGGTCCATATCCAACCCCGGAACAGAACTATCTTTTGTCAAATATTGATAGCCTGCTCCCAGTTGTAAATGCGGCCCAATGATTTTTAAAAGCTCAAAATGACTATCCAGTGTTTTATCCTGACGGTTTGTATCCATGAATTCATCATATCCGTAGTGCGCAGCCAAGCGAGCAAAAAGATTTTGTCGTAACTCGTGATCTATCCCTAATCCAAAAGCCGTTTCTGTCAGTTGTTGAATTAATAAATTATCTTCTGTTGTCTCACGGCGTGCATCAAATCGAAGGCGGGTTTTAGGAATCGGGTCCCAGTATATCTCAGCATCCAGCAATACATCACCGGTATTGCCAACGGTTGCATCATCATAAGAACGTCGGTCTATACCCGCACCGATAAACCCGGCGATCAACCCCTTAAAATTGAAATCCGCGCCCGCGAGAATTCGCAGCGAGTCATTGTTTCGGCTCACCGCACCGGGCGTTTCATTAATATAATTTTCCTTTGTATAGGATGTCTGCACGAAAGGAGAAAGGCCGGTTTTCAAATCGTAGGAGACCTTACCGGTTGCCTGTGTGATATTCACATCGCGGTTATCACGGATTAAAAACCCGCCGTTGATTAACTCTTCATTGCCTAGGCGAACCTGACTATAATCGCCTAAAAGGCTAAGCATTAAGCGATTAGGTTTGTATATAAAACCGCTTTCGGCCCTCCATCGCTTAACATTCAGGGGAGTTTTTACAATCTGGTCGGCGTTGGAGCGGCGCTGATAGGCGCGCCGCAAATGTCCATCCCGGTAAAGCAGTTTAATCGGGATGTTCAGGCCTTGTCGCGCTTCCAGATCAGCATTGAACGCGACATTGTAATTCTCGACATTATCTTGTGAACGATCCCAGTGCTGAAGAATTTCACTGTTCATCAACAATGAAAAATCATGGCGCCCTAGACTTTTCCAGATTTCAAGTTCCGGTTTCAATACCGTGATGAAATCACTTTGCGTGTTGTTCTCCGTTGCCAAAAGATTGTCGGTATAGCGTTGTTCTAACGTCAAATTTGGCCACAGACGAAAACCGTTAAAAACAATAGGTTCGCCTTGATAGGTAAACGGATCTGCCAGTGCGCTGCTGAGATCCGGTGAAGGTTCTGCGTGAAAAGCAAATGGTTCTGATTCCAGAGATTCTTGCGCAAAAACTGTCAATGGTGTTATGCCCAATACACATACGGTCGATATCCATGTGAATATCAACATAAAACAAGATTGCTTTGAGATGCCAAACATCATGATCTATACGCATTATTCAGAAACAAGCCAGCTAGAACAGCCAGTATAAGAACTCTCAATAGTATAGAGAATTCTATACTTACAATGAAGCGTAATCGGTTTTATAGTGAAGATTGAGCAAAAAAGTCGAATGCCCGTTCGTCTTCTTAACCCGCCTCTTGTGAGTAAGCGTCCTGAATGTGTGGAATTGCCGGATATTTTCAAATCCAGAAAACAGAAAACCTTGAGCATGTCGTTCAGGCAATGGCCGACGCGCTCACACACCGCGGTCCTGATGACCACGGCATGTGGATAGAGCCTCAGGAAAAGCGGCTGGCTTTTGCTCACCGGCGCTTAAGTGTAATTGATCTTTCCAAAGCCGGCGCACAGCCAATGCGCTCTTCATCTGGGCGTTATGTCATTTCGTATAATGGTGAAATCTATAACTTCCAAGCTTTAAGAAACGAATTGGAAAAATTTGGCTGCGGCTTTCAAGGTCATTCAGACACCGAAGTTCTGCTGGCCGGATTTGCGCATTGGGGCATCAAAGACACACTTAAGCGAGTTGCCGGTATGTTTGCTCTGGCCCTGTTTGATTGTAAAGAGCGCACATTGACCTTGGCGCGAGATCGCTGCGGCAAAAAGCCGCTCTACTTCGGTTGGGATAAAGGGGTGAACGTTTTTGCATTTGCTTCTGAACTTAAAGCGTTTACGGCGGTACAGGCTTTTCGAAAACCGGACATCAATAACAAAGCCATTCAGCTTTATCTGCAGTGGCGCTATATTCCTGATCCTCACTCAATCTATGAAAATATCTGGAAATTACCACCCGCACAGTTTATTACACGCCCCCTTGAAGATTTTATTCATCCGTTCACACCGCAGGAACATGCTGAAACGTATTGGCACTTTGAATCTGTTACCGGTCAAGAGCGTCAAAGTGCAGCCGAACACTCTCAGCTTAACGGTTTGGAGGATATTCTCACCCAAGCCATTAAAGAACGGATGATTGCCGATGTTTCTTTGGGAGTTTTTTTGTCTGGCGGCGTGGATTCTGCGCTTATTACCGCGTTGATGCAAAAGCATGCCGATCAGCCGGTCAAAAGTTTTACAATCGCGTTTGATGATTCGCGCTACAATGAAGCGCCGCATGCCGCGCAAATTTCTGCTCATCTCGGAACAGAGCATACCGAAATGCTGCTTACATCCGCTGAGGCCATGAAGACCGCCCGGCATATCAATTCGTTGTTTGATGAGCCTTTTGGCGATCCATCAGCGATTCCCACATATCATGTGTGTCGTCTGGCCAAAAAAGAACTGACGGTCGCCCTGACCGGTGATGGAGGCGATGAAACATTCGGTGGTTATAGCTGGTATTTTCGTGCACAAAAACTATTGCCCGTTCTTAAGCTCCCTAATGGATTGCGCCGCACTGTTGGACAAGCCCTTACCGCACTTCCTTTGGCTGGCGGCCTGTTTTCTGCTGCCCAGCGTCGTAAAATTTCTGCGTTAATCGCGGCTGATGATCCTGATGAGCTTTACCCGCTTTTGCATAGCTATTGGTCAGGGGTGACCGGACAGCGCGCTCAAAACATTGATGACACAGCCTATGGATCAATGATTGAGACTTTGCCTGTAAGCAATCCAATTGAACGGATGATGGCGTTTGATACGCGTATGTTTATGGCCGGAGATGTGTTGACTAAAACAGATCGTTGCTCAATGGCTCATGGTCTGGAATTACGATCGCCTTTACTGGATCACCGCGTCATCGAATATGGCTGGAGCATGTCGCATGACATGAAAATCAGGGGGCATCATGGCAAATATGCTCTCAAGCAGCTTTTGCGGCGATATATTCCAGATGCTCTGATTGACCGCCCAAAACAAGGCTTTAGTATTCCGCATGGGCGCTGGCTGCGCGAAGATTTAAGAGACTGGGCAGAAGATATGCTCTGCGTTAGTACATTGAAAAAACACAGCCTGATCGATCCGGATTTTGTAAGCCTTTATTGGGATGCGCATGCTTCCGGCCAGGCCGATTACGGTCATTATCTCTGGACCATTGTGTGTTTACAAAACTGGGCGGAAACATGTCGATAGAACAACCACCACAAGGTTTTGTAAAACTGCTCGTCCGCCTGTTTTCAGTGCAGGCCATTGGCTTGGTCTGCGGGTTTTTGTCGCACCTGCTTTTGGCTCGCATGCTGGCTCCTGAACAGTATGGCGTTTTTAATTTTATTTTCTCTTCGGCGATGCTCTGTGCCTTGCTGGGGAATTTTGGTTTTCAGGCTTCGTCTGTTCGTTTGATCCCACAATTTACATTGGCAAAACAAGCATCATTATTGCGCAAATTCTATGGATTTTCATTCGCATGGGTTTTGGGGATGTCCACCCTTGCGGGCCTTGGTCTTTATGGTTTGTATGCCAATGTTCTTCTGTCCGAAGACTATACACAAACCACATTGATCATTGGCGTAATATTGGTGCTGTTCATCGCGTTGATAAAACTCAATAGCGGTGTTTTAAAAGGGTTTAAAAAAGAAAGCTTGGCCTTGACCTATGAAAGCGGGCTGAAAGAAATTCTATTATTGGGGTTTCTTGCCATAGTTTTTCTAGCAGGGTTTTCAATGAGCAGCGCTGTCGTAGTCTTGATTGCGCTTGTTTGTATCTTTCTTGGGCTTTTGATTACCTCTTCAACGCATGCAATCGCTTTGGTGCGGCCTTTAAAACCAGTATCCGAAGAGGGGAAAAAACAACAAGCAGCCGAAAACATCAAAGACGAAAACCAGATACAGCTTTACCGGCGTTGGTTAAGGATATCCCTGCCGATGATGCTGGTCATTTCCGCGCAAATGCTTATTCACCGCTCTGATATTGTCTTGCTCGGGCTTTTATCCAGCGCGAGCGATGTTGGTTTGTATAGTGCGGGCGCTAAACTCGCGCAGGCCGCAACCATCGCAATGATGGCGCTTAATATTGTTTTTTCCCCGCGCGCCGCCGAAGCGTTTCACCAGAATGATACGTCCGGTCTATGCAACCTGTATGGTAAGATCATGAAACTGCAGGCTATATCGACTGCGACGATGGCCATTTGTATCGCGCTAGGTGCGCAGGTCGTTCTAAATTTTATTGGGACGGAATATGCACAAGCTTTACCTGTTGTCTACGTCCTGCTGACTGGATATGTCCTGAATGCATTCTGGGGACCTGTACCGTTCCTGATGATCATGACAAAATACGAAGATCAGGCGATGTGGATTACGTTCGCCGCTGCTCTGCTGAACATTATGCTCAATATTGTACTCATCCCGGTCTATGGTATTGTAGGGGCAGCGATATCGACGGTCATTGCTCTTAATCTGCGCAATGCTGGTGCGTTGTTATATGTCTTGTCAAAAGGCCTGTTATCGGAAAGCAGAAAACAAACAGATGAGTAAACCGGATTTTATCGGTGTTGGTACGGAGCGTGCAGGAACATCCTGGCTTTTTTCGATGATCGCTCATCATCCGGAATCTTGGGTGCCTCCGCTCAAGGAACTGCATTTTCTTGATACAATCGATCCTGATGTTCCATCACATAACCCTCGCTATCGCTGGCATCTCACCAGCCGGATTAAACAAAAGGCCACACCCTTTATGAACATATCCCACCGGCCCGAGTTTTTAAAGAATACGGCTTTCGAATATTTGCTGTGGGATGCCTGTTATTTTTCAGGTTCAATGAATTTTGAATGGTATCAGCGCTTATTCGCCGAGCGTTTTGTTAAAGGGCGAATTGCCGGTGAATACACGCCGGCCTATTGCAATATCTCCGAAGCATTGATTAAAAAAATGTTGGAGTTGAACCCTTACATGAAATTCCTGCTTGTCTTTCGTCATCCCTGTCAGCAAATCCGATCCAGCCTAATTCAACATTTTGTGATGATTGAGAATAGACCTTTTGCATCTGTGGGTGAAGACGAAATGATGGAATGGCTGTGCGCTCCTTTTGCGCAGAAAAAATCGAATATTGGGGATGTATTTGAAAAATGGAGCCGATGCCTGCCGCAAGACCAACTTTTTATTGGTTTGTATGAAGAGATCAAACAGGCGCCGGAGGAGCTAATAAAACGTGTTTATCGCTTTTTAGGGCTCAATGAAAGCTTCATGCCTGATAGGAAGTTTTACGCAAACAAAATCAACAACCTGACCAAGCCGGATTATATTATTCCGCAAATCGTGCTTGATTATATCGATGAACATTGGGGCCGCGAAGCCGAGCATATTCAAAAAAACATGCCGCAGCTGGCCCAATACTGGAGCAATTTATGAGTAGCAAGATTTCGTCCTGGGAAGAACAGGGCAATAAACACATCAACATCAAGGGTAAAAAACACCCGCTGCCCTATCATAAAATTATCAGTGATCTGGCCATCCAGTATTCCCAGGATGGGGATGCGGTTTTGGATATTGGGTGCGGGCTGGGGCAGACTGTGGCGCTCATTCAAGATAAAGGCCAGCGGGAAATTCATATTGCTGATGCTTACGAAAACTGTCTGGAGATCACCTGCAACCGCATATCCCCGCAAGCAGAATATTTAATTGATGAGCGCAATTTTGATATCTCCAACAAAATCCAGCGCACATTTAAGGTCGTAATCATGTCGCATGTGCTAGAGCATATGCTCAACCCCGTTCAGGCTGTCCATGATGCTCTAGGGCTGGTTGAAGATGGTGGTTATCTTATTCTTGCCGTGCCCAATCCTGCCCGACCCGGCGTTTTAATCTCTAATATTACGAAAACTCATTACGTCAATCGTGGTCACGTCATGACATGGGACATGTCACACTGGATTAATTTTCTTGAAAATATTCTGAAGCTTGACGTTGTTGAATACCGCAATGACTTTATTCAGATCAAAGGTTGTAACAGTCTCCCGGCTATCATGTCATTGGGAGAAACGTTAGGACGCGTGTTGCCGTGGTGGTGCTTTTCCAACATCGCTGTCATCCGTAAGTAACGTCGGTTTATACATTCCAGCGCGCTGTTCGAAATGGCATCCTGAATAAGCGGCGGCGATAACCACCCAAAAATAGGTAAAGCGGATATTTTGATGTGTTAGCCCGTACATCATGATAGGCACCAGCAAGAAGATGTATCGCCAGGGGCGTCCCCTGAAAACAAAAAATAAAAACGTAAAGAACAACAAAAATCCAACTATACCATAGGAAAACAAAAGCGTTGCTAGCCCGGAATGAAGCTCTTTTCCTTGCGGGTTATAACGCCAATTTGCACCTTCGCCCGCCCCTAAAAGCACATAATGTGGATTGTCTAGTATCCGGTCATACCCGCGTCCACGAAGACTATCATCGCCTTGAGCACCGATCGTACTGATACGCGTATATACCGTATCGATCAGCTTGAAATCTGCAACTTTCGACAATAAATCGTTCTGCGTAATCAACATAAAAGCTAAACCAACCGACACGATCCCAATCAAAAAAAGTCGTGACGTATCAGACATCAGCCGGGAAAAAAATACGATCAACAAACAAAACGCCATGGAAACGATTCCTGCCTTAGACAATGATACAAGCTGCGTGACAAACATCATCAGGATCAGGGCAGCATCCATTAATGTGAGCCGTTCATGGCGTTTTATAATGATTAGCAGCGCAAAGGACAGCAGGCTCCAATAGCCAAGCTGGTTGGGGTTATTGAAAGTTCCTTGCGTACGTATCGAACTTCCATAGTCTAACAGAATAAAGACCGTTTCGATGCAAATACTGGCTGCCAGTGCCCAATATGTCAGGTGGTTGATCGTTTGCGGCGCAAGTTTAAAAAGCTGTAGAGCAAACAAAAACACTCCGAAGTTATAAACATAGTAAAGCGAACTCAGTAAAAATTTGAGGTCAGACGTAAAAACAAAATGTATGATATTGATAGTAAATGTTAGCACTACGAACCCTATACCCAGAAGAATTGCTGTTGGAATGCGAACCTCGCTTTTTAAAGCTGCTAGTCCCAATGCGGGCGCTAGTCCTAAAAGCAGAACAAAATCAGCAGGCTGTGGATATCCACTTTGCAGTACATAAAATGGGGCCAGCACAAGATAGGCAACCCAAATAATCTTAAAGAAGAATGAAACTGATTCCGAAGACTCAACCATGAAAAAACCGACCAGGATATTTTTATTATCGATAGGTGTTACAGGGATTTGCGCATTGATTATAACTGCCTCTATGCACAATGTTTCCAAAACTATAACAAAAGATGATGAACGCTACATTCACAAAATCATTTCAGCGCAAAACTATGATTGGCAGGACATCAAACACAACACAACGTTTGAAGAAGAACTGGAAGATATTCGGGCTATTCAATCCGCCGTTTTGAATACGACTCCTCTCCAGAAACAGGTGCCCGATAATCGCCCGCGTGAACCCAAAGATCTGTTTGAGCTTGGCTATGCTCAATGCAGTGATCGTAGTCGGGTCATTGACAAAATGCTTCGTCTGGCCGGATTTGAAACCCGGGTGGCCAGTTTATACAGCACGGCAAAGACTGGTTCAGCGATCAAATCACTGCTTTCAAATGATAAGGACCTTGTGCACTCGCATTCTATTGTCGAAGTTAAAACCCGGCGTGGCTGGATGATGGTGGATACCAACGAACAGTGGCTGGGTCTTGATAAAGAAATGCAACCTGTCAGCCTTGAACGTTGGTATACGCAAGTAAAAAATGGAAATTCTGATATCTGGCATACATCCAACGAAGGAAAAATTTACTGGTTGATGGAAGGTCCTTATACGTTCGTTTATGGCCTCTATTCACGCCACGGCTATTTCTATCCGCCCTATAACTGCGTACCCGATATTAACTGGCCTGAATTCAGATATAATTTTTTTAGAAAATAGCTTTATGCCAGAGTGCTATTGGCAATCAATGCGCCGCTGTCCAGTAAGTCCTGCGCTGTAAGGCTATCGGCAATATCAGTGAAAACGCGTGCCGTCTGCACGTAACTATCGCCACCGCCGTAGCGGTCTACTTGTATATCAAAGCGTGAGCCTGTATGAACAATCAGCACAAAATCATCAATATCAGATGACCCGTGTGAATACCCGCTCAACAAATCCGTAATGTTAATCTGATCGATGCCAAGCGTGAAATTATAAATACGGTCCTGGCTGTCTTCTGCAGCGCTAAAGCCAAACACATCGACACTCGCATCAACACCGCCATAGAGGAAGTCAATGCCGGCATCGCAAACCAGCGTATCCATACCGGTTCCGCCATAGAGACTATCGCTGCCGTCACCGCCGTTTA
>ERZ795048.1176-NODE-1176-length-24716-cov-442.847208_pt1 | contig 24716 bp, 27 predicted proteins | sample MGYA00375132_ERZ795048 | MGnify/ENA primary metagenome ERZ795048 (study PRJEB30177, sample SAMN05720225) | activated sludge metagenome | isolation source: Anaerobic digester | place: Hong Kong | collected 2014-12-17 ... | reverse complement strand
TGAGAAGGGTAATCGACATAAAGAAACCTGCCGTAAGAATCGGTTATGAGCTTCAAGAGATAGGGAAGCCCGATCTAGAAGAGATAATAGAAGACTTCCTTAAGGAACACAATATATAGTAGATCAGCAAAAGGGGGACTGGATTATCCAGTCCCCCTTTTTTTATCTCTTCTTCTCTATCGGTATGTAGATGTCAAAGTCCGAATCGTCTTCCCCAGTGAATCTTTCGTCATATATTTCAAACTCGTTCAAACCAATCGGTTCATACTCGGAGTTCTGAAACCACTTTCCATAGATGTACTCATAGGTATTTTGCAGTGAGTCAGCTTTCCCGTATGAGTGAAAACGGCGTAGGTTGCCTCAGGTACTTCTGCCCCAACCATTCCCTCCGGGATTCTTTCCAGATCCGAGACGGCCAAAGAGGCTATGTAGTCGAACTTGCCGTCTATGAAGTCCTCTTCACCTGTGCACATCAGCCCGTAGCTTTCCTTCGCCGATATGACATTCTCGATCTCGGTATGCCTCTCCATGAAATCTCTCCAGAGTTTCGGGCAGTTGTTCGCTGGATCATTTCCGTAGTACTTCAAACCAATGACTTTGAACTCCGATTTGTGGATGATTTTCGGCTCCATTCTTATTCCTCCCTTGAGACCTATCAGGTCTTCTTTGCACAGTCTCTTTTTCTGAGTGACGGCGAAGTGAAGTTCAAGCCTGCGATACTTGCCAGGAGTCACGTAGTATCTGCTTTTGAATGCTCTGGTAAATGATTCTGCGAATCACAGCCTAACTACAAGGCGATCTCCAAAATGCTTATCGAGGTTGTAGCAAGTTTGTCGGCAGCCACGCTCAACCTTATACCATTGCGATACTGGCCTATCGTCTCGTCCACAGTGTGAAAGAAGATCCGCTGAAGATGAACTGATGAGTAGAAGCTTTCTTAGCAGAGATCGTCGAGAGTTATCGGGGATGAAAGGTGCTCCTCAATGTAATCTATGACAGAGTTCACGCAATCGATGTAATCCTCTTTCAAAGGAGTGTCTCTGGACATCTTCCACCTCCATCTCCGCAATAATCGTCTTAAAGATTATACAAGTATGGAAGGGCTTGTTTTTGATCGAAAGAATCATGATGGAGTTTCTTCTCTAAGCTGAGTCAATCCAAAAACAATTCGGACTGAACGAAACCGTTAATCACGCCAACATCAGAACCCAACAAGCCTTTCAAGTTTCTTAGCTGATTCTATTGTGCTACTTACTTCTTTCGGCAGAGGAGGTATTCCCTTGAAGCCCGTTTTCCTGACGAAGTCGACAAGCATCGTCCTAAGTTCCTCAGGGTTCCGGTTAGAAAGTTTGTCCAAGGTATCTAATCCTGCATCGCAGTATAGCCTCACCCTAACTCCTTTCATTCCACCAAGTCTTGAAAGATCCGAGAGTTTAAGGTACTCAAGTATTTTCTCCATTTCAGTCCCGATGCGTGCAGCCAGGCTTTCTCTTAGCTCAGGTGAAAGGGCACTTCGATCATTTGATAGGTGGCAAATATGCCCGCTTTCGCGAGTTTTTCCATTACTATCGTGTCGCACCAGGGAATTTGTGTATTCTCATTCTTTCCCTCTTTGCCGCGATTCCTTTCTCACGAAGCTCTGGGGCGAATTTTGCGAGTGAAGGTTCAGAAAGAAAACTGAAATACTGGCCTATCCTACGGAGTTTTGCTTCAGACGGGCCTTGTCATTGCGGTTCGATTTTGCGAAACTTTCAATATCCTCTTTTTCTGCCTCTTCAACTGATTTCTCATTCGAATCAAGAAGGAATTTCTCGAGGGATGCAACCCCAGACAACGTTGTGTTGATAACATTCTAGCTCTTACCTTTACTCTTCAAGAAGGCTATGAAATCTTCGTTTTTTATCATCCATTCATCTCTCTTGCGAAGAGAAAACACCGAATCGATCTGGAGAAAACCCTCTTTAGCTACTGAATGTATATGGTCATACAACGTCTCGATTACAGCGCTTCTACAGTTATCTTCGAAGCAAGACTCATTACATCATCGAATCTACAAAGCTCTGTGCCGGGTGTCATGACGGCAGCTGAACTGGCGGCACCAGCCATTTTCAAGGCAGTTTTCACCGTCTCGCCAAGTTCTCTGTACATGCAGTATGCCGCCAGGAAAGAATCCCCTGCACCAACCCCGCTCTTGACAGGTACTTTAGGTACCCGAATACGATAGAACTCCCCACTCACTGATGCAATCGCTCCCTCGGCTCCCATAGTCAGTAGAATTTCTTCGATTGAATACTTGTTCGACACTTCGGAAATGGCCTTTCTAAAATCTATCTCTCCGATTAGCTCGCGATTGAGCAGTCTCTGAAGTTCGTGAATATTTGGCTTTATTCCTCTTGGCTTGGCCTCGACCCCCTTGGAGAAAGGCTCCTTGTCGGAATCGATATAAACGTTGACTCCGATTTTCCTCATCCTTGAACAAAGCTGAGCGTAGATATCGCTGCTTACTCCTTCCGGTATGCTTCCGCACAAAAGAAGGTAGTCGTCCTTTCTCAAAAGTACGTCGATTGTCTTGTACAGTTTATAGACTTCCTTGACGGATATTACCGGACCGGGAAGACTCATTCTGTATTGACCGCTTCCAGTCTGTACGAGAATGTTGGTCCTTGTTTCTTCTTCACTTCTTACCGTTGCATAAACGACTCCCTCATCGTCGAGCATCTCTTCTATTACCTTTCCGGTATGACCTCCAAGAAAAGCTAAAGCGACCGAATGGCCTCCCAGTTCATTTATCACACGTGATACGTCTACACCCTTTCCTGCGGGGTAATCTTTGACTCTATCTACCCTCACCGTATCGTCCTCAATTAGAGCGTCTGTATATAAGAATCTATCTAGAGCTGCGTTCAAAGTCAGTGAGAAAATCACCATTTACACCTCCTACATCCTGCCGAGACGATAGTTTATGATTCCGAGTACTACGATCACGCTTGTCTCGACTCTCAGAGTCCTTCTTCCCAACGAAACGGGCGTACATCGGGTCGAGATGTCTTTTATCTCCTCCGGCGCGAAGCCCCCTTCGGGTCCCACTATCAGTCGCAGTTTTCTTTCACAAGCGAGTTTTTCTTCCACTTCTAATAAAGGTCTGCCGCCGAATTCCAGAAGCAGGTTGTATGATCCTTCTAGAGGAAGTGTCTGGGATACAGTAATCTCGGGAATGTAAGGATTAACACTCTGCTTGGCCGCTTCCCTTGCGACCGCATTGAACTTAGTCAGCTTAGTTTCATCAACTCTTGAAACCGATCTAAGGCTATTGAACAACTCGATTCTGTCGACTCCCAATTCGGTTGCTTTCTCTATCAAAATATGAAGCCGTGGCCACTTTGTCGCTGCCACGGCTACAGTAATACTCTTCCCGTCTTTCTCAACGTACTCTCGCTCAATAATAGTTCCCGAAGCAGATGATTTTCCAAGTTCTTCGAGAACAAATCTGTAAACGTTACCTCTCCCATCAATGCCTTTCAGTTCATCACCGGGTTTTGCTCTGGTCACTCTCAGATGCTTGGTTTCACCGCTGTCTAGAATGACTCTTTTGTCTTCGGGCAGGACAAAGAAGGCATTGGGCAATTAACCAATTACCTCCTGCCTCATGTATGGTACGAGAGCTTTCGGCACGTCGATCTTTCCGTCTCTTCTCTGGTAGTTCTCGACTATTGCTACCAGGGTCCTTCCAACGGCCAGTCCAGAACCATTTAAACAGTGTACAAACTTCAGTTTGTTGTCAACATCTCTGAACCTTATGTTGGCTCGTCTTGGCTGGAAGTCCTCAACGTTTGAGCAGGAGGAAATCTCCCTATAAGTGTTGTAAGAAGGCAACCAAACTTCAAGATCATAAGTCTTTGCCGCGGCAAATCCAATATCCCCGGTACAAAGAGAGACTACCCGGTAAGGAAGCTCCAATTTCCTGAGAACATCTTCAGCATCGGCCGTAAGATTTTCAAGAGCATCGTAAGAGTCATCGGGATGGGTGAACCAGACAAGCTCAACCTTGTCAAATTGGTGAACTCTTATCATGCCCCGAACATCCTTTCCGTACGATCCGGCCTCTCTCCTGAAGCATGCACTGTACGCCGTGTACTTTTTGGGCAGGTCACCTTCGAGGATCTCGTCCATGTGCTGCGAAACGAGTGGGACCTCTGCAGTTGGTATCATGAACATATCGTCCGGGTCGATTCTGTAGGCCTCCTCCTCAAATTTAGGTAGTTGGCCCGTTGCCTGCATAGTATCTCTCTTAACCATGAAAGGCAGAGCTACTTCCTCGTATCCCTTTGAATGGTGGAGGTCCAGCATGAAGTTAGCTATGGCCCTCTCAAGTCTTGCCAAGTCTCTTCTAAGAATTGTGAATCTCGCTCCAGATATTTTTGCGGCTCTTTCAAAGTCTATAAGTCCGGTTTCCGGGCCGTAGTCCCAGTGAGGTCGGATTTCAAAGTCGACCTTTCTCGGTTCTCCCCACATCCTTATGACGACGTTATCTTCCTCACTCTTGCCAACAGGTGTGGTCGACGAAGGAATATTGGGTAGATAGAGAAGCTTTTTCTTCAGTTCTTCTTCTATCTGAGAAGTTTGGAGATCAAGTTCCTTAACTTCAGATGAGATTTCTTTTGCCCTTTCCATAAGGGAAAGCGAAAGGCTTTCGTCTTTGCTAGCTTTGGCTCGGGCAATCTCCGAAGATATACTGTTTCTCTCGGCCTTTTTCTGTTCAACGACCTGCAGCGCCTCTCTCCTCTTTGATTCCAGATAGACTATCTCATCCAGCAGCTCCGAGGTCATCTGCCTGTACTCAAGGGCCCTCCTCACAATTTCGGGGTTTTCTCGAATCAACCTTACGTCAATCATTATTTCTTCCTCCTGCTAAAAAACAAGCTCTATCTCTACGTTTTTCCCTTCAAATGAATCATCCGTCGTATCGTATATCAGGTCGGAGGCCCAGATTTTCCTACTATTCTTGAAGTCATCGACAAAGACGTTTCCCTTTAGGTTCAGAAGGCCGGTATCTCCGAAGTATTCAAAGTAAAGAGTGTCAACATTCAATTCTCCCTTGTAATTTATGAAAATAAGCTCGGGCGTTGCTTCCACAGTTTCTTCAGCAAAACCTTCATAGTATTCCGTCTTTTGATCAAAGTTAAGAATCTCTGTCTCGTATATGAATATATCCTTTCCGTCCTCTTCCTTTGAATAGATGACTGCCTCCACATTTCCGAAAAGAGTTCCCGTGGAGTTTTCCAGATTGTAGTCGAGGGATAGAGCAGTTGCTTCGCCTGTCTGGAATCTAACAAAGGTCTCACCTTCGGTTACGAAGCTCTCCCAATCAGTAGCGCCCTTTGTGGCCGTTGCAAGGGGAGTTTCGACGTAAATATCTCCGTCCTTATTGATAAAAACGTTCCCGATGAAGGTAAAAACCTCTTTTTGAAGCGATCCAAGCACTGTGTCTCCCTTGATTCGCACTGTACTTGCAAAGATCGTTACGGTGAGCAAAATGAGAATCAATCCGATAATAAGGGTAGTTCTTCTCTTCATAATTACCTCCAGACGATTAGTCTTTCGTTTTCTTGCTGTCCATTATTTCGAGAAGGTTCTTAACAATAACCTCAAGTTCTTTCACCTGATCGGACTTGATCTCAGTCATTACAGATTTCAAGTACTCCACCCTTCTGTCGATGACCTTCTCGATTAGTGTCTTTCCGGCGGCGGAGATGTCGATAATGTACGATCTCCTATCTTTATCGGAACGTCTTCGCTCTACCAGATCAGCGTCGATGAGCCTCTTAACAAGACCCGTTGTCGTGCTCTTGGTTATTCCAAGCCAGCGACTGATGTCACTCATCCGTTTCTCTCCGTTAAAGAAAAGCACCTGAAGGACATCGAATTGGGCAGGAGTGATCGGGAAGTCTCTCAAAACCTTTCTTCCTTCCCTTCTGATTCTCGTGGAAATCGTTCTTAGGTTCTTCTCAAGAATTGCAGCGTCTTCCTTTTTGACTTCACCAACGGACATCACAGCACCTCCAAACCCCTTGTATTAGTTTACTGAAAACGATACTATTCAAAACATTATATCATCATCCATGCACCGGTTAAGACTGATTCTGCACCTAAAGCTGTTCATTTAACGGTTTTGATGCCTTTATAGACATGTGCTGAAGCCTCCTGAATGGTGATGTATAATTTCAGTATGAAATCGGCCAAACGAGATCTATCCGAACTTGTGAAATTCGATGCTGCTTATAGAGCTGCTCATAGAGTTATTGCGGGGGTAGATGAAGCAGGAAGAGGCCCTCTCGCCGGTCCTGTTGTGGCCGCTGCCGTTATAGTCTTGAATCCCGTCGATGGCGTGTACGATTCGAAGGCTCTATGTAGAAAGACGAGAGAGTTGTTGTTTGGACAAATACTTGAGAATTCTATAGTGGGAATCGGTCTTTGCTCTCCTGAGGAGGTTGATATTCTCAATGTCTTTGCGGCTACCAGGTTGGCAATGAACAGAGCATTGAGGATTTTGTCGAGGAAGCCAGACTATGTAATAGTTGATGGAAAATCGCTTAAACTCGATATAAAGGGTGAATGCATAGTTGGCGGCGATCGAAGAAGTGCAGCGATTGCGAGTGCCTCGATTGTGGCAAAGGTATTCAGAGATCGAATAATGGATTCACTGGACATCTTGTATCCCGAGTACGGTTATAGAAATCACAAAGGTTACTGCACCGATATGCATCTAAGAGCTCTTAGAAAGCATGGACCGACCACCTGGCACAGACTGACATTTAGGCCTGTCAGGGAATTGATCACAAAGGAAAGGGCAAGCCGCTGGTCGAATGAGAGTGAAGTGAGCCTAATCAGGCTTTTCAGAGCGGGGCTGGCGACTATGGAGGCCGACAAATGAAGAATGAATTTGACGGAAGTGAATGGTTAAGGCTAATTGAGACAATGAAGATATTGAGATCACCTGGAGGATGTGAATGGGATATAGAGCAAACTCATCAGTCCCTAAAACCTTACTTGATCGAAGAAGCTTACGAGGTACTCGATGCAATCGATGGTGGAGATGATAAGGAGCTCGCCGAAGAGCTTGGCGATGTCCTTCTGCAGGTTGTCTTTCATGCGCAGATTGCAATGGAAAGAAAGGCCTTCACGATAACGGATGTTCTAAAGGTCTTGACGGACAAGTTAATTAGAAGGCATCCCCACGTCTTTTCAGATTCGGAGGGTTACTCATATCGTCAGTGGGAGGAAATAAAGGCAAAGGAAAAAGCCAAAGATTCGGGAAAGAGTTCTTCGATAGGTGAGATAAATAAGGCTCTTCCCGCGCTGAGCTTGGCGCGAAGAGTTCAGGAGAACGCTTCCGTGGTCGGTTTTGATTGGGGAGAAATCGAAGGACCACGCGAAAAATTGAATGAAGAAATAGAAGAGCTGGACAGCGCGATAGTCGAAAAGGACAAAAAAAAGATCGAAGAGGAAGTAGGAGATGTTCTTTTCACGGTCACAAATCTATCTAGATTCCTTGATGTTGATCCCGAAGCGGCTTTGAGAAAATCAACAGAGAAATTCTTGAACCGTTTCCACGAAATGGAGAGTCATATTGAGAAGCATGGCCTTGATATCAACAATATGACCATAGATGAGTTGAATCACCTGTGGGAAATAGCGAAGGAGGGTACAAATTGAAGAAGTTTATCGCTGCCCTGATATTATTATTGATCACTGCAGTAGCGCTTTCGCAGACAGAAACCCTTTCTGAAACAGGTATAGCCGCCGAGGTTAACGGTGAGATCATCACCATGGATACTTTCCTTTCAAAGGTTTTGCCTAACTATACCGAGATATCGAAGAGAATAGAAGAGGTAGATCCTCTTTTTTCGGAAATGCTCCTCAATACTGAAGCGGGTCAGAAACTGCTAGAGGAATACGAAAGAAATTCTCTCGAAGCTCTTATTGAAGAGACTCTTCTAATTCAGTATGCAAAAGAGGTTGGGATCGAAGCCGATATCGAGGCTTTAAGAGAAGTAGTAAGTAAGTCAATCATGGACACACTCACCGAACTTCAGATTGAGAAGTCGGATGCGGACCTTTTCTACATTCTCAAAGGTTACATCGACGGATTAAGCTCCTATGAGGCGAAGGTGGTCAGAGATCTCGCTTACAAAGAGGTTCTAAGTTCCCTGTATGAAGCCGTTACAGTGAATGCGACAGTCACCGAAGAGGAGATAGAGCAGTACTATCTGGCCAATTCTTCGAGATATGCTGTAGAAGAAGAGAGGGCCGACATGAAGGTGCTTCTCTTTGATTCCTTCTCGGAAGCCTATTCGGTTTGGAAAGCTGCATCCAGGGATGCTAACCCTTCTTCGGTTTTGGATACTTTCCCGGAAGTGCAGTCCGGGAGTTATACGAGAGAAGAAATCGAGGCGCTGAATCCCGAACTTGTGAAATCGCTTTTCAAACCGACAGAAGGTGAGTTGCTTTCTTCCGTCGTGACTCTTGACAATAAGTACGCGGTAATCTATCTCGAATCATATTCTCCTGCAGGAGCAAAGGGCATTGAAGATGTTAGGGAAGAAATACAGGGGATATTGATTTCGGAAAAAAAGGATCTTTTCTGGAGAATCTGGCAGGAACAGGAGTTCAAGCCTTTCAAGGAAGAGGCTGTCATAAAAAGATACTACGAAACGGGTGGAGGAGAATAAGTTGAGTGTGACAAAAGAAGACGTTATGAAGGCCCTTGGAGAAGTATACGATCTCGAAATAGGGTTCGATGTAGTCTCTCTGGGGTTGATATATGGAGTGGAGCTAGAAAATGAGAACGATGTCAAGGTCAAGATGACTTTGACGACGCCTATGTGTCCTCTTGCCGGACTGATGCTTGAAGATGCAAGGCGAAAGGTCAGCGAGATTGAGGGAATCGGCGATGTGAAGATGGAACTCACTTTTGATCCACCATGGTCACCCGAGATGGCTAGCGACGATGTAAGAAAGATCTTGGGAATGTGAATCTACAAGAGCTAATCCATATATCGAAAAGAAAGCTTTCGGAGGCGGGAATAGAGAATTCCCGCTTCGTTATGATATCCCTGTTTAGGGGAGTTCTTTCCTTGAATGAAGCCGATCTGATCCTCAATGGAGAGAAGGAAATCGAATCGAAGTTAAGCGCAAAATATATGAAGGCCGTGGAAAGAGTTGTTGAGGGAGAGCCGATCGACTACGTATTAGGATTCAGAGAATTCTTTGGAATCAGGCTTGAGGTTACAAGGAGTGTTTTGATACCCCGAAATGAAACGGAAGAGCTAGTTGAGATAGTCATCGACGAAGAGAAGAATTCGAAAGTGTTCGCCGATATCGGAACTGGAAGCGGGGCGATAGCCTGTGCTTTAGCCCGCAATATTCCTTCTTCACTGGTCTTTGCAACAGACATCTCTAGAGATGCTCTCATGCTTGCCGAAAAGAATGCCAGAACGAACGGAATATTCAATATTAGATTCATTGAAGGTGACAACATATCAGGACTGAATGACTTTCTAGATTCTGTCGAGGTCATCGTTTCCAACCCACCGTATGTAAGGACGGGGGATTTAGATTCTTTGGACATCAACGTGAGGAAGTACGAACCTATAGTTGCTCTGGATGGAGGAAAAGACGGTCTTGACTTCTACAGGGAGTTTTTAAAATATCTACCAACGGGGAAAAAAGTTTATCTGGAAATATCTCAGTATGAGACCGAGGGTTTAAGAGAGTTAGTTTCTGACCTTAATGGATATTCCTGTGAATTCAAAAAGGATTTGTCTGGAAATTACCGTTTCATGATTCTTCGTCCAGAAGTCTGAGAGCTTCCTCTGAAAAGCTTTCAAGTTCAACTGAGAATATGTAGTCGGCAAGGTAATCGAGGCCAGTTTCATCTCTGTTGACAATCGCGACTCTGGCACCTGAGGATTTTGCAATTACTGGAAACTGAGCGGCGGGGTAAACCATCAAGGAGGATCCCATAGCAATAAAGAGATCGGACTTCAATGCAGCATTCTCGGCTCTTCTTATTGCATCCTGGGGTAGCATTTCTCCGAAGAAAACGATGTTTGGCTTGATCAGGCCACCGCAATCACATCTAGGAACATCGGATCTTTCAAGCAGTAACTCGACTTCTTTCCTTGTAAACCGTTTCTTACACTGCATGCATTCGAATTTGGAAACGGTCCCGTGTAGCTCCACAACTTCTTCTGCCCCCGACTTCTGTTGAAGTCCATCGATATTTTGCGTGATTATCGTCTCAATTAGACCCAGGGTTTGTAGTCTGGTGAGGAGAATGTGAGTAGCGTTTGGGCTTACGTCCGACATAGTGTGTATTCTCTCCTTTGCTACTCTATAGTACCTTGCCGGATCTTCAATGAAAGAGCTTAGCTCGAAGATGTCCGGAGAAATCTTGCTATATAGACCTCCCGGACTTCTGAAGTCGGGAATGCCGCTAGCGACAGATATACCTGCCCCCGTTAGTACAGAAGTGCAGGTCGATTCTCTTATCAGTGAAATGAAGTTCCTTGCTTCTTGACTTACTCTACTCACCTCTCGAGAATTGAATCTTCGGGAAGATAGTCTTGCCCGTATTGGTCCATATGAATTCATTTCCATCTGCGGCTACGGTTGGAGCTGGATCTAGATTAATTACCTTTGCGTCGGCCGGTATTGAAATTGTTAAGGAATAGGCATCACCTGTAAGGTCGAACTCCATGTCTCCCATGTCGGTATTAACAACACCATTTTCAACCGCTGCAAAGCCTGCGATAACGGCATGTTCGACTACTTTAACTCTGTTAGAACTCAGAACAGTTGCCGTTGACTGGAAGCTCTCTACTAACATCAGTCTGTCGAAGCTTTCCGAAAACTGAGTCATCGATTCCTGAAAGTCGGCCAGTTGTTCTTCCTGAGGCTTATCATATTGCTCAAGGAACTGAGTCATCTGGTCTGGTTTATTGAAGATTATCTCTGTCTCGATGTCAAGTGTCGCCCGTCCCTCGTAGTCGTATGAATAGTTGCTGGTTGATGACAGGGTATCTATGTCCAGCCTGTTGTTGAATGCCATAAACATATTTATTGCGGTCATTCCAACCATGACAACAACAAGTATGATAAGAAGGGTATTGAATTTCATTTAAAACCTCCTGACAATTTTAGATTGATTCTGAGAATATGATAACATCATTCTATGCTAAAATACATTGTACAAAGCTTTTCATTTGCCTTTGACGATCGGTAAAGGTTTTTATTTCGAGTTTCCGGTTTGGAGGGATTTCAGTGCGAATTCTTAGCGGTATGCGGTCTACTGGCAGACTTCACCTCGGTCATTTTATCACTCTGGAGAAGTGGAAAGAACTGCAAGACCAAGGGAACGAATGCTTTTACTTTGTGGCTAACTGGCACGGACTTACTTCCCATATAGACGAAACCTCTTCTTTTTACGATTGGAGTCTTGACATAGTGAGAACATACGTTTCGGCAGGTCTCGACCCAGAGAAATCTGTTCTCTTCATTCAGTCTGCAATAAAGGAGCATGCAGAGCTCTTTCTTTATTTCTCGATGCTCGTATCGGTTTCAAGGCTTGAACGAGTACCCACTTACAAGGATCAAAAGGAACAGATAACAGACAGAGATCTTTCAAGCGGCGGATTCTTACTGTACCCTGTTCTTCAGGCCGCAGATATTCTAATGTATCTTGCCACAGGAGTTCCAGTCGGTGAGGATCAGATATATCACGTGGAGTTGACGAGGGAGATCGCCAGAAAATTCAACAATCAGTTTGCCGAAGTTTTCCCTGAGCCGGAACCGATTCTCGCAAAGGTTCCAAAGCTTCCCGGAACGGATGGCAGGAAGATGTCTAAGAGCTACGGAAACTATATCCTGATAGACACAGATGAGAAAGAGCTATGGAAAATGATAGCTCCAATGATGACCGATCCGGCGAGAATGAGAAGGACTGATCCGGGAGACCCTGAAAAATGCCCGGTCTGGGATTACCACAAAGCATTCACTACCTCTGATGAAGAAAAGAGATGGGTTGTTGAGGGTTGCAAGACGGCGGGAATCGGTTGTATCGAGTGCAAGAGGCTTCTTCACAAGAATCTAGTTCAAAGGCTTTCTCCCGTCTGGGAAAAACTCTCTCATCTAAAAGAGAATTCAGATGAACTTTTCGAAATAATTGAAGATGGCAATAGGAAAGCTAGAGTGGTTGCAAAAGAGACAATGAAGAGGGTTATTGAAGCAACGAAGTTGGGGTGGTGAAGATGGAACAACTCGAACTGGTCTTCAGTTTCCCGGAATTTGAAGGACCGCTTGATCTACTGGTTTTTCTTGTGAGAAAACATCGGGTGGATATACGTTCAATTCCAATCACTGTCATAGCAGATGAGTTCATAACTCACGTCAACAAGATGAAATCTCTTGACATGGTCGTCACATCTGATTTCCTCGTCATGGCTTCAACCCTTATGGAAATGAAGTCTAAAGCGCTTCTCCCAAGAATGAGTGGCGGCGAAGCCGAAACATTTGACAATCAGAGAAAGGAACTTTACAGGAGAGTAGAAGAGTATAAAGCTCTCAAGGACCTTTCCAAAGAATTTCGGGTCAAGCTCTACGATGCTTACAGCTACGAAAGAGCTACGGCGAAACCGACGGTCGATCAGAAAAGGAAGGAAGATCTCCCCGAGGAACTGACGGAGGCCTTCAAGGCTATCCTCAAAGAGACGGTTTTGAGAGATAGAGTTTATACGATTGTCTCTGAAAGTATCAACGTCGAAGATCGAATGCTTCAGATAGAGCAGCTATACGAGACGATAGAGCTATACAAATTTCTAATGAGTCTCGAAAGCAGGTCGGAAATCATCGTCTCCTTTCTTGCAGTACTTGAGCTGTTGAAATTGAACAGATACTATCTTGACACGGTAGAACCTCTAACTCTCAGGAGGAAAGCTTCGTGAGCGAGGAACTGACAAAAAAGGCGATAATTGAAGCGCTGATATTCTCTGCAAGAAGTGGAATCGAACCATCGAGAATCGCTTCGATCACGGGCATGAAGCTGAACCAGGTAATGCTTCTCCTGGAGGAGCTGGAAAGAGAATACGGAGGTCATGAACACGGAGTTATGATCAAATCCGTCAACGGCAAACTCAGGTTCTATACTAAAGCCTCAATTCAGTCATTTGTAAGTCAGATATCTGTAAGACCTTTAGTAAGCATCACAGATACCCAGATGGAGTCGCTTGCGATAGTCGCAGTTAAGGGCCCGCTTACAAGAAACGATGTCGAACTTATAAGAGGTCGTTCCTCTCAGGGACAGCTCCTGGAGTTATCGAAAATGGGGCTCATAAGCAAGAGAAAATCTAAGCTACCTGGAAGGCCTTATCTCTACAAAGTTACCTCCCGTTTCTACGAGTTGTTCCAGGTCGATGATCTTAAGGAGATAGTAAACGGTTTGGCCTTCAGCAAGGAGGAAGATGATCTTGAAACTTCACGAGATAATCTCTCAGATAACGAACATGTCAAGGAGAAAGTCGACTCAAGCGATTCTGGACGGGAGAGTGAAAGTGAACGGCCGGATCGAGACTTACCCTAGGCTTGACGTTTTTCCCGAGAGTTCGGAGATTCTTCTTGACGGAAGTAGACTGATTTTCTCTAATGAAGAGAAAGTGGTTTATCTCGTCAATAAGCCAGTAGGATACCTGAGTGCCATGAGTGATGATCGCGGAAGAAAGACGCTCTCCGATCTAGTCTCAGAACGAATAAAAGAAAGGGTATTTCATGTCGGAAGACTCGATCAGGACAGCTGCGGTCTGATACTCATGACGAATGACGGTGATCTTTCCAATCTTGTTTCCCATCCGGCATCAGAGATCGAGAAAACCTATGTAGTAGGAATAAAGGGAAAATTGACCGATCGCGATCTTGAAGCTGTGAAGGGTGGGTTGACGCTCGGGGATGGATTCATGACGTCGCCTGCAAAGATAAGGCTTGTGAGAAGCGACGGCGACTTTTCAAAATATGCGATTACCATTCATGAGGGTCATAAGAGAGAGATTCGGGAGATCTTTAGGGTATTAAACAAGTCTGTATCGAGCCTTGTCAGAGTATCCATTGGTCCTTTGAGCATATCTCTCGTTCCCAATCCCGGTGATATCAAACGTTTGAGCCGAAAAGAGATCGCATCACTGGAAAACGGGGCCCATCGCAAGGCCCCGAAGAAAGCTCAGAGAAAGAATAATTTTGGGAGTTAGAGTTAAAGACTAGTCGGTTAGATCGACGACGAAAGCCCCTATATATGTATCGGCCGCGCCGTAGTATAGTATGAGTCTATCTTCTTTAATCACAGCCCCTTCTATGAATATCACGTTTGGAACCTGCCCTTGTTTCTCCCATGAAAGTTCCGGTTCTGCAAGAGGTTTGTCGGTTCTCTTGATAATCTTTCTGGGATTCTCGATATCAAACAACGCAGCTCCAGGTCTATAAATCGTGGAGAAATCAGCACTGTTATATATCAACAGAATCCCTTCGTCAGTAATGATTGGCGTTGGCCCCGGTTCAATCAACCTGCTATCGAAACTTCCCTGTCTTGGTTCCATGACGGGTCTGGGGAAAATTGTCCAGTTCTTCAGGTCTGTGGAGTAAGCGAGTTTTATTGAGGAATCACCAAAATACATGTAGTACTTGTTGTCGATCTTCGCAGGTACTATAGCACCGGACTTTGACCAAGTGTCATCTTTGAATACCGGTCCCAGCTTTTCCCATTCTGCAAAGTCCTTTGAAGTTGCGATGCAAAGCCTAGCCTTTCCTCCATCGTATCCCGTGTAAGTAAGGATGTACAGGTCGTCAATCTTAACGATACGGGGATCTTCGCATCCACCCGGGATTTCATATGGTTCTGTTGGGTATATAAGGGGGGAAGGCTCTCTTGTAAATTCAAACCCATCGGTGGACTTCGCAAGGCCAATTCTGGATGTGCCGTTCCATCTACCCGTGCCACTCCAGTCTTCCGATCTGTAGAGAAGGTAAATTGTAGAGTCTATCATTATGGCGGCCGGATTAAAAACCGCTTTGCTTTCCCATTCGATCCCCTGTGGCATAAGAAGCGGAAAATCAGAAGCTCTCTCCATGGTGTATAGAGATTCGAAATCTATCGAAACGGCAACGCCAATTACACATGAGAGAAGCAGCACAATTACCAAAGATCTTTTCATCAAATCAACTCCTTATCCAGTTCACCACCGTCTCTTTGTCGATTGTGGCAAGAGCGATATGGTTATCGGCTGCGCCATAGTAGACAAAGTACTTTTCTTCATGTTCTACCATCGCATCGGAGAATACAACGTTGGGGACACCTCCGAAAATCTCCCACTCTTCTTCCGGTTCAAGGATCGGTTCATCACTCCTCTTTACAACTTTCTCGGGATTTTCCAGGTCAAGGAGCATAAATCCAAGTCTATAAGTTGGCCTTGGAGTATTCTCTACTCCGTGATAAAGGACTAGCCAACCATATTCAGTCTCTATTGGCGGGGCCCCCACGCCGATTTTAAGGTTGTCCCACTTACCAGATCTTGGACCGGCTATCGGGGTGAATTCCGTCCAGGTCCTCAGATCTTCCGAATAAGCCAGATACATGTCGGGTTCGATCCTATGGAACATGAGATATCGACCTTTTACTTTCGCCGGGAATAGCGCAGCATCTTTGTTATCGACATCAGGGATTATCACTCCGTGACGTTCCCACCTGAGAAAGTCGGTAGTCGAAGCCATAGATATTCGTACGCCTTTTGGAGAGTAGGCCGTGTACTGCATGTAGACTTTTCCTTCAATTTCTGTAAGCCTTGGATCTTCCACCCCGTAAAGCTCCAGCTGGCTCCCTGGAGTGAAGACCGGTTTTTCGAAGCGGTTGAATCTAACACCATCTAATGAAACGGCGTATCCCATTCTCGAAACCATATCTTCGCCCTGAGCCCTATAAATCATGTGAAACAATCCTTGGCGTTTTATAACGGCGCAGTTGAAAACATACTTGGATTCCCAATGATGTTGCGAGATCGGAGAGAATAGGGGATTTAACGGATGTCTTTCTAGTTTGATCACAACTCTCACTCCTCATTTCAATGACATAGAGATTCCCTGAAGAAAGTACTTTCTGAACACCAGAAATATTAAGACCATCGGCATTGTTTGCAATACAGAACCGGCCAGGACTGGACCCAGATAACTCCCGTACTGCATATTAAAACTTGCAAGTAGTACAGAGAGAGGCATCTTCGAATAGTCGCTTACCACAATCAGTGGCCACATGAAATTATCCCATATTCCTATGAAAGTGAAGAGACCTACGATCGATACGGTTGAGCTTGTCAGTGGAACCAATACCTTGGTGATTATCCATAGATCATTGGCTCCATCCATTCTGGCCGCTTCCAGGTATTCGTTGGGAACTGCTCTGAACGACTGTGTAAACATGAAGACTCCCCAAGCAGAGACGAGTGAAGGTAGAATCAATGCCGTTCTAGTGTCTATAAGACCTAGATTTTTAATAAGAACGTACAGTGGAACTATGAATAGAAATCCCGGAAAGATCATCTGAAAGATTATGAAGTTGAATATGGCGTTTTTTCCCTTGAAGTTAAGCCTTGAAAGGGCGAAGCCAACAAGCGCTGAAGATACCAAGACACCGAGGGTAACTGTAACCGAAATGAAGATTGAATTGCCAAGAGCCTGAATAAATGGTCTCTCCATCTTGTCTGCGGCCTCAAGAATGAATCTGTAATTGTCCAGAGTAAACTGACTTGGAAGAAAACCTGAATAAATCTCATTGGTTGGTTTGAACGATGAGAGAAGCATCCATACATAAGGATAAATCCAAAGTATTGAGGCGGCAAAAAGAAATACATAAAGGATTATTGTCGGGACCTTCTTCATACAATCTCCACCTCTCTCTCGACCAGCTTCCTTGTAAGCAATACACAGCCATAGCTAAGTAATGCAACAACTATAGCCAGTGTTGAAGCGTACCCCGGATTGATCTTCTGGAAGGCTGTCGTATAAATCAGCATTTGAAATGTGTATGTAGTTCTCATTGGTCCCCCTCCAGTAATCAAGAATGGTTCCGTGAATATTCCGAAAGTCAGAGTAAGGGAGAGAACCAGTACCATGACAATCGACGGGTTTATCAAAGGTAAAGTTATCCTGAAGAACTTTGTCATCTTTCCGGCCCCATCAAGTTCTGCGGCCTCGTAAAGGCTCTCCGGGATCGCCTGAAGACCAGAAAAGAGTATTAGACCGTAGTATCCTATGAATTTCCATGTGACCATGATCGCTATTGAAAGAGTGGCCAGCTGAGGACTGCTGAACCATGGAATCGTAATTCCAAAAATCGCTCTTGTTAATCCATTCAAGGGGCCGTTTATCGCGAAGAGCTTTTGAAAAATTATGGAATAAGCCACTCCCGATGAGACATTTGCTACGAGAAATGCGAGTATGAAAAACGTTCGGAATAGCTTGACTCTCTTCAATCCAAGGGCAAAGAGTAAGGAAAGACCGAGAACCATGGGGATAAAGTACAGCATGAAGTTAAATGTATTGAAGAAAACTCTCCAGAACATTTCGTCCTGAAATAGTTCTATGAAGTTGTCAAACCAGATGAACTTCCTTGGGGTGAAGTAATTCCATTTTGACAAAGCAAGTATAACAAGCCACACAAATGGGTAACCCCAGAATATTGCCGTGTATACCAGATATCCCCCAGACAGAGACCAGCCCTTTATTGCATCGATGGTTTTCAGTCTCTTCCTCACTCTCAATCACCCCTTCTCCTAGAAGAGTTCTCTCCTTACTCTCGTAGCAGAGTCTTTAAGTGCATCTAGCGGAGTTGATTTTCCATACATTATTTGCTCTATCAAAAATGTTGTGAGAATTTCCTGAACTTCTACAGTCTTCGTAGTCAAAGCCGGTGGAACGGCGTAGGCAACGTGGCTCGCATAAGCAGCGAACTTCGGATTGTCCTCCATATACTCCTGGAAGATGGGATTCGTTAACAGGTCTTCCCTTGCCGGAGGAAGATTAGTGAACTCCATCCATTTTCTGTCTTTTTCAATATCCGAATAGACCCACTTAATGAATTTCCATGCAGCCTCCCTATGCTTTGTGGTGGCAAACATTACAAGCCCCTTGGTATCTGCGAAAGTGTAGATCGGTTTGTCCTCCGGATAATCATCTGGAACTGGAGGGGGAACGATTGTTATATGATCGAAGACATCGGGGAAGAGATTTCTCGCCTGGTTTATCTCCCACGGACCGAAGATCCCTCCAAGGACAACACCGAAATAGAAAGGGTTGCTTCCGAGATCAACTGCCGTCCAGTTGTTTCTGAACATGGTATCTATAAATGTAACGACTTTCTCGCCGGTCTCATTGTTGAAAAGTGCTCTGGCTTTTTCAACATCTAGATATGGAGCTCCTTCACTCGCGGCATAGTAGTAGGTTATGAAGTCGTACCATCGGTCGTACCAGTTTCTTCCCATTACCACAAGTGCTCCATACTTCTCGTACGGCACAGAATACTTCTCGCTTATCTCGTAGATCTCAGAGTAGGTTCTCGGCGGTCTGTCATACCCAAGTTCCTTCAAGATGTCTGATCTCCACCACATCATTATAGGGTTCGAATAGATCGGGAGTACGTAATAGTTATCTCCGAACTTCCAGTTTTCAACGATGGAGGTCATCTTTCTTTGCTCCACGAGTTCCCAGAAATCCGGGAAAGAGTTGAGGGGAATAAGTATATCTGCTTCGATGAGTTGTGCGGCGAATCCCGAAAATATGTTCGTACAGATATCTGGCATTCTTCCGGAAGCGATTGAAGTAAGGATAGCCTCTTCTGAGCTTCCCGCAGCGGGAATAGTCGACCACTTGATCTGGATATCAGGGTTGTTTTCATTCCACTCAGCCACTACTTCCTTCCAGAAGCTTTCTTGGAGAGGATTGGGCGCTGTCCAGAAGACAAGTTCAACGGCGAACAATCCCACAAAGAGACACGAAAACAAAGTTAACAGAATCAATTTTTTCATGTGATTTACCTCCTTTTTTATAAAGTGCTTTCTCTCTGAACAAATTCAGTGAATAGGGAGATCTTTGTTGGATGCGGTTCATTACCAATTAGCAGACTTTGTAGCCTCCTAGATCCAACTACTCCCATCTCATGCTTGAATATCTTGAAAGTAGTCAATGAGGGAGTAGTCGCCGAGGAATTGACGATGTCATCGAAACCCATGATCGACACCTCTTCCGGTATATTTATTCCTCTGGCCTGGAGCTCTTCCATCGCTCTTATCGCGGCGGTGTCGTTACATCCAAATACAGCATCGGGAAGTCCATATCTAGAAAGCAGCAGATCGATTATCGCGCTCATATTATCATTATCTTCATCGTATTCATAAGCTTTGGGAAGATATCCGGCGCCTTCCATTGCAGATATGTAGCCGTCAAAGCGGTCCTTGAATCCAAAATGAGAAAGGGGTCCGTGGATATTTACAATCTTCTTGAGTCCTTTCGAAATCAGTTTTTTCATTCCATATATTGCTCCATCATATCCATCAGATACAACGCAGTCGACCTTTACGCCGGCGAGATACTGATCGATAAGCACAACCGGTTTCTTAGTCTCCTTTGCTCTTCTTATATCCTCTTCAGTAATCTCTCCACCGATCAGCAGGTATCCATCGTAGTCTTCCGAAAAATCATTTGAAGGGACAAGAGTTCCCCTCATGTTGTTCCCCGCGAAAAACTCTTCTATTCCTTTGAGGACAATTGTGTAAAACTGATCGGATTGATCCGACAGGACGCGAAATAATCTCTTTCCTGCAACAATTCCAATATTGAACGCGAGCTTTCGACTTGCCAGAAAACTCGCGACTTTTGAAGGCTTGTATTCAAGTTCCTCGACGGCCAGCATAACCTTTTCTCTTGACTTCTTGGAGACATACCCACTTTTATTGAGCACTCGGGAGACGGTTGCTGTAGATACTTCGGCCAATTTAGCAACATCAGAAAGCTTAGCGGACAAAATTATCACCTCAGTATATGTAAACGCTTACATCTCTAGGATAAATATACCCTTATTTCGACTAGATAATCATGTCTATTCTAGATCCTTCTGGAACCTTTAGAAGCTTTTATACATTGTAGAGATTAAATTTCGCAATATTGCTTTTATTTTCCGCCTTGATGGCTGCCAGGTAGCAATTTTGGTTAAAAAATAAAGATAAACTTCATTAGAGAGAGATTAGATTATGCAGTAGCTTACTACAATATATAGATGATCAGAGCAGCTCTAGATACTTTTAGAACAAAAACGCAATTAGATTCTATAATTTCAACAATATGTAAGCGATTTCATATCGACCTTAGGGAGGTGTTAATATGAAAAGGTTCTTGGTTCTTTTCTTCATAGTGTTCTCAGTTTTTTCTGTTGCTGAAACAGTGAGAGTTCCAGTGTCTGTCAGCTCCTTCACTGGAGAACCCATTGCAGTAACAATATCGATGAGCGAGATCCTTGATCTTGTTGGAGTTGACTTTGACGCTAACTGGGATTCGCTTAAAGTAGTTCAGGATGGGAAGGAGCTTCCTTATCAAATTGACGATACCGATCTTAATGGCAAACTGTCGTCCGGGGATGTTATGGCCTTTCTGATTACAGGACCGGCAGAAATCACGGTTACCGACGATTTCGATATTCTTCCACCGGAGTTCGTTTCAGTGGGAAAGGTCGTGGAGGAAGAAGGACAGTGGCTTATCGAGATTGGAGAAATAACTGCAGTAGCGAATAGCAAGGGTCTAGTAAAGGTTACAGGCTTTGGAGATGTAGAGGGCACGATAGTAGACGAACTGGGAATTGTGAGAATGTCCGGCTACGTTGGATCTACATACTACGTAGATGGTGAATACGGGCGACATGAGGAAAAGACAAGTGGAGACTTCATAGTAAAGGAAGCTACAGTTCTTCCGGCAGGCCCCGTAGGAATAACAGTAGTCAGCACGCTTGAAGCCCAACCGTTCCTCGGAATAACCCAAAAGATAATCACAACATTATTCAGCAATGGAGATATCATTTCTCATAACACCTTCGAATTTGCGACATACGCCGAACTAATGAAACTGCAAATAATGGCAACAAGAGTATTGACTGACGCAGCCGAAGACACGGTCCATACACTCCCGGTATTCAGAAGACTTCTTTGGGCCGATCAGCTGAACATTACCCCGCTAGAATATTGGCTTGATAGAAATGCGATCATGTTTTCCGGAAACAAACCTTACATAGTTTTTCCGGCTGTCGATTCGATGAGACCTCTCTGGTGGGGTGCAACATACATTTTTGCCTCCCAGGAGAGCTGGAGAGCCAACTACTCGCAGTCGTTGAAGACTGGTGTAGCAGAGATAAATCCAGAGGTCCCAGTCGTGGTCGCCGACTATGAAGAGTGGATGGGTGGCCTTACCTGGGTATATGAGAGCAGAGAATTCAGAGACGGATACTTCGAATGGATGCCAGGTGAGATCGATATCTTCGAGAGTACGAAAGACTACGTATCATCGAATTGGGAAGACTATGTAAAGCACTTTGTGGCAGGAGATGTTGTCAGTTTCAAGAGGGTTTACTCGATATACAGTGCCGACTCGATAGAGGACTCAATAGAGTTCGTTGAAATGAAGAAGTCAGAGATTCAATCACTCAAGATCGGAGAATAACTGATCCTTAATGAAGGGTGAGAGGCTTCCTCTCACCCTTTTCTTTTGGAGGTGCTTATGAAGAAAGCGTTGATTATTCTAGTACTTCTTATTTCGTTGATGCTTTTAGGAATTGAAGTTCAGATTAATCTGGATCATCTTGAGTTTCTCAGAGATCATTTTGCCGTTGAGGGAGAAAGTGAAATCGGTTACTGGATCTATGCAGACAGGCTTCCTGATGGCAATTACAGGCATGCCGACGCTCCGGGCGAAGGAGTGACATGCGTCGACGATGTTGCAAGGGCTGCAGTTCTATATTTGAGGCTTTTTGAAATCTCTGGAATGGAACAACACTACGATCGCGCTAAAGAAGCTCTCGAATTTGTTCTTTCCATGCAGGACAGTGATGGAGATTTCTATAATTTTGTCTTCGAGGATGGTAGCATCAACAGAAACGGTCCCACATCAAGAAAAGGAGGCAACTGGTGGGCGGCGAGAGCTCTGTATGCTCTTGCGAAAGGGGCTCGGGTTTCTCAGAATCTCGATCCAGAGTTCTCGATGCGCTTGGCAGATGCGGCCCAACGTTGTTTTCGAAAAATCATCGGTTTTGAGCGTGACGGTCTTATCCAGGGATACACTGATCTTTCCTCAGTAGTTCTTCTTGGAGCGGCGGAGTTGTATTCCATGAGCAACGATGCGCTATTGGGAGGTTTCATAAAGAGATGCGCAGCTGCTTTGCAGAGCAAAGTCATTCAGAATGAGGACTCTATTTTCAATGGTCTTGTCGACGAATCATCGCCTTCAGAACCGAGATACTTCTGGCACGGGTGGGGTTCAAGACAGCTGGAGGCGTTGGCAGTGGCGGGAGAGATTCTGGGAGACGACAGCCTTCTTGAAATCTCGACAGAATCATTCAAGCAAAGCTCTTTGCTCCTTATAAACGCGGGGCCCCTTTACTCAATTTCGAGCTATTTACAGCTTTTCCCGCAGATCGCCTATGCAGCTGAATCGGCAATTTCAGCGGGCTTCAGACTATATCACTTAACCGGCGATAGGGATATTGCAGCCATAACGGCTCTTCTTGGGAGTTGGTTCCTTGGGGTCAACAAATTGAATCAGTCAATGGTAGGAAAGAACGGGGAGGGATTTGACGGACTTGAGTTCTCACATGTGAACAAAAATGCGGGAGCGGAATCAACAATTTCCATGCTTCTTTCTCTGGAAAGAATCAAGAGACTTCCCGAAGAGTACGGAGATCTGTTCTCAGCAGCGATAGAGGTTCTCACCCCGGTAGTGGTTTTGGAAGCTGAATCTATGAGGGCGGGCCTTTCAGAATCGGAGATTATTCAGAGTACTGGAGTCTCAGGAAGTGCGGTGACCAAAATTTCCGGAGCATTTAGCTTACGTCAACCAGTCACCCTCGTAGAGGCTTCCTATTCAGTCTTTGCAGCTATAAATGAAGCAAAAACGAATGAAGTGGTTTTCACCTTGAGAATGGGAGAATCAAAATCGGAAAAGACGATAAGAATCGAAGAGAAAACAGTGCAGAAGCTAGGAGTCCTCAAGGGAAATGGAAAAGAGACAACGCTTACGGTCGGAGGAAAAGTGAGCGAAGGAAGCTTTGACATCGATCAGATCATTCTAGTGCCAGACATCGTTGCAGTTTATCTCGTTGAAGATGACGTAACGATTGTCTTCAATTTCAAAGGGTGCAGTGAATTTGACGAGGGAGTATCCGTAATCGATGGCAGGGTGTTTGAGAGAGAAAAGAGCGTTTTACAAGTACAGGTGCTTCCAGTAAGCCTTATTGAGATGAATGGTTTTGTCCATCTAGATCTGCTCAAGTATTTTGATAACAACGGAATTGCTACCTCTGACGAAAGGAAAACAGCAAACTTCGATAATCCTCAGGGACAATTCGGAGCTTCCTACATATCCTCGGAGCTTGAGAAAGCTATCGATTCCGGTTTTCTTGCTGTAGAAGACACCGAATTCATGGTTAATGTAGACGGAAACGACAACTTCAGGCTTACAGGACAGGCGTTGACATTTTCGGCAGAAATGTTCGATAAGATCTGCATTCTTGGTGCGGCGAATCACGGTGATTACACAGGTGAAGCTCTTCTAATTTATGAAGACGACTATCAGCAAGTGATTCCATTGTCTTTTTCCGACTGGTGTGGAGGTCCCTCTACAGGAGAGAAGATCGCCTTCGAGTTTTCAGGTAGATATGATAATACAGGCAACACGGAGAGAATAAAATGCATGTTGTATTACCGTTGTATCAATCTTCTTGAGAAGCCTTTGAAGGGAATAGTATTACCTCAAATGCCTAATGTACATGTTTTCGCAATTTCTCTTTCTAGAGCTGAACCCGGTTCTCAGGAAGAGTAACTGCGGATTTTAGAACATAAATTTTGATGTGGAAGACCGATTGCATGATAAGAACATATGCCCTTTAGAAAACTAGATACCAAAATGAATTCGGGATGACACTGAACGAGATCCCAAAAGAGAAGTCTCAAGCAGGAGAGCTTTGGGGCAGACTCCACGGGATGACAGCGAATAATTATTCGAAAATTCGCTGAGGGTTGAATATACAGAGATCTTTCAAAGGCCACTGTAGGGGTTACATCCTCAGTAGCACTGAAAGCCGTGAATGGGTCAACTGCTTTCGTTATCGAGACCCCAGACCCTATACTCTATACCCTGCTCCTAATTCCATGCTGAACTTCTTTCAGCATCTTGATCTTGGCTTTTGAAATTGACCAAGAACGAAGAACAGATCCTCGCTCTTGAACGAATAACAGGTTTCCCTCGGCGAACGGCGACCACTCTCTTGCTCTTCCTACCTCTGACCACTGACCCCTAACCTCGGTTTATTTCTAAGCCCAGATCCTGAACAGGAGCACTTCAGTTACTCTAAGTTGTCAAGTATAGAATTA
>ERZ795048.1171-NODE-1171-length-24738-cov-21.876109_pt1 | contig 24738 bp, 20 predicted proteins | sample MGYA00375132_ERZ795048 | MGnify/ENA primary metagenome ERZ795048 (study PRJEB30177, sample SAMN05720225) | activated sludge metagenome | isolation source: Anaerobic digester | place: Hong Kong | collected 2014-12-17 ... | reverse complement strand
ATATACGCTCTAGCGTCAATATACGACGGAGCATGGAATAGCTCCGTCGTTTCATTCCCCTCGTGATGCTTACGTTTTACAGCTCAGAGAAGGTCTGTGTCGGCCGCTTCGCGCATAGATGTTTTTTTCAGTTGTTCAATTTTCCGTACATGCTTTTTCCAGGACAATTTTCTTTCGTTGCTCAATCCATTACGTTTCCCATATAACCCAATGCGCCGTCAATCCGCCCTGTTGCCAAATCCTTGACAACCGCAGCAATTGTGAGTATTCTAATAGTGTGAAATAGAGACGATGCGTTCAACCTTTCACTGATTGTCCGTGGTAAGCTATTCTGATCTTTAACCCGCCCAAAGGATACAAGATGACTGGAAAAAATAAAAACCGGGATCAGGCTCCGGACCAGGAACAAAAAAATCCTGTCCGGTATGCTCTTCCCGTGAAAAGGCCGCTCGGGACCATTCTGGTGGACGGCAAATTCATCAAGCCGGAAACCCTGGATGCCGCTCTTGATCAACAGAAACAAACCCGGGACCTTCTGGGAAACATTCTCGTGAACATGGGCATGCTGGATCCTGCCGACCTGAATGCCGCTCTGATGGTTCAGCGTGATTTTTCGACCATTGAAGATGCGATAAACGCTGCCGCAGGCGTCCGGATGATGCTGGGAGAACTGCTTCTGGCCTCATCGCGCATTACCCGCGATCAGATCGAGAAAGCGCTTGAAGAGCAAAAAAGAACAGGCGAAAAAATAGGAGAAATTCTTGTAAGGCTCGGGCTTTTCTCGTCAACGGAGATGGATATCGCGCTGTCGTTTCAATCCCGTCAGAACGCGGGGTATGCGTCCTGCCTGTCCCTGGGCGAACTCCTGATCGCTGCAGGATACATCACGCACGATGATCTTGAAGACGCTCTGGAGCGTCAAAAGGGAAGCAACAAGAAACTGGGTGAAATTCTTGTTGATGCCGGCCGATGTAAACCGCATCACGTCGAGCACGGTCTGCGAATGCAAAAGCAACTGGTTGCTGCTGCGCTCATTGCCGCTTTATCCCTGGCGCCGGTCAAGGAAGCCGTATCCTCGGTAAATCCGTCTTCCACGGCCATGACCACCAATATCAAAGTGACTGCAACCGTGCTGGCGCGTGCGAGCATGCATGTTCTTCGTCAACCGAACGAAATTGTGGTGACGGATGCCGATATTAAACGGGGATACCTCGACATCAGCGCCGGCTCTCTGGTCGAAATAAAAAACAATTCCCGAGCGGGCGTCGATCTGACTTTTGAAACTCATGGCCTGCCGTTTTCAGAAGTTCTGGTCAGCGGCTTTGGCCGGGAAGTGGCACTGGGACCCAACGGGGGAATCATAACCCACCAGCTCCTCGGCGCCAACATCATTGCGTTCAGCTATCGTTTTGTTTTCGACAGAAACTCGCGGGCCGGAACGTATGCCTGGCCTCTGGTCCTCTCGGTGAGTCCTGTCGAATAAAAGATAGGGTTGAATTGCAGCGGCTTGGACGTATCATTCAGACGGGGAAAAAGCCGATTTTAACATGACAGCCTTTTTGCAATCATAAAATGAAAAAAGTGAAAGCGGAATCTTCCTTAAAGAATGAAAATAAGCAACAGTTCTTCGAACTCGACAGACTGATTCTGAGACTTTCCAAGCAGTTTGCCGGATCTTCCGCAACTGAAATCGAGAAAAAAATAGGGCTGGCATTGCAGCAAATTGTCGAATGTCTGGATATCGGCCGCTGCACATTTTGGGAAGTATCGGAAGATGAAACCGAATTGCGCTGTATCCGCCAGTATGTTGTTCCAAAACTGGAGAAGGTGTACGGCGTTACCCCTCAGCAATCCCCATGGATTTCCAAAGATCAATGGAACGGCAATTGTTCGTGCAATGTCCGTAACGAAGATTCAGTCTCGGGAGCGAAAGCCAACAAGGACGCCTTGTTGCTGTTGGGGGCAAGTCTTTCATTATCAGTCCCTTTCATATCGCCGGCAAGGCCGTTGCCGGCATGACGTTTTCCACCCTGGAAGAGGACAGGGAATTTTCACCGGAGCTTGTTTCCCGGCTGAATTTGATCGGGGAAATCATCACCGGCGCTTTTTACCGGAAAAAAATCGAGGAAAAGTATCAGCAGTCGATTGGCGACATGCGTCAGCAGAGCGGTCCGGCCCGGGCAGAGGATTTCCCGCTGCGGGAAGACACGAAAAAAGAATTCAGATATCAGGGCATCATCGGTAATTCCGAAGCAATGCAAAATGTTTTTATCAAAATGGAGCAGGTTGCGCCGACCGATTCCGTTGTTCTCATCCTCGGCGAAACGGGAACGGGAAAAGGCGTTTTGGCCCGTACCATCCATGAACTCAGCAACAGAAACAAAAAAAGAATCGTAACCGTTAATTGTGCCGCTCTCACGCCCAATCTGATCGAAAGCGAACTATTCGGCCGGGAAAAGGGCGCCTATACCGGATCCACCGAAATGCAGATCGGCCGCTTTGAGCTGGCCGACAAGGGAACGCTGGTTCTCGATGAGTTTACGGAACTTCCTCTTGATTTGCAGGCCAAACTTCTCCGGGCAATCCAGGAAGGAGAATTCGAACGGCTTGGTTCTCCCCGGACCATCCGGGTTGATGTGCGCATTCTTGCTCTGACCAGCAGGAATCTGAAGGAAGAAGTTTCCAAAGGACGGTTTCGCCAGGACCTTTACTATCGTTTGGACGTTTTTCCCATCACCATGCCGCCTCTCCGGGAAAGACTCGGCGATATTCCGTTGCTGGTGGAGCATTTTGTGGAACAGTTTAACCGGAAAATGCAGAAAGAAATTAAAAACATTCCCGGAGGAATCATGGCGCAACTGATGAAGTATCCGTGGCCGGGCAATGTCCGGGAACTGGAGCATATCATTGAGCGTTCCGTTATTGTTACGCACGGCACCAGCCTTCAGCTTGCGGAAAAGCTGGAGGATCACTCCCTGGGTCTCATGGAAGAAAATGCAGTCACGAATCTTGCCGAAGTTGAAAAACGGCATATCATTAAAATCCTGGAAAAGACCAACTGGCGGATCGACGGTTCCAAAGGCGCCGCCGTTCTGCTTGGTTTGCATCCCAATACGCTGCGCGGACGAATGCAGAAACTGGGCATCCGGCTACAGAAAACCCCATCCTAAAGATCATCAAATATACCGTATTTCGTAGAAATACTTTATTTAAAAGACAGCCGCCTCCTTTCTGAAAAACGAAACATCGATTATAATTCAGTAATATCAAGCATATATAATTATTTTACGTTATAAATATAATATGGCCTGCCTATTGCTTATGCTACAACATAACAATGATTGTTTCTTAATAGGATTTGAAATGAATAAGTTGCAGACAGATATTTTGGAAAAAGGATTTAAAGTGACGCCGCAGCGTTTGGCAATTTTGAGATACTTAAAGGAGAACAGGGTGCATCCGACGGCTGAAAAAATTTACAGCGAGATTACCAAGGAATATCCGGCCATCTCTCTTACGACGGTCTACAAGACACTGGCAAGTTTCGTGGAGGCGGGAATGGTGAAGGAACTGGATATCGACCCCCATAAAATGAGATTCGATATTTGCACCGAGGATCACAATCATTTCCACTGCCGGGTTTGCGACAATGTTTACGATGTGGATTGCGACGGATCAACGATAACAGGCGATCTGCACAGCAGCACAAAAATAGAAGGACATAAGGTGGACACGGTAAACATCCATTTGAAAGGTGTTTGCAGATATTGTGAGGCGGTGAGTTCCTGAGGGATCTTTGACGAAAAGATGAATAAAAGTTGAGAAACTTAAGGATCATAAAAACAATTTAACACAAATCAGGAGGTAGTTATGAAAAAATTAATGGCAGTTTTGGCGGCAATGGCGTTTGTTGTTGTAATGGCTGGCGGAGCATGGGCAGATGTTACAGGTGATGTTGATATCAACGCTACCGTGTCAGGTAAGTGTAATGCGATTACCGCAAACGATTTAACCCTTACAATTGATCCGGCGACAGCAAGCGCTGTCTCTTCCACCGGTAGCGCTACCACGGTACAATGTTCGAAGAGCAAAGCTTTTACTGTAACCGCTGCAAGTGCAGGCGCGGGTGGTGCAACAGATACGACCGGTTCTCTGTCCGGTGTGTTGACAGGCACCGGTGCTGACATACCCTATACGCTGACTTATACGAGCAGCTTTAATGGTGCGGGTTTCGGTTCTGCAACACCCACCACGCTGCTTACCGGCAGTGCGGCTAGTGTTGCGGTGGCTGATGCCAATGCCGCGGAGGAAGGAAGCGACTATACCGATACAGTGACAATTACGGTCGTGTACTAAAATAAACTGACGTAAAGGCAAGCGTCAATGAAAAAAATTATCTTGCTCATGGCAGCGTTGGCTGCCATGAGCTTCGCAATAAATCCGGTATTTGCGGCCAGCCCTGCGGGTTTTACATCGGCGGAGATAAAAGTCAATGCCCAGGTAGGCGTGTCCTGCCGGGAAATCCAGAAGGGATCGTTTCCATCGCCGCTGCTCATCGATACCCAGACAGCGGCCGAGCAGACCTTCCCGAACAGCGCCGATGAATTGGTCCGCTGCACCAGCGGCACGGTCTTTACCGTTAAAGTGTCCAGCACCAACGGGACGGCTCTGGACGAAACCTGCACGTCCGGCGGTGTGGGCGATATGGCTCTTCAATCGTCCAGCTGGCCTTCAGACGTGATCAGTTATACCTTTACGTGTGGCGGCGACACGGATGGCAACGGGCGTTTTACAGGCGCCGGGTATAACACCAATAAGGCATTGGGCATCGGCATCAAAATCGCCGCAGCCGATGCTCAGACCGCTGTCGCCCATAATGATTATTCCGATACGGTGACACTGACGATTACGTATTAGGATGCGATGACAGGCGGGAGAAAATCTCCTCGAAAAACTCGACCAAACAGGAATCTTTAAAATATTTAAAACTAGTAGTTCAAAAATTCATTGACGCAGCCTGTTTGCCCTAAAAAAGGATAATTGCACCAGGCTGCGTTTTCTATTATAATGAAATAAAGGTATTAAGTTATGAGATTGAACAACATTAAAAAGAGATACATTGTTCTAATATTATTATTACTGCTGGGAGGGTTGGCAGGCACTGCTCATTCTAGGTTATCCATTACGAATTGCCCCCCCACCAGCACGGCGACCGTTGGGACATTATATTCGTATCCTTTTTTGTCAGATTCACCGGGGTATACTTGGAGCATATCTTCAGGTACTACGCCGAACTTGACTATAAATGCAACTACAGGTGTTTTGTCAGGTACGCCAAATACACCGGGGACTTATAATTTCACGATATTGTATTACCGGAATCACGGCAATCAAGATTCGTGCGTAAGTACTATTAACGTGGTTGCTCTTGGCTGTTATTTTGTCGGCGGCAGCACGGGGAGTATTTCATTCGGCGTTCTTGATCCATCAAGCTATCCGGCGCCCGTCAATAATACCGTAACCCAGCAGATTAATTTTCAATGCGCTGCCGGTTTGGCTTATTCTATCGCGGTTACAAATCCGGTGGGTCAATTACAGTTGACCGGCGCAAATACCATTCCCTTTACGTTGGGTCTGCATGCAAACGGTACAGGCGCGGGTGCCGTGGATATCCCCTTGCTGACCACGAATTCGGCAATTACCAACTACGCCGGTTTTGTTGAAGGCGTCTCTTCCTTCAGCAACCCGATAACGGTTGAGATCAGCTGGGCCGGCGGTTCGCTTTCGGCTTATGTCAATGTTTCGGATGTCACGGTGATTCCCGCCTGCGGTACGCCGACAAACGGCACGATGAATTTCGACATCGATCCGTCTCTGAATACCACCATTACGGCAAGCACGAACTTCCACGGGACGTCGCCGACCGTCAAATGCACCAATGCTTCACAACCCAATGTGACGTGCGAAACGTCGAGCGGCTCCACGGCAGGCCAATTGAAAAAAGGAACGGATAACATTAATTACAATGTCACGACCTGCGGGGTTTCGGGGAAAATAACCGGAAATGGTTTTGGCGCGGCGCCGGCATCGGAAATTCCCGTTGGGATATCGGTTGTGCCTTCAGCATATCAAAGTGCACCGCCCGGGGATTATTCGGACAATGTCACAGTTACGATTGCATATTAGGCCAAGGTCTGCGGCTTGCAGTGCAGGTCAATCTGTGTTATTTGAGAAACGGCGTTTGGGTGTAAAAATAAAATAATCGGAGTTATATGATGAAAAATAATTACCGGGCCACAAGGATATCGCTCCAAACTTGTAAAAATTTCGATCCACCCATGAACAAAGTTGTCGGATTCCTGACTGTTATATTGTTCGTAATCATCTCCTCTACGCATGCATTGGCCGCCGACTTTCAGGTGCAACCGACGACAATGGATTTAGGTGGAAAAGTAAAAAGCGGGGTTTTCTCGGTGATTAATAACAGCAACGAGAAAATCGACTTTCAGGTTTCCGTTAAAGCATGGAATCAGGACGAGAACAGTAAAGATGCTTACACCGATACAAATGATATTGTATTCTTCCCGAAGGTTATGAGTATCGATCCAAATTCTCAAAGGGCGGTTAGAATCGGACTCAAAACACCGCCCGGCGCCAGAGAAAAAACATACAGGCTTTTTGTTCAGGAAATCCCCACCCAGAAAAAAACACAGGATATTGACGTCAATCAAAAGGTCAAGGCCGGTGTGACCATCGCCTTCCGGTTCTCCATGCCGATTTTCGTCAAACCGCTCAAGCCGCAGGAAATATATGCGATCGACAAAGTCGAGATGGCCGCCGGGAAGGCAAGGGCGGTTGTCAAAAACACCGGCAATGTTCATGTGAAACTGCGTTCAGTCACGTTCAGCGGGAAAGCCGCCGATGGGAAAGAGTTGTATTCCAAGGAAGTGGCCGGCTGGTATATCTTAAACGGGATGTCATCCTCTTACGAAGCGGAAATTCCCAAAGACGTATGCGGACAACTGGCCAAAATCGACATCAATGTCCGAACGGAAGACAAAGACATCAGCGGAATATTGAATGTTCAAAAGAACATGTGTCCCGAATAACTTTACGGATTTTTCAACCAGATATTTATCGCGGCGGGGATCGTGCGAGAAGACATTTTTTCTTGTTGCGGTCGTGTTTTTTCTGATAACCTTTTTTGCCGCACCGGCATATACGGCCGAAGAAACGGCTCGCAGTGCGCGACAGGTTCCTGCCGAATCCGGGAAATCCTCTGCGTTCACTCCAAAAGAAACCACCCCGATTGTCGTCAGTGTTATTATCAATACGCAGTCCAGGGGAGATATCTTTGCTGAGCTCGATGATCGCGGTAATCTGTATATCAGGCCGGACGATGCCAAAGCTCTGAAACTTCAATATTCCGAAGACCGGATCGTCATTCTGCGCGGGGATGAGCCGCATGTTCCTTTGAACGCTCTTCTGGATGTGACGTCCACATTCGACGAAAAGAAACTCACAGTAACGGTGATCGGCAAGACCACGGAATCGACCAGAACCGCTGCCGATCTTTTTTCCCTGCGGGCTGAAACCAAAAATATCTATTACCCGAGAGAGACGAGCGCCTTTGTCAATTACGGGGTGAACTACGCTTTTACCGGTCAGGGCGGATTTCAGACGTTGTCGGTCACGAACAAACTGGGGTTCAGAACCGGAGATATGTTTTTCACATCGGATTCTGTTTTTACAAAAACGGAATCCGATTATGATCTTGTACGGCTTCAAAGCAGTGCGACGTATGAGCGCCGGAAAGATTTGCAATGGCTGGTGATGGGGGACCAGTACGCCAATTCCGGAGAATTGGGCAGTACGGTGAATATGGGAGGCATCGGCTTTTCCAAGGTGTACAGACTCGATCCGTATTTTATCACGCAACCCGTCATGGATCTTCAGGGCACAGTTATTTATCCCACACAGGCGGAAATCTATCTGAACGGCGTCCTGATCGGGAAACAGGACATTGCCCCCGGATCATTCGATTTAAAAAATATTTATTCCCAGACAGGCTCTCACAACATTGAAGTTGTTCTGAAAGATCCGTTCGGAAATGTTCAACGAATTTCCTATATGGCGTATTTCAGCGCTCAGATGCTGCGCAAGGGCTTGCATGAATACAGCTATAATGCAGGTTTCCTTCGGGAACAGTACGGATCAGAAAGCAATGAGTACGGCGATCTGGCCTTTTCCGCTTTTCACCGCTATGGCGTGACCAATAAAGTGAATATCGGTGCGAGTGCGGAAGGATCGGATGGCGTTTATAACGGAGGCATCTCCACAACCTTTGCCGTTCCCCTTGCCGGACAGTTTACCGTGCAGTTGTCCGGAAGTTCTTCGGATGAAATCGACAAAAGAGGCGATGCGGTCTCTCTGCAGCACAATTTGCAACTGGGGAATTTCAGTACGAATTTACTGCTGCGCAAGTATTCGCGATACTATGCAACCATCGGCAATCCGCTGCCGACGGAAGATAATACGCGCCACGAAATCAGAGCGGGCATGGGCTTTTCTTTAAATCCGCTGGGAAGTTTCTCCGTTAATTACGCTCAGACGGAAAATTTTAAAGGGATGGATACGCAAGTCATATCATTGAATTACTCCCGGACACTGTATAGATCTATCAGTCTTTTTGCGACCGGTTCGGCGACACGCGCAACAGGGGAAGATACGAACTACAGCGGATTTATCGGTTTGAACTTTGCTTTAATGGATAACGTTCGCGGTTCGGCACAGGTGAATTTCGGAAGCGACGATGTAAACTCCGAAACGCTGCAAGTGCAAAAAGACATTCCGGTTGGAGAAGGGCTGGGATACCGCGCTTCCGTTAATCGTTCCGAAACAGCCGCCAATACCGTGTATACGACCAACCCGTACGTTCAGTATAACGCCCGCTACGGCATTTATTCCTTTGATGCCCAGATTCAGGATTCTAAAAACGGAATCTCAACGGAATCGTATAATTTGTCGGCGGCGGGGTCGATGGTTTGGGCCGGGGAATATCTGGGCCTTTCGCGGCCGGTCAGCGACAGTTTCGGCGTGGTGCTTTTCAATAAAAACGTTCCGGGTGCGTCAGTGCTCAACAACGGTCAGGAAATCGGGAAAGTGGGTTCTCTCGGCACAATGGTTGTCCCCACGATGTCTTCCTACGGTCAGAATAAGATTACTCTCGACACGAAAAATATTCCGATTGATTTTACAATATCGGATGTCAACAAGACCCTGTCTCCTTCTTTGTGGAGCGGTTCCTGTATTTATTTCGATGCCCAGCAGTTGCGCGCGGTTACGGGGACGATCTTTGCGAGAAAAGAAGGAAAGAAAATTCCGTTGGAATATGTCGAGATCGCCATGAAGATCGGTGAAAAAGAATTATTGTCTCCTACCGGGAAAGGCGGAGAATTCTATCTGGAGAATTCTTTTGGCGAAGATGATGCTGCCGGATCCTCCACCGTCGCGGATAAGCAAAGTTGCCAGGCCATTTCACGGATGATAAAAGCCGGAGGCAGCACGATTTCCCCCGGAACCTACAAGGCCAGTGTTGAATATGAAGGTGGCGAATGCGGGTTTGCCGTAACCTTCCCCGAAACGGAAGAGGTCATCACTGAACTGGGAGAAATCGAGTGCGTTGCAACATCCAATTCGCCCCGACGCAAGGATACATCGCTTCGTCGGAGGAGTCTCTATTATGCAGACTATGCAGGCAAGGCCCTGTCTGCAATTCCTGAATAGACTTTACCAAAACCTTAACAGGCTGTAGCGTCTGTCTAAGCGGTGGGGAAAATTGTTTAAGATCAGCGAACAGGAATCGATCCTTCTTTTCTATATGGGGCGGTCGCCCCTGGGAATCCTTCTGTATCCCGTTTATGCTTTTTTAGTCGGCGACGTTCTGATTGATACCGGTACCAATCGTGCGGGGCATGAATTCCTTGAAGCGTTGAAGGGCAGAAGGATCGCCGGGATCATCAACACCCATCATCATGAAGATCACATCGGCAACAATGCCGATGTCCAGCAACACTTCGGGATCAATATATACGCGCATCCGCTGACGCTGCCGTATTTGGAAAATCCCCGTTTGAATGATTTGCATCTGTATCAGCGGATCGTGTGGGACTGGCCCAGACCGTCAAAGGGCGAGGCTGTCGGCGCCTCTGTAAAGGCGGGACCTTATCATCTGGAAGTCATTCATTCGCCGGGGCACGCCGAGGATCACATATGTTTATATGAGCCGGATAAAAAATGGCTTTTCACGGGCGATCTTTTTTGCGGAACAAATTTCGTATATTTAAGGCAGGACGAAAATTACTTGCAGATACTGGACACACTGAAAAAACTCAGTGCCCTGAACATAGAAACTATTTTTTGCAACCTCAAGGGCGTTGTGAAAGACGGCAAAATAGCCCTGGCAAAAAAGATTTCAACCATGGAGCGTTTGCGGGATGATGTTTTCAGACTGCGCGACAGGGGACTGTCACCGCAACGCATCCGGCAAAAAGTTCTGGGCCGGGAAGATGCAAGGCATTTTTTTACGCGCGGGCATTATTCCAAACAGAACACGGTTGACAGCATTCTTTCCGGAAAGAGGCCGGCCAATCGATAAACGGAGAGACGGATCAGCAAACCAAAGAGAAAGGCGTGTCCGGAAAACACGCCTTTCTCTTTTTACGGGAGGTCTGGAAACATTATCGGATTATTTGTCTTCTTTGTAAAGCGCTTCAATCCGGTCATTCAACTTGTCCAGAATAACTTTGCGCTTGAGTTTCATCGTCTGGGTCAGCATGCCGTTGTCCAGACTGAACGCTTCCGGAAGAATGATAAATTTCTTGGGAATTTCATAACCGCCGAATTTACCTTTGAGTTGGCCGGTCACGGCTTCACTGATCATATGGATAATATCCTCTCGTTCGACCAGCGTTTTGATATCCGTTGGTAACCCTTTTTCTTTGGCGTAGTCCAAAAGTACGTCGAAGTCGGGAACGACAATGCAGACATTGTAGGGACGGTTCAGACCGTAAACGACAGCCTGTTGGACAAAAGAAGCCAGGCAAATGTTTTCTTCCAGCGAGACGGGGAAGCAGAACTTTCCGTTTTCCAGTTTGTATTGTTCCTTGATGCGGCCGGTGATGAAAAGGTATCCGTCCTTGTCCAATCGTCCGCGGTCGCCGGTGCGGAAACCGCCGTCCGGTGTGAGAGCGGCTTTGGTGTCTTCCGGCCGGTTGTGATAGCCTTTCATGACATTCGGTCCGTAAGCGATGATCTCACCGTCGGTCGCCCCTTCTTCAACTACGGAGGAGTCGATGACGACCTTGACCTTATCGATGGGTCTGCCGACACTGCCGATCCGATAAGCCTGAGAGCCATTCATGGTGATGCCGGGTGATGTTTCCGTCAGGCCGTAGCAATCGTAAATGGGAATGCCGATATCGAAGAAGAACTTGGATATTTCAACGTTCATGGCCGCGCTGCCGGTCATGGATCCGAGCATTCGACCGCCCATCCGCTCCCTGATTTTCTTGAAGACAATTTTATCCGCAACGGCCACTTTGAAGTTTGTCATCAGATCGGACTGGCCTTTTTCCGCTAGGACCCTTTTTTTCTTGGCGGCTTCGACGCCCATCACAAAGAGCGCTCTGGCCAGTCCTCCGTCCTTGTTCATTTTATTCCACAGACCGTCGTAAATTCTGTTGAAAACGGTGGGGACGGCAATGATAAAGGTAGGCTTGATTTGAACAATATCATTGATGATGGTTTTTGTGCTTTCAATCAATCCCATCCTGCCGCCCAGGCGGATGATGGCGAATAATTCGGCGGTCTGGCCGAAAACATGCGCCCACGGCAAAATGGTGAGAGAAACGACTTCATTTTCATAGAGTTCAGGATACATTTTCAGGCCGGCATGTGAATTGCTGGTGAAGTTCATATGCATCAGCAAAACGCCTTTGGGATTGCCGGTTGTCCCCGATGTGTAGATCAGTTCGGCGACGTCCTCCGCTTTCGGACTCTTCGGTGCAACCGGTTTTGCAGCGCCTTTCTTCTCGAGAGAGGCCATGGAATTGTCACCATCGGACTCGATGATAAAGATGTGTTTGAGCGTCGGGATATCTTTTGGAAAATCTTTTATCTTTTCATATATTGCAGGATTGGAAACAAAGAGAACTTTTGCCCCGCTGTCGTTAATGATGTATTTCCAGACCTGAACCAGTTCTGCTTCGTACATGGGCACGTAACGGGCCAGGCATCCCCAGGTGGCAAACCCGATTACCGCCCATTCCGGGCGGTTGTTGGCAATGATGCCGACGACATCATCTTTGCCGATTCCCAGCTGGGTCAGTCCCGCTCGAAGGTTGTCAATGCGGTTGCCGATTTCTTTGTAGGTCGCCCATTTATAAACGCCTTCTTTGTTTTTGGTGCCGAACAGCGGTCTATCGGCAAACCTGGTTACGCTTTCTCCCCACCAATCGACCAGATTGTCGGGCTTGTCCAATGTGAATTTGTGCATAAAATACTCCTTGTTGTATGGTCACGCGGACGTTGAGGTCGCGCGCGGATTTCTTCAGAAATAAATATTTTCGTTTACGGTTTGTGACTCTAAGTCATTTTTATGAAAAATTCAATCGAAACATGAATATTAAATTATGGATTGAATATTCAGAACTTATAATAATCATTTGACGTTTCTTAAAAATGAATTATAATTTAACAAAAATTCATAATCTGTTATCCCTTTCTGTGATTTCCCTTTTGTTTTGCTGCCGGGTTGTGTTTTCCGATCTGTAAACGGGTATGAACGTTGTGTTTTTTCTTACTGGATTGCCCAGTGCGTTATCCAGGATTGACGGCCGGAAAGCCGCCGTGAAATGTTTAAATATTTTTAAACCATTCAGGCGAAAGGAGGGCAAAAATGAGCAGCATTTATAAAGTTATTGAAGTGATCGGGGGCAGTGAGAAATCATGGGAAGAGGCCGCTAAAAAGGCGGTTGAAATGACAGCGAAAAGCTTGAAGGAAATCAGAATTGCGGAAGTCAAGGAACTGGATATGAGGGTTGAAGACGGGAAAGTCGTTGAATACCGCGTTAAGCTGAGGGTGTCGTTTAAATATCAGCCTGATTAAAATACCAAAATTGATTTTAGAAAAGCCGGCCTGTTGCAGTGTCTGATCAATCAGCCGCTGCAACAGGCAAAAACAAAACGCCGCCTGTCCGGAATCCGGCAACGAATATTTTATTGACATGCCTGCCGCTTCTTTATATATCCAACTCAAAACAGAAATAATCTCATCAAAACAGCAGACGTCTTTGCGGAATCATTGAATGCGTATTGAAAAAATCGAGGATAAATGCAGTGAATGCATGCTTTGCGTCCATGACTGCGTGATGGGCGTATGGCGTGTAGTCGACGGTCAATCCAGACCGGTCGCGGTTGATCTCTGCAATGGCTGCAGTCACTGTATCGCGATATGCCCCTGTGACGCCATTGTTCACGACGGTCTCAGAAAAGAAGAACTGGCCGGGATCAACAGAAAAAACCTGAATCCGGATGTCTACCGCGACATCGTCATGAGCCGCAGAAGCATCCGGCAATTCAGAAACGAACCGGTGCCACGCGAATTAATCGAAAAAGTTCTTGATCTGGTCCGGTATGCGCCTACGGCGAGAAATCATCAGGATGTCGGCTACATTGTCGTGACGGATAAGCCGCTGATCGAAAAGACGGCGGCGGATTTATTCGGCTGGGGAAACCGTTTGTATAACATGACAACATCAGGCATCGGCCGGCGGATAATCAATCTCACCGGCCTGAACAAAAACCCTTATTATAATCTGATGGCGTACGTACAAATGCAAAACGCCGAAAAAGGCAGGGATTACATTTTGCATCATGCCCCTGTCGTGATACTGATTCACGCGGCGAAAAGAAAAATGTTCGTTTGCGATGATTCCAATATTGCCGCGGCAACCATCATCAATTACGCACATACGCTCGGTCTGGGGACCTGTTTTGTGGGCATGATGACCCTGATGCTGCGTTTCAGCGGCCGGCTGAGAAAAACATTCGGCGTTCCGGATAACCGCAGGGTCTATGCGACGCTGGTCATGGGTTACCCGGCGTATCGCTATAAAAATACAGTGTCCAGAAAAAAAGCGGAGGTTCAGTGGCGATGACAAAAAAAATTATTATGTTAGTCCTGTTGATGGCCGTTTTGTTTCATATCGCCTGGTATGCGGTCAGTCGTTCGGTTCAGCATGAAAAAATTCCCGATGACGCAACCGCTCAGGCAGCGTTTGATAAACTTTTAAAAGACGAAGAAATCAGCATCGATCGTCATGCCTTTACAGAAATGTCCATCGAAGCCAATGGCATCCGGATTCATCTGGATGTTTTTTCGAAAGGCAGCAACGGGCCGACGATTGTTTTTATTCCCGGCACGTCCGTGTACTCCAAATTTTATATTGAAAGCATGTATAAACTTTATCTTCAGGGATTCAATGTAGTCGGTTTTGACCCGCGCGGTCACGGGATGAGTAGCGGTCTCCGGGGAGATTATACCGTCAATGAAATTGTTGAGGATACGCTGGCGGTTGTCAAATTTGCACGAAAACGATTCAGCGGCCCTGTCGCCGTAGTCGGAAGCAGCCAGGGCGGTATTGCCGCCTTCTACGCGGCAGCGCGCGATGATTCCCTTGCGGCGGCCGTATGTCACAATCTCGCTGATCTGAACGGGAAGGACAATCTGATTCTTTCTCAGATCAGGCCCCCGGTATGGATGGCGCCTATTGCCGGATTTCTGGCGGACCTGTACAAACGTTTTTCCGTTCCGGTTTTTCTTTATCTGGATTTGACGCAGGAAAAATCCAGAAGCGGAACGGATGCCAAAACGCTGATCAAAAATAATCCGGTTACCGTGAAATGGATTACGCTCAGAGCGCTAGGGTCGTTGATGAAAACGGATCTGGCCAAACCGGTGGAACAAATCAAGGTGCCTGTCATGCTGATTCATGCTGAACGGGACTCCATCTTCCCGCAGGCTTACGTTGAGGACATTTTCAACCGCTTGACCTGTCCGAAGAAATATCTGTTTTTTAAAGACACCGAGCATCTGGTGATGACCAACAACGTGGATGACGTGGTGCCGCCGATTGCTGCATGGCTCCGGGACATAATGTAAAAGGGCCTCTCTGTGTCTGTTGATTTTAATTTTGGCATGGTTTTTAAAGTGTCCAAATCCGGATTTGATTTTATAGATCGGCTGTGTATGATTCAAAAAGGCAAACGATATTCTTGCCCTAGCGGAGTCGACTGGAGTACAAACATGTCAAACGGAAGAATTTTTGAGGCGGTATTTACAAGTCGTCAGGGCATTATTATATTTTAACCAGTATAGAGACAGATTTGTGAGGCAGCAACATGACGTACATTAAAATCAATTTCGGCAGTAATTTTGAAGACGAGTTCCAGAAAGTGGTGGATGAAGTATTTCATCTGGTCAGACCGGCCTTTCACAACTATGAATGCATCTGGCGTCCCAATGTGGATGTGTATGAATCCACCGATGAAATCATTGTACTGGCGGACATGGCCGGACTCAATAAGGAAGAACTGCACATCGAGGTGAACCGAAAGCAGATCAAGATAGCCGGAGTGCGCAAGGCCGTTCAGCATTTACAAAACGCACATTACTGTCAGGCCGAAATTCCGCACGGTTATTTTGAAAGAATCATTTCTTTGCCTGCTCCCGTCGAATCCCAGTCGGCGAAAGCGTCCTATGCCGACGGAATTTTAATGGTCAGAATCAACAAGCTGCCCGTGAGCAAGTCGCATCGCATTTCCATCATTTCGGAAAAATAGCGAAAATCTCTTTTCGGAAAATCACACTGGAGGTTAAAAATGACGGAACAAACTGTCCCGCAACAAAATAAGAACACTTTTAATATCCCGGAAATTATCCCCATTCTTCCGTTGCATAACGTGCTTGTGTTTCCCAAAACCATGATTCCGCTGGAAGTGACAGGCAGCGCTTCGGTGCTGGTGGATGAAGCGATGACTCGGGATCGCCTGATTGGTCTGATTATGTCCAGAAAGGAACCGGACAAACCCAACGACTATAAGAAAGATGATTTGCATCCGGTGGGGACCTGTGCCGTGATCATGAAGATGGCTAAAACCATGGATAATCACACACAACTGCTGCTGCAGGGGGTCAGCCGTTTTTCGATAGAAGAAATTATTGAAGGAAAACCGTATCAGCAGGCGCGCATTAAACTTCTGGAAGAGAAAGATGCCAAAGATCTGGAGACGGAAGCACTGATGGCCAACCTGCTTTCCCTGTTTGATCGCATCCTGAAGCTTTCACCCTTTCTGCCGCCGGAATTCGGTCCGATGGCCAAATCCATTACTGAAGCCGGAACGCTGGCTGACTTGATCGCGTCGATTATCAATGCGCCGGTGGAGGAAAAACAAAAGATACTGAATATTGCCGACATCAAAAAACGTCTGAAAGAACTTACGCTGATGGTCAATCATCAGATGGATGTTCTGGAACTCGGCAACAAGATTCAGACGAAGGTCAAGGACGACATCGATAAGAGCCAGCGCGAATACTATCTGCGCCAGCAGTTGAAGGCCATCCGGCAGGAACTCGGAGAAACCGATGAGAATGCCGTGGAGACGGAAGAATACCGTAAAAAGATCGAAGAAAAAAATCTTCCTGAAGAGGCGAAAAAGGAGGCCTTGCGGGAATTGGAGAGATTGTCACGCATGCATCCGTCGTCTGCGGAATACACCGTTTCCTCTACGTATCTGGACTGGATGACGACGCTGCCGTGGAATGAATCGACAAACGATAATCTTGACATCGGCAAGGCTCGCCGGGTGCTTGATGAAGATCATTACGGTCTGACCAAACCCAAAAAACGCATCATCGAATATCTGGCGGTGCGCAAACTCAAGCCGGATTCCAAAGGACCGATTCTGTGTTTCGTCGGACCTCCGGGAACAGGCAAGACATCGCTCGGACAGTCAATTGCCAGAGCGCTGGAGCGCAAGTTCGTGCGCATTTCGCTGGGCGGTGTGCGCGACGAAGCGGAAATCCGCGGCCATCGCCGCACTTATATCGGTGCTCTGCCCGGTCGCATCATTCAGGGACTGAGACGGGCGGAATCGAACAATCCGGTCTTCATGCTGGATGAAATAGACAAGGTCGGCAGCGATTTTCGAGGCGATCCGTCCTCGGCGTTGCTGGAGGTGCTTGATCCACAGCAGAACAATACTTTTTCGGATCATTATCTGGATGTGCCGTTCGATCTTTCCGGGGTTATGTTTATTGCTACAGCCAATATGCTGGATACGATTCCCCCGGCGTTGCTGGACCGGCTGGAAGTTATTGAGCTGAACGGTTATACGCAGGAAGAAAAAGTGAAGATCGCCCAACGGTATTTGATCCCCCGGCAGTTGAAAGAAAACGGGCTGAATTCGTCGCAATTCAAATTGACTCACAAAGCACTCAACGCCATCATTACGGGGTACACGCGTGAAGCGGGCGTGCGCAATCTGGAGAGAGAAATCGCCAACGCCTGTCGCGGCGTGGCGGCGCGGATTGCCGAAGGCGCCGTGAAATCCGGCACGCTCGAGGAAAAGGATATCCCGGCCTATCTGGGGCCGGTGCGGGTTATGACCGACCTTGACGCCCGCATTGCTAAACCGGGCATTGCGATCGGCCTGGCCTGGACGCCGGTCGGGGGCGATATGCTTTTTATTGAAGCCACGGCAATGAAAGGCAAGAAAGGACTGACGCTGACCGGTCAGCTTGGCGATGTGATGAAGGAATCGGCGGCGGCAGCGCTGAGCTTCATCCGGACGAATGCTTATGCCCTGAATATTAAACCGGAGTTTTTTGACGATACGGATATTCATATCCATGTTCCGGCAGGCGCCATTCCCAAGGACGGTCCGTCGGCCGGGGTGACTATGTTTGCGGCCCTGACCTCTCTTTTGACCAATCGCAAGGTGAAAAAGCAACTGGCCATGACCGGAGAAATTACACTGCGCGGTGCCGTACTGCCGGTGGGCGGCATCAAGGAAAAGGTTCTGGCTGCTTACCGGGCGGGTATCAAAACGATTCTTTTGCCTGAGTGGAATCGTAAAGACCTTGAAGATATTCCGGGCAACGTACGTAAAAGCATATCTTTCCATTTCGTTAAAGATATGATGGACATTATCAAGCTGGCTTTGGAACCGGTCCCGCAGAAAAAAATGAAAAGAGCTTCGGCAAGAAAATCAAAACCCGCAGTGCCGTCGAAGACGAAAAAATAAAAAATAAAAAATTAGGAAGGTAAAAATTATGACAGCGCAGTATCTGTTACTTGATGTTGAGGAAAATGTGGCGACCGCAACCATCAACAGGCCGGATAAAGGCAATTCACTTTCACCGCAGGTTTTGGAAGACATAGAACACACATTTACAGAACTGTCGCGCCGCCAGGATGTCCATGTCGTCGTCTTGACCGGCGGCGAACGTTATTTTTCTGCAGGGTTTGATCTGACCTACATCCGTACCTTGCAGAAAGCGCATAACGAAGCCTACACGGCCCTGTTTCACCGGGCCTATCGCGCCGTCATGTTTTGCGAACAGCCGGTGATCTGCGCTGTCGGCGGGCCGGCCATTGCCGGCGGGTTCGATCTGACCATGATGTGCGATATCCGTTACGCTTCAGAACGTGCCAGATTCGGACAACGGGAAATCGTTCTTTCTCTCAATCCCACCATAGATCCGCTCTGGCGAATTGTAGGCTTGAGCAATGCGATGGAATCCGCCCTGACAGGTCGCATTTGGGACGCACAGGAAGCTTTACGCATGGGGTACATCTCACGCATTTTCCCCGAAGGGCAGCTTCTGAAAGAAGTCGGTGCCATTGCCCGTGAGATGGCAACGTATGATCGCGGCTGCCTCAAGGAAACCAAGCAACTGGCGCATCTGCTTCTGAATTCCAGTCTGGATCAGGCCATGCGTCAACAGGAATGGTTGTTCCGTACTTACATCGGTTCCGAAGATAATCATCAACGCATCGATGATCTGCAGACCAAACTGGCGTCCATGCGAAGGAACAAATAAGACCTTTCTTCCGGTTCTGGTTGAATTATTTTTCGAATAGATTCCTTTTATGCTTAATCAGGATATAATCACCAAGCGTCTGTATTTCGTTGACAGACGACGAGCTTTTTTATATACTCCCGCGTAAATCAAGAAAGTGCCAATATTTATTTACCCAGAGGGAGTGCTTGTTTGGATTCAAAACCTCTTTATAACAGCCGGATTATTAATACTTATATTAAATATATAAAAAAATGTTATGAAAATATAGATATTGATGAGCTGTATGAATATGCGCAAATAGAACCTTACGAAGTTGCCGATCAAAATCATTGGTTTACTCAGGAACAAATTAATCGTTTTCATGAAAAATTGTCGGAGCTCACCGGATCGACCAATATTGCGCGTGAGGCAGGCCGGTATGTTGCATCTAGCGAAGCAATAGGTATTATGCGGCATTACGTCCTGGGGATGACGAATCCCGCCCTTGCGTATAAATTCATTAGCAAAGTGGCAAGCAATTTCTCGCGGTCCACTGTCTATGAAGCCAGAGAAATTAATCCCAAAAAAATTGAAATTATTGTTACACCAAGGGAAGGTGTCAAAGAAGAGCCGTTTCAATGCGAAAACAGAATAGGGCACATTGAATCGATCAATATGGCTTTCACTAATTCAATTCCCAAAATTGAACATACCGAATGTGTGTTCAAAGGGGGAGCATGTTGTCGCTATACGGTGTCATGGGATAGCAACATTTCATCATTTCTCACGCGAACCAGAAATATCATTGCTTTGCTGCTTGCGTTCATCAGTGTGATTGTTTTATTTGTATATCCGTTTAATATTTTTTTACATTATTTGCCTGTGGTTATTACAACCCTGTTCATCATCACGTTTGTAAGCGATAGGCAGACAATTAAGGAATTGAGAAACAGTATTTCAAATCTTGAACATTCCAGAGATGATCTCATCAAACAGATGGAAATAAATTATAATAATTCGCAGATGGTCCATGAAATAGGGAAAACAATAAACAAGTATATTGATATAGACGAGATCATTGGCAATGTGATTCAGGTGCTGGAAAATCGGCTAGGATATGACCGATGTTTGATAATGTTTGCGAATAAAGAAAAAACTCATTTGATTTTCAAAGCCGGTTTTGGATATAACGACAAACAACTGGAGATAATAAAGGCTACCGAATTTGAACTGACCAAGCCCGAATCAAAAGGAGTCTTTGTGGTGTCCTACAAGGAGCAAAAACCCTATCTGATCAATGACATTAGTGCCATTACCGGGAAGCTTTCACGAAAAAGTTTGCAGTTTGCTCAGGCGATGGGATCTCAATCATTTATTTGCTGCCCCATTGTGACCGATACAAAGTCAATCGGCATATTAACCGTAGACAATATTAAAACGAAAAGAACTCTTGTTGAAAGCGATTTGCGTTTACTGATGGGCATTGCCTCCGTGCTCGGCGTCAGTATCCGAAACGCGGAACTGCATGAGCAGCGAAACCGTCAATTGAAATCCATTCTGAAAGCTCTAGCGGCAAGCATTGACGCACGCGATCCTTATACGGCGGGACATTCGGAAAAAGTAACCGAATATGCGGTGGGCATATGCAAGGAAATGAATATGCCGTCCGATTACACGGAGGTTGTTGCCGTTGCCGCTTCGCTGCATGATTACGGCAAAATCGGCATATCAGATGCTTTGTTGAAGAAAGAAGGTCTTCTGACCGCTGAAGAATATGAAACGGTTAAAACCCATTCTGTTAAGACCAGGAAAATACTGGAACAAATCGATTTTCATGGGCCATACAGTCTTGTTCCCGAAATAGCCGAGGCGCATCATGAGAAAATAGACGGAAGCGGTTATCCGCGCGGTTTGAAGGGACATGAAATACCCATTGGTTCGAGAATCATTGCAGTGGCTGATTTTTTTGAGGCCATTACAGCAAAACGATTATACCGTGATCCTATACCAGTGGATGAGGCCTTTGAAATGTTGCGCAGGGAAAGTGATGTGCATTTCAGCCGTGAAATTGTGGATGCTTTTATCAATTATTACAAATCAAAGTATAATTATGTTTTTTAACGGGAATCATTTTTAAAATATTGTGTAAGGGGGGGATACAAATATTAACTCACAGACATATTTAATGGAAAACAGTGAAGAAGAAAAACGTCTGGATATTAAAACAGATCCGGATGCGGTTAAAGAGCAGGCGTTGTGGTTTGGAATGGGGCCCGGTGCACGGGTGCTGGATATAGGATGCGGTCCCGGTAAAACAACGGCGCTGCTGCACGATATAGTACATCCTGACGGTGAAGCCGTCGGCGTGGATATTGCCGAAAGCCGCATCCTTCATGCACGTTCATTCTACGGCGACAGAAAAAGAATAAGATTCGATGTGCGGGATGTCCGTCTGCCCATGGAGGATCTGGGAGAATTTGATTTTATCTGGGTACGGTTTGTATTGGAGTATTACCGGGTAGGGGCTCTCGAAATCATAAAGAATATAAGCGCTAATCTGAAACCCGGCGGTTGTATGTGTTTGCTTGATCTTGACTATAACTGCATGAGTCATTGGGAAATGCCCTCTAAGATGGAAACGACGGTTGTGAAAACCATGAACCGTATGCAGGATAACTTTAACTTCGACCTCTATGCAGGACGTAAACTATATGCTCATCTTTACGACTTGGGTTTTGAAGATATCCTTGTCAACCTTGTGCCTCATCATCTCATATACGGAGAGCTGAAATATTCCGACGAATTCAATTGGCTGAAGAAAATGGAAATCGGTGCGCATAAAGCGCCTGATATCTATGCGACCTATCCCGGAGGCAGCGAGGGTTTTCTGACGGATGTGAAAAAGTTTTTTAAAGATCCCCGGCGTTTTACCTACTCGCCGTTGATTCTTTGCAAAGGAGTAAAACCTGTACACGGACTGCGGAAGATGAAATAGCAGTATCAGGGAGGCTTTTGTTAAAGATCATTAGTATCAAAACGGTTTGCAGCAGCGAGGTCTAGGATGAAGTTTTTTCAAGACTTCAGACACGATGTGCAACAAAATGTCATTAAACGTACTCCTCCTCCGCGTTTAATAAAGGTTATAACTAACGTCTGGCGAAGTGAAGATGAATACGCGAATATTTTCAAAAGCGATCTGAATCCGTTTATCGGACCGGGCAATGGTGCCGCCAGTCTGGAAATGGAACGCTCTTCCATTTTTCCCCAGTTTCATCTGGTGCTACACGGCAAATCGAATGATACAGAAGACCATTCGGGTACGCATGCGCTCAAATTCAAATACAACCTTCCGTTCAGGAAAATAGACCCGCGCATCATAGCCTCGGCCTTGGCAACTGCGCCGAAGGTGAATAAAAAGGTTCTTGTTAATCTTATCAATCATCTGAATTTTACCAATGAACAGGTTTCCATTCATATTCAGGACAGGAAAACAGGTGAAGAGTTTCTCCAACAGGGAGAACCAGGGCCGTACCTCAATGATAACGTAACCATCCGGTTTGTTGATCCCTTTACGTTTAACGCGGATGCCTATGCGCTGTTAAATCTCATCATCGATAATCGCAAGTCGCTCATCGTTGTTCCGATAAATTTACAATCCGTTTGCCGGGAATCGATTGTGCTCAGCTTGCCTGATCTGGCGCATTCATACAGCAAACGTCAAGCTGTGCGCCATACATGTGAAGGAGTTGATGCCGAGATTGTTCAAGGACAGTTCAATATGTCCGGAATTCTGGAGGATATCAATCCCCTTGATTTAAGAGTATGTGTCCGAAATCCGGAAAATATCAATCCCGACAATCCGTTATTTTTAAAATTGAGCCAGAATGATCAAACATATTTCATGGGCGAATGCAGAATGGTTCGTGGTGATTATGAAAGTTCTTATGTCATTCTTCAGCCTATTCACAGCAACCGCCCGGTTTTATCGTCCCGCAAGTATCCGAACGACCGTGTGAGAATCATGCCTCCTCCAACCATACATTTTGTTCATCCTCTTTGCGGTTTTGCCGTTCAGTGTAAGGTCGATGATATCTCTGCGTCGGGATTCTCCGTAACGGTCCCGAATAGCGAGTCGCTTCTTTTTCCGGGAATGATTATTCCGCAAATGTCGTTACAGCTCCCCGGTACGATCAATAGTTTGAGTTGTACAGCACAGGTTGTGTACCGGCGTGAACAGAAAAAAAATGCAGCGCGTTACGGATTTTACATTCTGGATATGTCATTGCATGATCAGAGGCGACTGTTTGATGCGGTGAGCAAGGTGATCGATCCGCACGTGAATATGACCGGTCGGGTCAACATGGATTCACTTTGGGAACTCTTCTTCGATTCCGGTTTTATCTATCCGGATAAATACGGCATCATCAGTCCGTACACAGCAATGTTGAAAAGAACATACCGCAAGCTCTACGAGGAGGGACAGGACATATTCACTCATTTAACATATCAGGATCAAGGGCAGGTTTACGGTCATATGTCCATGGTCAAGGCCTATGAATATTCCTGGATCATTCATCATCTGGCGGCCCGTCCCATGCGCGGAGTCCGTACCGGCCTGCAAACACTTAAGCATTTTGTGAATTATATAGATTGTCTGTACAATTTGCCCGTTCCCTCCAAAACGATGCGTTACAACTTCTGTTATTACAGACCGGAAAACACATTCTCCGATTATTATTTTGGCGGCATATACCGCACGGTGAAGCGCCGGAAAATCTGTTCCATGGACCTTTTCGGTTATATGCCGATGTCTGTGGAGGGCGGTGAAATAAATTTCCCTGATGGCTGGAGCCTGTGCATTTTTTCCAGAGAGGATTTCAACCTTATGCGCGAGTATTACAACGGCATCGGCGGCGGATTGATGTTGGATGGCTTTGCTTTGGAATGCCGTGCAGCGGAGAATGATGTCGATGATGCATCCGGAACGCCGGGATACGCCGGTCGTCATAACATCTCTGCCATGTACAATAAAATCGGACTTACACGCGACAGTAAAGTATATTCCATTCGGCACCAGGGCATAATCAAAGCAGCGTTAATTGTCGACACATCGGATCTGGGCATTAACATGTCCGAACTATTAAACAGCATTAAAATTATTGTGATTGACAATACATTGCCATGGGCCATACTCAAAGATGCCGTGAGTTCGATGGGTAAAATATACGGGAGTGATGTAATCATGGTTTTAATATATCCTTTCGAATATTTGGGGCAGCAAGGCGTGGAATGTAAAAAACGATATAATTTCTGGGTTCTGAGTACAACGCTGAATCAAAAGGACAAAGATATTATCAAGGGACATATTAAAATAGCGAAGAGAAAATTTATTACCGAAAAATTCATCAAGGAACTGGCCGTAAATCGTGTCAAGAAGTTGCTGGCTTTGATTGAAAAGGCAAAAGTAAGAAGGAAAGAATTATGATATTACATTGGCAGACCATTTATGACGCAGAGAATAAAAATATTACTCAATAAGAAAGTATTTATCTCGGGAGCCGCCAGCGGAATAGGTCGTGCTACCGCTGCGGCCATGGGGCTGGCGGGCTGCC
>ERZ795048.1167-NODE-1167-length-24787-cov-5.362365_pt1 | contig 24787 bp, 21 predicted proteins | sample MGYA00375132_ERZ795048 | MGnify/ENA primary metagenome ERZ795048 (study PRJEB30177, sample SAMN05720225) | activated sludge metagenome | isolation source: Anaerobic digester | place: Hong Kong | collected 2014-12-17 ... | reverse complement strand
AGAGCCTGTTAAAGGTGAAGGTGCATTTGTGTTGACAAAAACGGGCAACGTTACCTCGATTTATACGGAGGTCATGCAGTTATATCAATTGGGCATTCACATCCACATTATGTAGCCACAGTTTCGGCTCAGCTCGAAAAAATTGGTTTTTATTCCAATTCGGTACAAAATTCATTACAAAAAGAATTGGCCCGAAAGTTGGGTGAGCAATCGGGGCTCGATGATTATAGCTTGTTTTTGTGCAACAGTGGTGCCGAAGCTAACGAAAATGCACTGAAACTGGCTTCTTTTAAAACAGGCAAGTCGAAGGTTATTGCTTTCCGAAAAGGTTTTCACGGGCGTACTTCGGCAGCTGTAGCCGTTACCGATAACCCCAAAATTATAGCTCCGATTAACCAAAAAAACGATGTTGTTTTACTTGAAATGAATAACATCGATGCCGTTGAAACCGAAATAACAAAAGGCGATGTGGCTGCTGTCATTATTGAAGGTATTCAGGGTATAGGCGGTATTCATGTGCCCGATCCGAATTTTCTTAAAGCTTTACAAAAAGTTTGTAACCAAAGTGGAGTAGTATTAATCCTCGACGAAATTCAATCGGGCTATGGACGAAGCGGAAAATTTTTTGCTTTCGAATATGCCGGAATTAGCCCAGATATTGTTACTACAGCAAAAGGAATGGGAAATGGCTTCCCTATTGGGGGCGTTCTTATTCATCCAAAGTTTGAGGCTTGGCACGGTATGTTGGGCACAACTTTTGGCGGCAACCATTTGGCTTGCGCCGCTGCTATTGCTGTACTCGATGTTATTAAATCGCAGAAATTGGTGGCCAATGCTTCTAATGTAGGAACCTACTTAATTGAAGAATTGAGTAAATTTGCCGAAATAAAAAGTGTAAGAGGCTTGGGCTTGATGATTGGAATCGAATTTGAAGATGAGATTGCACCAATCAGAAGCAAGCTGCTTTTCGAGAAAAAGATTTTCACAGGCGTATCGGGCAAAAATATTATCCGTTTATTGCCACCATTAAATTTGAAGAAAGAAAATGCAAGTCATTTCATCGAAAAATTACATGAAGTGTTGAACGAATTGAAACAAGAATAACTATGAAATTTCAAAACATCGCAATAATTGGAGCCGGAAATTTAGGGTTTTCAATTGCACAAGGGCTTATTTCATCGGGTGCTGTTGGTATCGATAGGTTGATCTTAACCGAAAACAATCCTAAGAGAGTTGAAGCGCTTAAAGCCAATGGTTTCAATGTGATAAGCGACAATAAAATTGCTGTTAGTCAGTCCGATTTAGTTATGCTGGTGGTAAAACCCTGGCAAATCGACGATGTTTTGAACGATATAAAACCGGCTGTATGTTCAAAAATGCCGGTTATTGTTTCATGCGTTACCGGTATTATGTCGGGGCATATTTACGATCAGTTGGGTTGTAATCCTCCGTTATTCAGGGTAATGCCCAACACAGGCGTAGCTATTAAAGAGTCGATGTCGTGTATTTCGGCTCACAATAACACTCCCGAGCAAAAAGAATTGATAAATACCTTATTTACACAGTTAGGGCAAGTTTTGTTTATTTCCGAAGAACACATGCCGGCTGCAACAGCCTTGGCCGGTTGCGGTATTGCTTTTGCTCTGCGCTTTATCAGAGCTGCAATTCAGGCAGGTGTCGAAATAGGATTCAGTGCCGAAGATGCTAAAATTATGGCAGCTCAAATAACAAAAGGTGCCGCCGAACTTATTTTACAAAATAATTCGCACCCCGAGGCCGAAATTGATAAGGTTACCACACCCAAAGGGATAACTATTACCGGTTTGAACGAAATGGAACATTCGGGTTTTAGCTCTTCAATTATTAAAGGTTTGTTGGCATCGTATAACAAAATTGAGCGTAAAGCTTAATTTTAGGCCAATTCAAATTATTTTGTGATGTTTATCTTTGTAGTTCGAATAATAATTCTGACATTTGTCATGTTTTTCGAACTTTATGAACTGCTTTCATGCAACAATTTCAATATAAACGCATTGCTATAAAAGTTGGCACCAATGTGCTAACCTTGTCCGATGGTACGCTTAATACTGAACGTATAGCTCATTTGGTTGAACAAATTGTGGTTTTACGCAAAATGGGTATCGAAATTATTTTAGTATCGTCGGGGGCAGTGGCTGCCGGGCGATCAATTTTTAAACAAAATGCCAAACTCGACGATGTTTCTTCGAGGCAATTATGGTCGGCAATTGGACAAGTTAAACTTATCAATACATATTCGGATCTCTTCGAGAAACATTCGATTTTTTGTGCTCAGGTGTTGGCCACCAAAGAAAGTTTTGGCGACCGAAAACATTACCTGAACATGAAAAACTGCATATCGACAATGCTCGAAAATGGTGTAGTACCAGTTGTAAACGAAAACGATACTGTTTCGGTTACTGAGTTAATGTTTACCGATAACGATGAATTATCGGGTATGATTTCGTCGATGATGAGCTGTGAAGCTTTGTTTATTTTAACTAATGTTGATGGTATTTTTAATGGCCATCCAGGTACCGAGGGTACGAAGCTTATTCCCGAAATCAAAGCATTTGACAATTCGCACGAAAGTTACATATCGTCACAGAAATCGGGTTTTGGTCGTGGAGGAATGCACACAAAATACAGTGTGGCACGTAAAATTGCGCAGGAAGGCATTGTGGTTTGTATCGCAAACGGGACACGCAAAAATATCTTAGTCGATATTGTTCAAGGTACCGAAGTGCCGAAAACTATATTCGTTCCCAACGGAAAAAAATTAACCAGCAATAAAAAATGGCTGGCACACTCGGTTAGCTTTGCTAAAGGCTATGTTGTGGTTAACGACGGAGCCCGACAAGCACTTTTCGATGTAAATGCCAATAGCTTGTTGTTAATAGGCGTGGTATCGATTAACGGATATTTCGAAAAGGGCGACATTATCCGTATTCACGATGCCCAAGGTGAGCTTTTAGGGTTGGGAAAATCGCAATATCATTCCGACGATGCCCGCGAATTGATGGGGAAAAAAGCCGAGAAACCCCTCATTTATTACGATTACATGTTTTTACACGATATAAATTAATGTATTATGGATTGTACCCCTATTTTCGAGAAAGTATTGGCTGCGAGCCGTAAATTAAATCTGCTCGATAACAATACGATCAATCAAGTTTTGAATGCAGTAGCCGATAAAGCCATAGCTAGCACTGCTCTGATACTGGCCGAAAACGCAAAAGATTTGGCCCGAATGGATATTGGCGATCCTAAATACGATCGGTTAAAACTTACTGAACAACGTATTGCCGATATTGCTGCCGATATGCGAAATGTAGCTTCATTGCCATCGCCACTTGGTAGGGTATTATCCGAAAACGAACGCCCCAACGGCTTGAAGATTCAAAAAATATCAGTTCCTTTTGGTGTTATTGGTATTATTTACGAAGCTCGTCCAAACGTTACTTTCGACGTATTTTCGTTGTGCCTTAAGTCGGGCAACGCTTGTGTGTTGAAAGGTGGTAGCGATGCAATTGATTCAAATACAATCATTACTGAAATTATTCGCGATGTACTCAAACAGTTTAATATCGATGAGCATGTATTAACATTGTTGCCAGCTGGCCGCGAAGAAACTGCTCAGTTGCTTAATGCACAAGGTTATGTTGATTTGATCATTCCTCGGGGCAGTCAAAGCCTTATCGATTTTGTTCGCAAAAATGCTTCTATTCCTGTAATTGAAACCGGAGCAGGTATTTGTCATACTTATTTCGACGAGTATGGCGATAAAAACAAAGCGCAAGCAATAGTTAATAACGCAAAAACACGAAGGGTAAGTGTTTGTAATGCTCTCGATTGCCTGGTAATTGACGAAAAGCGTATTGCCGATTTGCCTTTCATTGTTGAATTATGGGCAAACTCGAACGTTGTTGTTTATGCCGACGATAAAGCATATAAGGTGCTCGACGGGAAATATCCTGCCCAATTGCTCGAACATGCTAACGATGAGTCGTTTGGTATCGAGTTTCTCGATTACAAAGCATCTGTCAAAACAGTATCAAGCTTCAACGAAGCGATTGAACACATATCAAAATTCAGTTCAAAGCACAGCGAAGCCATTATTTCGGAAAACCCTGAACGTATTGCATTATTCTACAAAATGGTTGATGCATCATCGGTTTATTCAAATACCTCAACAGCCTATACCGATGGGGCACAGTTTGGCTTGGGTGCCGAAATTGGTATCTCGACTCAAAAATTGCACGCTCGTGGCCCTATGGCACTTGAGGAGCTTACATCGTACAAATACATTATTGAAGGAAACGGTCAAATTAGGCCTTAATATATTATAAAGTCAATGGTCATTTAGTCATTAGTTAAACAGTAAGTAATTACAATACATTCTTATAATGATCAGTCATTTAATGATTTGTGACTTATTACATAAAAAAAATAAATACCATGAAAAATTTCACTTCGGTTTACGACTTGCCAAATATTGAAACAGGTTTAAATGAAGCATTTTTGGTTAAGAAAAACCCATACGATTTTCAGTATTTGGGAAAAAATAAAACCATGATTTTGCTTTTTTTCAATTCGAGCTTACGTACTCGTTTAAGTACTCAAAAGGCTGCCGAAAATTTAGGTATGAAAGTAATGGTGCTTGATGTGAACGCCGGTGCCTGGAAATTAGAGTCGGAAAGGGGAGTGATAATGGATGGCGATAAGGCAGAACATTTGCTCGAAGCTATTCCTGTTATCGGATCGTATGCTGATATTATCGGGGTGCGTTCATTCGCTGGTTTAAGTAACCGTAACGACGATTATAACGAAATAATATTGAACCAGTTTGTTCAATATGCAGGTGTGCCTATAGTAAGTATGGAGGCAGCAACCAGACATCCACTGCAAAGTTTTGCCGATTTAATTACTATCGAAGAATACAAAAAAGTTAAACGCCCTAAAGTTGTATTAACATGGGCACCGCATCCAAGGGCATTGCCCCAAGCTGTGCCTAATTCGTTTGTTGAATGGATGAAGGCAGCCGATTTCGATTTAGTAGTAACACACCCCGAAGGTTATGAGCTGGCACCTGAATTTATGGGTGATTTAAAACCCCAATACGATCAAATGAAAGCCTTTGAAGGTGCCGATTTTATTTATGCCAAAAACTGGGCTTCTTATTCCGATTATGGTCAAATATTATCGAAAGATATGAGTTGGACCGTTTCTGCTAAGCAAATGGATAGGACCAACGAAGCCAAATTTATGCATTGTTTACCCGTACGTCGCAATATGATCGTTACCGATGAAGTGATTGAAAGCCCAAATTCAATTGTAATACCCGAAGCTGCCAATAGGGTAGTATCGGCGCAAGCTGTGTTAAAAATGATTTTGGAAAACATTTAAGCCCTGTTTAGGTTAATTTTTTCATCAATATTAAGTTATTTCATTATTAAAGTTAGCACTGTTGCAATTTTTAGCTTGTTTCGATGATTTTTATCACCATTAGTTTTATCTTTATGGCATCATTTCGAAAGATAAACGGATGAAAAATTCTGACACAAAATTAATGAGCAGCTTTTCGGCTTCTAAATGGTTTCCCAATCGCATGGGATGGTTTACATCGTGTTATCTTTCATGCCGATCGTGCATCGGTTAATCAGTTCTTTTTTTGACATTCGTCATGTAACATGATGCTTGTCGGTCTAAATAAAAAATCAATTGAATTATTATTTTTGCTGTATATTGAATATCAGTATTTTATAAACAAATATCATAAAAAGTTAATTCTTTGGCAATGTTGATATTTCTCATCAGTTTTTTGAATGTTCAACTGTAATTTGCCAAAGGGTTTTCAAGTAAACATTGAAAATACTTAAATATAAAAAAAAGATGAAAAAGCACAATTTTTACGCAGGACCATCCATTTTATCCGAATTCACCAAAGAAGAAACAGCAAAAGCTGTGAGCGATTTCGCAGGTACCGGGTTGTCGATATTGGAGATATCGCACCGTAGCAAAGAGTTCGAGGCAGTTTTAAACGAAGCTGTTGCTTTGGTTAAGGAATTACTTGAAGTGCCCGAAGGTTACGAAGTATTGTTTTTACAAGGTGGTGCAAGTCTACAGTTTGCTATGATGCCTTACAACCTCTTGAAAAAGAAGGCAGCTTACCTCAATACCGGGGTTTGGGCAAAAAAAGCCATTAAAGAAGCTAAATTATTTGGCGAAGTTGTAGAAGTAGCTTCTTCGGCCGATAAAAACTACACTTATCTGCCCCGTGATTTCGAAGTTCCGGCTGATGCCGATTTTCTGCACTACACAACCAATAATACCATTTATGGTACGCAGTATGCCAACGATTTAGAAGTTAACATTCCATTGGTGGCCGATATGTCGTCGGATATTTTTAGCCGTCCAATTAACATTTCGAAGTACGATTTGATTTATGCCGGTGCACAAAAGAACCTTGCCCCAGCTGGTGTTGCTTTAGTAATTGTTAAAAAAGAAGCGCTTGGGAAAGTTGACAGAACAATTCCAACCATGCTTAATTATCAAACTCACATCGATGGCGGTTCAATGTTTAATACGCCACCTTGTATTGCAATCTTCTCGGCTTTGCAAACTCTGAAATGGTACAAAGCTCAAGGTGGTATTGCAGCTATGCAACAAAAAAATATCGAAAAAGCAAAAATATTATACGATGAGCTCGACCGTAACAAGCTTTTCAAAGCAGTTGTACCTGCAATTGAAGACCGTTCGGTTATGAACATTTGCTTTGTAATGACTGAAGGTAACGAAGCACTCGAAGCCGATTTCCTTAAACTGGCTACCTCAAAAGGGATTGTAGGTATTAAGGGACACCGTTCGGTAGGTGGTTTCAGGGCTTCAACCTATAATGCGCTTCCAAAGGAGAGTGTTCAGGTGCTCGTCGATGCGATGAAAGAATTCGAATCGAATCAATAATTGAAAGAAAATGCAGGATTTCAAGTTCTGCATTTTCTTTATAAAACCTTACGAGCAATGATTAAAGTATTGAATGCAACTGAAAAGCCCTTTTCGGAAAAGGCCATCAACCAAATTACAATGGTGATTAAGCAGGCCGACTATCAGTTTGAACTGCTTGAAAAATACAGCTCCAAAAGTGATTTGTTAAAAGCTGTTGAAAGTGTCGATGCGCTAATTGTTCGCAGCGATATTGTTGATGCCGAAGTAATAAATGCCGCTAAAAATCTTAAAATAGTGGTTAGAGCAGGAGCAGGCTACGATAATATCGACCTGAAAGCTGCTTCAGAAAAAGGCATTGTTGTAATGAATACTCCTGGTCAGAACTCGAATGCAGTGGCCGAATTGGCTATTGGCCTTGCGCTTTATGGAATCCGAAATATGTTTTCGGGAACATCGGGTGGCGAATTGCGTGGCCGCAACATTGGTTTGCATGGCTATGGCTATGTGGCCCGAAACGTGAAACGCATTGCTCGCGGTTTTGGAATGACCCCAGTTGTTTATACCCGTTACAGCAAGGCACAGGCAATTTCGGAAGGCTTGCAGGTTACCGATTCACTGGAAGAATTGTATGCAATGAGCGACATTCTTTCAATTCATGTGCCGGCAAGGGGCGAACACATAAAGTCGGTAAGCTATCAGGTTTTACAACATCTAAGGCCCAATGCAATTATAGTAAATACAGCGCGTAAAGAAGTAGTTAACGAAGACGATTTGATTAATTTCATGCGTTATCGTCCCGATGTTAAATATTTATCGGACATAGCTCCCGATCAGATTGAAGTTTTCGAGAAAAATTTCAAAGGCAGATACTTTTTTACACCGCAAAAAATGGGCGCTCAAACTGCCGAGGCTAACCTGAATGCAGGTGTGGCTGCTGCACAACAAATAGTAAATTTTTTTACCAATGGTGATAAAACATATCAAGTAAATAAATAATGGCAATTATTAAACCTTTCAAAGGGTTAAGGCCACCCAAAAGCATTGCTCAAAAAGTAGCTTCAAGGCCTTACGATGTGCTTAATTCCGATGAAGCCCGTATTGAGGCAAAAGGAAATGAGTTTTCGTTACTCCGCATTATTAAACCCGAAATTGAGTTCCCTTCGGGTACCGATGAGCACGACGAAGCTGTTTACCAAAAAGCAGTAGAAAATTTTAATCTGTTTCAAAAAAATGGCTGGTTGGTTGACGATACTGCCGAATGCCTTTATGTTTATGCACAAACCATGAACGGACGTACACAATATGGTTTGGTTGCCGCAGCTTCGGTCGACGATTATCTGAACGGTGTAATAAAAAAACACGAGCTTACCCGTGCCGATAAAGAAGAAGATCGGATGAAACATGTGCGAAACACCAATGCCAATGTTGAGCCGGTTTTCTTTGCATACCCTGCAAACCCCGAAATTGATGCAATTGTTGCCGAGGTGGTTAAAGGCGATCCTGAATACAATTTTGTTGCCGAAGATGGTTTCGGACATCATTTCTGGGTAATCGATAATTCTGATAAAATAAAGCGGATTGTTGAAATTTTTAAAAATGAAATTCCAGCAACTTATGTTGCCGACGGTCACCACCGTACTGCTGCTGCAGCATTGGTCGGAGCCGAAAAACGTAAATTGAATCCTAGCTTTTCGGGCAACGAGGAATTTAATTACTTTTTGGCAGTTCATTTCCCCGACAATCAATTGCAAATTATTGATTACAATAGAGTTGTTAAAGATTTGAACGGCCTATCAAAAGAGCAGTTGATTGAATTGCTATCTGCCGATTTTGAAGTTTCAAAAGTTGGTTCCGATATATATAAACCCGATCAGTTGCATGTTTTTAGCATGTATATTGGTGGCGAATGGTACAAGTTAGTTGCCAAAGCAGGTCGATACAATGATGACGATCCAATTGGTGTTCTCGATGTTACTATTCTTTCGAATTTGGTGCTCAATAAAATTTTAGGAATAAAAGATCTTAGAACCGACAAGCGAATTGACTTTGTTGGAGGTATTCGTGGTTTGGGCGAACTAAAAAAACGTGTCGATAGTGGTGAAATGGCTGTTGCATTTGCTCTTTACCCAGTGTCGATGAAACAACTAATTGATATTGCCGATACCGGTAATATTATGCCGCCCAAAACAACATGGTTTGAACCTAAATTGCGTTCGGGATTGGTAATACATAAACTCGATTAAAAGGAAACTTTTTAAACCGATAATTGTTGAACAGGAGTGTTATTTTCGAAGATAGCACTCCTGTTTTGCATTCATTTTTTTAGTTTTGTAGAAAATATAATAACCATGTCGATTAGCGATAATATCAATAGTATAAACAAAACTCTACCTGCTAAGGTAAAATTAATAGCTGTTTCTAAAACCAAACCGAACGAGGCAATTTTAGAAGCATATAATGCCGGTGTGCGTATTTTTGGGGAAAATAAAGTGCAGGAGCTTACCACAAAATACGAAACCTTGCCAAGCGATATTGAGTGGCATTTTATTGGCCACTTGCAAACCAATAAAGTAAAATACATTGCCCCGTTTGTAAAATTAATTCATGCAGTTGATAGTTTTAAATTATTGAAAACAATCGATAAGGAAGCTGCCAAAAATGGACGAATTATCAATTGTTTGCTGCAATTCCATATTGCCAAAGAAGAAACAAAATTTGGATTGTCAGAAGACGAAGCAAATGCTATTCTTGGTTCCGATGAATTTAAAAAATTGCAAAATATTTGCATTTGCGGAGTAATGGGAATGGCAACATTTACTGAAAACATTGAGCAGGTTCGCAACGAATTTCAATTGCTTAAAAATATTTTTACTGATTTGAAAGATCGTTACTTTGCCGATAATGAGTATTTTAAGGAAATATCGATGGGCATGAGCGATGATTATTTAATTGCAGTTGAGCAAGGTAGTACAATGGTTCGGATTGGAAGTACTATATTTGGTCATCGTGAGTATTGTTAAACAATTTTATACAAAGCAAAATGGCAAATTTGAATACCAATTACATGGGTTTATCGCTTAAGAACCCAATTATTGCAGGTAGTTCAGGGTTAACCAATTCGGTTAAAATGATTAAACAGCTTGAGGAAGCCGGTGTTGGTGCAGTTGTTTTGAAATCGCTTTTTGAAGAGCAAATTAGGCTGAATGTAAGTGATATGATTACATCAAGCGAACAAAACTACAGCTATCCCGAAGCCGAAGATTATATCCGTAATTATACTAAAATGAATACCGTACAACAGTATCTCGAATTTGTGAAGGAGGTAAAAGCAGCGGTGAGCATTCCAGTTATTGCCAGCATAAACTGCATAACAGCATCGGATTGGACCGATTTTGCAGCTGAAATTGAAAATGCAGGTGCCGATGCATTAGAATTAAATATTTACGAAATGCCTGTCGATAAAAATATATCTTCTGAATCGTACGAAAAGAAATATTTTGACATTTTACGCATGGTTAAGCGCAAGGTCAAAATTCCAATCGCAATCAAAATAGGTGATACATTCACCAATTTGGTCAGATTTGTCGATCAGTTACATGCTCATGGTGCATCATCGGTGGTGCTTTTTAATAAATTCTATACCCCCGATTTCGACTTGCAAAACCTGAGTTTCGATTCAGCCGAAGTGATGAGCTCGCCGAGTGATTTAAACCGTGGTTTACGTTGGACAGGTATTATTAAGGGAAAATTACCCCGTGTTCAAATAGCAGCATCAACTGGTGTTCATAATGGAGAAGGCGCTATTAAGCAAATTCTTGCGGGAGCACAAGTTGTTCAGCTTTGTTCAACTTTATATATAAATGGAGTAAATGTTGTAGAGCAAATATTAAACGATATAGAAGCCTTTATGACCAAAAAAGATTTTGAATCAATAGATCAATTCAGGGCCATGCTAAGTTATGGCAACATTGCAAACCCTTCGTTGTATGAACGTTCACAATTTTTAAAATACTTTTCGAATCGTAAATAGCACATTTAAAAATAGTTAAATAGGTAGATTGAAGCTATGTTTGAATTTTAATTGAACTTCTAATTTTGTAACTTTGTTATTCTAAACAAAGAAAAAATTGCTGATTATATTATAATGAAGAGATTTTTTACAATATTATTTTTGCTGACAATTGTAGTGTCGCTTAGCGCTAAGTCGGTTACTAAAGATGAAGCGATTGGATTTGCCCAAAAATTCATTCAACATACCAATGGTTATACTATTATAAGCATAGATGAAATTAGATCAAATAACGAAATATTTTCATATTTAATTAGCCTAAAACCTACTGGTTTTGTGATTGTATCTGCTGAAGATAAAGTCGATCCTTTATTGGCTTACTCTTTTGAATCGAAGCCCGCAAAACAAAACGAATGGCCCGAGCATTTGACTTGGTGGGTTGATAATACAGGTAAATCAATAATTGAAAAAGGAAGAGATATTAATGCCAAACGAAGTACATTATGGGAAACAGATGGCCGTTCGATTTTAAAATCATCTAACCAAGTTAGTGTGGCACCTATTTTAAAAGTACGGTGGGATCAGGGGCGTAATTGGAACATGTTTTGCCCCGAAGACGAAGATGGCCCCGGTGGCCGAACTTGGGTAGGTTGCGTAGCTGTTTCGATGGCACAGGCCATGAGCATATATGGTTATCCTGAAAAAGGCAAAGGAAAGGCATCATATATACATCAAACCTATGGAACACAAACAGTCGATTTCGAAAAACAGCAGGCTTATGTTTGGGATTCAATGCCTTCGGGTTCGGCTAACGAATACAATGCACGTTTGCTTTATAATGCTGCAGTAACTGTTAATATGGATTTTGGACCCGATGGTTCTGGAGCATATACCAAAACGACAGTTGGTGCACTGAAAAATTACTTTAATTATTCAAAGTCGATCTATTATATGTCGCGCCCTGACGATGATGAAGAATGGAAATCAATCCTGAACGAAAACCTGAAGCTTGGCTATCCAATTATATATCATGGCGATGGAGATAATGGAGAGGCTGGTCATGCGTGGAATATTGATGGTGTCGATGCTCAAGGGCTTTATCACCTGAATTGGGGTTGGAGTGGATCCATGAATGGTTATTTCAATATTAATAATTTAGCTCCAGGACCACACGATTTTACTAAAAACCAAGGTGCTGTATTGGGAATAAAACCCAAAGCTCCGGGACCTATCGATATTATTCTGAGTAATAATTCGGTGCGCGAAAAACTACCTGCCGGTTCGTTTGTTGCGACAGTATATGTCGATGATGAATATCCCGAAAATATTTATACTTATAATCTAAAAGGAAATCCGATAATTATTGGCGATGGTTTTGCTGCTCCTAAGTTTTACATCGAAAACGATACTTTAAAAACCATAGAAGAATTTGATTTCAACAGACGCGATAATTACACTCTTTTTATTGAGGCAGTTGATACTTTGGGTAATTCGCTTGAAAAACAGTTTATTATAAATATTGAAAAGGCTGTAGGTTTTAATGATATTATTAATGCTGATTTACTTAAAACTTTTCCAAATCCATTTAGCAATGAGCTTACTGTTGAAACAAAAACTCCTGCGTCAATATACGTTTATAATTTTAATGGTCAGTTGTTGGTTGTTATTCCTTCAAACGGTGAATTGAAACATCAAATTAATCTATCTGAATTGAAAAATGGAGCATACTTGCTAAAAGCTCAAACCAATAACGAAGTTCTTTATCGTAGGATATTGAAAAACTAGTATGAGTTAATTGGTCAATTCGATAAATAGCGTTCTAATGTCGTTTTCATTTTTTAGTTTCAAATTATTGCTCTTCATTGTTTTTTTAACATCTTTTTGGGGAAAAGCATTTGTTAGGTTTTTTTGAGAAAGTCTTTCAATATTATTTGAAGACGTATTTAACAAATAAAAACCGGTTATGAGTTCAAAAACCTTTCCTTTATTTTTTTCTAACTTGACAACATTCCATGGTACATTTGTATAATTGGCTACATCAACTGAAGTTAAACGGGTAGTAGCATCTGTTGATGAACCGGTTCCGTAGCCTCCGCTTTTTTCATTTAATGAATTCATATCAATGCGGATTCTTTTAAGTAGAAAAATATTTTTACCGCTTTCGAGTACTTCATAAATAGATTTTTCACTAACGATAAATTTGCTGTTTTTTAAAACAAGCGAATCAATTGTGTATGCTTGGTTAACCGATTTAATCAGTTCATCGTCTTCGAAATAAACAAATTGTTGATTGGCAACATCGATATTAAATGAAGCTTTTGAAGCTTTATTGATATTGTAATAAATAGTGCCTTCATGAAATTCTTCAAATAAATAAGGCCATTTATCAGTAACTTTTTCTGAATAAGTGAATTGTGCGAAAATGCCAGTTGATGCACAAAGTAGTAATATGGTGATTATTGATCTCATGTGTTTTAATTTTGATTTATAATAAGTTTTGTTGTGTATTGTTTTTTATGGGTTTGAATATATAAAATATACATGCCATTTCGAAATTCAGGTATTGAAATTTTGTTTTTATCAATGTTTGAAGTTTGTTGATGTATCAATCTTCCATTTGTATTGAAAAGCTTAATGATTTCAATTTCATCATTTAATCCATTTATCCTAAACTCATTGTTGTTTACCGGATTGGGGCTCACTTTTAGTGAGGCTTTTTCGATGTTAGGTGCAGCTAATCCTGTTGTTTGAATTTTCAGATTGTCGATTGCCCAGCCCCAACCTACAGCGTAAGGGTCGGAGTGAAGCCTAAATCTTATTTTTATTATTTCGCCGGGTTTAAAATCGCCCGATGCAGTTAAATCGATTTGATGATTTCGGAAAAGATTCATTTGGTACAAAGCTTCAAAATTGTCGAAGTATTGCGATTGATTATAAGCCTGTGCCCATTCGTTGTGTAGGCGGCAGTCCCAGCCACCTTCAAACGGGAGCCAGGTTAGTCCGTTGTCTGTCGATCCTTCAACAATTACGTAATCGTAAAAATCCTCATCGCCATAATTGCTGCCGGTTTCGCCCGGTTCAACTAAAGCAATTTCATCGAACGAAATGTAGTGGTGGTTTTCATCAATTTTAACAGGGAAGATAAGTTCTGCGGTAAAATCGAGCCACGTATTTTCACCTCCATTGGCGTAAGGGTGCTCCGATTGGAGTGCAGGATCTTCAAATCCTTTTGCTGTTTTTATATCGAAGCCATTGAGCTTAAATTCGTTCACTCCCGATACGTAAGTTGTTTCGTAGCTGGTAATAAATTCAGGTATTTGTGTTATCGGCAGAGTGTAGAAGCCGGTTTCGGGGCTAAATCCTTGATTGCCTTGTATTGATTTGTCGGTTGCAACGATTCTGTAGTTGAGCAAATCGCCAGGATTAAGGTTTAATGTGTCTAAAGCAAGTTTAATGTAATAATTGGCTTCGCTGAGTAAATCGAGACCAATGCCGATTATTGTATCGTTGTTTAAAAAATATTCTATACTAACAGTGTCAATTCCATATAAATCCAAAATTTCGGCTTGTATATCAAGTTCTGTATCGGTTGTGTATATGTTATTGTTGGGTATATGAGCAATTACAGGAGCAACTGAGTCGGGGCCAATATTCAAATTGATCATTTTATTAGGTGCTGTATTCGGAAAAAAATAATCTCGTTGATATTGATCGATAGCTTTAATATAATAGTCAATTTCGGTTGGGCCGGTTATTGTTATATCGGCAAAATAACTTGAATCGGTTTGGTTGTATTGCAAAGGCAATGAAATAAACTCATTTTTGTTGATAGAATAAACGACTTCGGGGGCATTGATTTCTAAACCTGGATCACTAGTTATATCCGATACGAACCGGATATCTTGAACGTTTTCGGTGTTTGTAAGTGCTTGATGTTTGATTGATATTGTGCTCCAACCAATATCATTCAGAATTGCCATTGTAAGTAGCCCCGGATCATGAATGGACGATGCAGTACCAATTCCGGGAGTCATGAGCCGATGTGGGGTGCTGTTAAACGAGGTGCTTAAATGATCGATACTGGAGCCGGCGCTAAACGGGTTTGGAGCATACAAAGCTACTTTCTCACCATATTCGCTAACAACAACTGGCCCTGCAAAATACAAGTTACGGCTGGTGTATTGTTTCCCTAGGTTGACCGATGGGTTATCAAATACTTCGGTATCGATTAATTGTTGGTTTAAGCTGTTATAAACAAAACGATCGAAGCTAAAAGGAAATGGAGCTCCGTAGCCCCACGAGCCTGTGTTGTTGGTATTCATGGTCATGCTTCCGTAGAATCCAAGTCCGTGGCATATTTCGTGTAAAACAACGGTTACCATATCGTACTTTCCTGAAGGAGTTTCGCCATCGGTACCAAAATACCAATTGGTTTTACTGTCGAATTCAACGTAAATGTCGGCGTCGTTTCCAACGTTCAAGCTTTTATTGTTGAATTTTTCAGCAAGAACAATGTTGTAATATACTCCATAGTTTGGAAATGCTTCCTGATCTTTAAAAAAATCGGTTGCACCGGCAGCTGCTAAAGTGTTCCCGTTTTCTTCGCCCGCATTAATGTCTTCCCATGTTGCATAAATATTTATGGTAACGTTGGAGTGTAATAGCGAAGCCCAAATATCGAGGGCATAATTGAATGCCGTTTTTGCTTGAGCTGGGAAGTTATTGTATTTTACATTGAATCGGGTTGTATTTTCTTTCCCCGATTTTAGTATAAAATTTTCAGGCGGAGGAATCCTTATTATTTCATCTTTATTGGTGCCATAAATCTTTTTAACCGATTGTTTTTGGTGTTTTATGTTTTCAACTGCATGCACCGAATTTGATATTGTAAAAAATAAGAAGAAAGCTGCTGCAAAAATGGAAAGTGAACTGCAAATTTTTTTGGGTTTTATTGCAATTAAGCCTTTTTTGATGTTTGTTCTTTTGATCATTCGCAATTGTGTATTTGTATTTTTAATGAATACATTATTAACCGTTTAAATAGATATTTGTTTGTGGTTTTTGAATTAGTTCGAAAAAATATTTTTTCGAACTATGTTATAAATAATTCCTAATGCAATAATAAGCAGTAGCGGAAATATTGTATTTATTATTTGCCATTTAGTTTTTTCGTCTCTGATTTTAACATTATCGAGCAGGCGCAGTTTAACCACTTTTGAGCGGATGTTCATTAAACCAATATCGTCGTTAAGGTAATCGATACAATTAACCAGAAAATCGCGATTGCCAAATGTTTGTCCCGAATACTGGTCGTGCCCTAATGCTTGTATTTGTGCTTGATCGTTACGGTAACGAACCTTGTTTTTGATTATGTCACCATCGGTTATCACAATCATTTTGTTTTCGGGGCTAAGTGGCTGAATGTTGTCAATTCCTAGATGTTTGGTAATTCTGTTGTTGAATGCCGATTCGAATTTGCCTTCGAGCAAAACACCAATTGGAATATTTGACTGATTGAATAAGCGGCTGTCGGGCGGATTAGTTGCACTTAAGAGGCTAACTTCAAGCGGAGTATTAACCTTGCGGCTATGGTTCGAAGTTGTAAGAATTATATTTCCCTTGAGGTGCTCCGATTCGCCAACTAAATCGACCGAACTGCTGAACTCAAGCATTACATTATTGAGATTACGGCTTAGCGGATGTTTGGGGTTAGGCAATGCTAACGGAGCATAGTAAAACGGTGCAGGGGTAAATCGGGCCGATTGCCCTTTGGGTGCTGTGTTGATTGGATATTGAAGACAAACTGCATCTTGCAGCAAATCGGGGTTAATGCGCACTCCGTAACGAAAAAGCTGATCGCGAAGGTTAATCCCTTTTTCAAAAGCAATTGTTGAAAGACCGCGCGAAAGCGAGTCGATACTTACTTCAACAGGATCGATTGCCCATAATACCTTTCCTCCGTTCATTATGAACTGGTCAATGTAAAGCTTTTCTTGTTCGGTAAATGCTTCGGTAGGAGCTGCAATCACCAATGTTTCGATGGAGTCGTTTTGGTACAGTTCTTTTGCTGAGCAATCGATAATATGGTATTTTTCGCTTAAAGAATAGCGAAAATCAGCAGTTTCATATCTATTGGCATTTCCTGGTTTGTTGAGGAATGCAAGAGTAGGCAATTGCTCTTGTTGTAACAAGCGTATTGCTCTTGCAAATTCGTACTCTAAAAGTTCAGTCGATTGTTGAAAATTTTCTTCGTAACTAAGCATGGGGTTGCTTTTAAGTAGGTTGATGGCCACGCTTTCGTTACGGTTTGAAACAATCATTCCCGGAAAAATTTGTTGTGTCGAAAGCCCTTCGGTTGTGCGGTGTTCGAAGTTCACAGGTTCAATTCCTGCTTCAATAAGTTGGTTAATAAGTTGGTTGCGTTCGCTTTGGCTGTTTATTTCATAAATGTCAACTATGTTGTAAAATATTCGAAAGGGTGAATAGGCATTAAGGTCTTCGGCTTTTTCAATAATTGCTTCTTGAAAACTTTTCATTGCCGAAGGTAATTTGCCGGCCAGAAAAATATCAATGTTAAGTGGTTGCGATTGTTCGTTGAGCAATTCTTTCGTTGTTTTGCTAACAGTATATCTCTTTTCGGCAGTTAAATCAATCCTGAATAAACGGGTGTTAACCATTATGCCTGAGGTAATTATTATAAAAAAAAGGATAGCTGTTTTTCTTGTTTTAAGCTTACGTTTAATAATGCTTCGGGGTTGTATAATAAAATTTGTAAGGAACAATGAAAGCAACGATAAGGCAATGAAATAGCTCACATCGCGCGAGTCGATAACGCCACGGCTGAGTGAAATATAGTGTTCGTTGATACCCAGCTTGATAAGAAAGTTTACCAGGAAAAGCGGTAACGAAACAGTAGCCACATATTCGAAGCCAATAAATACCAAAAATGAAAGTGCTATGGCGCACAAAAACGAAACGACCTGATTTGAAGTTATTGCCGACGCAAAAAGTCCAATTCCGATGTATCCCGAAGCAAGCAGGAATAAACCAATGTATGAACCCCAAGTTGCTCCGGTATCGATGCTGCCAACAGGGTTACCTAGTTGGTAAACCGAATAAAAGTACAAAAGCGTAGGGGTTATCGATATGAAAACCAGAATTAAAGCAGCAAGGTATTTTGCCCAAACAATACGGAATGCGCTTATGGGTCTTGTGATTAATAGCTCAATGGTTCCTGTTCGCTTTTCTTCGGCAAACATTCGCATGGTAATTGAAGGTATTAAAAAAAGGTATAACCAGGGAGCTAGTCCGAAGAAACCCTTAAGCGATGCATTTTGTGATTCGATGATGTTGTAATTTCCATCGAAGACCCAAAGGAACAGGCTTGAGGTAAGCAAAAAGATGGCAATAACCAAATATCCGCTCAACGAAGCAAAAAAACTGTTCAATTCTTTTTTTAATAAACTCAACATAGCGCTATTTTAATTATTTAACCATTTGTTTAAGGCCTGTGCCGTTTTTTGTGCAGCTCCCTCGCTGTGTAGCTTTTTAGCAATTTTTTTATATTCGTTAAGCATTGCCGATCGGTATTCATCGTTGTTCAGTATTTTTTCTAGTTCAATTTTCAGAAGCTTTTCGTTTACCTGACTCTGAAATAATTCTCTTACCACTTCTTTTTCTGCTACCAAATTCACCAACGAAAAATAATCGGTTTTTAATATGAATTTTCGGTTCTTTTCTAAAAACCATCCCATAGCCATTTTATACACCACAACTTGCGGTATTTTTAATAGAGCTGTCTCGAGAGTGGCTGTTCCGGAGGCAACTATGGCAGCTTTGCTCGATCGCAACAAAGCGTATGTTTGATCGAAAATAACAGGAATTTTATTGTTGGTTAATTTTTGGTAAGAATGGTGGTTTTGACCCGGGGCTCCTGCAATTACAAACTGGTAGTTGGGAAAATATTCGGCTTGTTTTATCATCTCGGGAAGTAACAGGCTGATTTCTTCGTTTCGGCTACCGGCCAATAGGGCAACAATTGGTTTTTGGGTTGATAATTTGTTCTTTTTACAGAATGCATCGTTATCGTGTTTTTGTGATAGTTCGTATGTTATTGAGTCGTAAACCGGGTTGCCTACATAGTTAACTTTGTATTTGAATTTTTGATAAAAGGCAGTTTCGAAAGGGAAAATGGTAAACATTTGATCAACAAATGCTTTTATTTTATTAACCCTTTTTGTTTTCCATGCCCATATTTTTGGCGAAATGTAGTAAGCTGTTTTGATGTGGTGTTTTTTGGCAAATTTTGCCATTCGCAAGTTAAAACCGGGGTAATCGATCAATATGAGCACATGTGGATTGAAATTTAGCAGGGCATTTTGACATATCGAAAAGTTCTTTTTTATGGTTCGTAGGTTTGCCAAAACAGCACTGATTCCCATAAAAGCCATTTTTTTGTAATGCAGGTGCATGGTACCTCCCTGTTGTTGCATTAAATCGCCACCCAAAAATTCAAATTGGGCTTCAATATCGATTTTTTTAATTTCGCACATCAATTTGGCAGCATGCATATCGCCCGATGGTTCTCCTGCAATCAGAAAGTACTTCATGGCTTAACTAGTTAAATATACGGTAACCCATTACAGCAAAGGCAAATAAAAAACAGGCAGCAACAACACCCCTTGCCCCTTTCATGTATTTAAAATGAAGGAAGAGGTAAAAGATTGGTAAGTCGGTTAAAACACACAAACTCATAACTTTAAAAAGTAGTTTGTAGCGGTGCATCGATGCCATATAATCCATAAAGCTTATGTCGCTGAATTTAGCGTAATAATACAATACAAATGCAGTAGCAGGAATCAACACTCCCAAAATAAATCCTATTGATGTTTTGTTTAAAAAGGGTTCTTTTTTTTGGCTTACATTTCCCATGATCGCATTTTTTCAAGAAATTCGTGATTGGTCATGTCAATTTTGATTGGAACAACCGATACTTTTCCTGTTTCCAAAAAGTGATTGTCGGTGTCGGTCATACCATTGTCCATGTTTTGATAAAAGCCTGTTATCCAGTAATATTTCCTGCGCTGAGGATCGGTTCGTTCATCAAACTCTTCTACCCAGCGGCCATGTCCTTGTCGGCACACTTCAATGCCGTTTGGCTTTCCTTTTGGAATGTTTACGTTAAGGCAAGTGCCTGTTGGCAGTCCATTTTTGAGTGTATTTTCAATTATTTTGCGTATAAAAGGTTCAGCCTCCGAAAAATCGGCATCGGGGCGATAATCGCACAGCGAAAAACCGATAGAAGCAACTTCGTGTATACAACCTTCAATTGCAGCTCCCATTGTGCCTGAATAATGCACACTTACCGATGAGTTGGAGCCATGGTTAATGCCTGAAAGAATAAGATCGGGTTTTTGGTCGAGCAGTTTGTCGAAAGCTAGTTTGATACAATCGACCGGTGTGCCGGTGCAACTGTAGCTTTGTAAGTTGTTCTCGTTTAAAACCTGCTTTAACCGCACGGGTGTTTCAACAGTTATGGCATTCGACATTCCCGAACGGGCACCATCGGGGGCAACAACCAATACTTGGCCAAACTCACGTGCAATTTTAATTAACACCGAAATACCCTTAGCATTTATCCCGTCATCGTTACTAATTAGTATCTTTTTTGTATTCATTGAGTTGCTTTTTTTGAAATAAAGCTAAAGTAAACAAAAACCCTTACTTGAAAAAACCACTTGCAATTAAAAATTCAAGTTGAGTTGCGAAGAGGGAGGATATTTTGCGCTAATTTGTTCAAAATTTTTTTTAAGCAATTGCTTACATCGTCCGCATTTGCTTGATGCGCCTGTAGTTTCAATAATTTTTTCGAGAGTTATTCCCCTGTGTTTTTTTATCAGGGTGCTCAGTTCTTGTTTTGAAACCTCGTTGCAACGACAAATTAGCATTATAAGTGTTTTTAAATCAATTTGTTTTCGACATGAATTTTGGTTTTACGGTAAATCTCAAAAATGTCGTCCGATTTTGGTAAGGTATCGAAGAGCTGTTTCAGATATTGCCTTTTGTTGATTAGGGCAAAGCTGGCCTTAAAGTTGATGTCGAAAACATAGCTCATCAGCATCAATTTGAAATCGTTAACTGTATGGAGATCTTTCTTGTCGGCATTTTTACCAGCAAGAATAGCATTTGCAACCTTTTTCGAAAACGAAGGTTTTTTCTCAAGATCGAGTGCAAATGATTGGTTTTGAACTAATAAAGGGAGCGAAAATTCTTTGATTGCTATGTCGAGAATATCGATTTTGTCGGCATCGCGCAATATTTGAATTAATAAAGTACTTTGTTCGTCTTCGATTTTGGGAACGCTAATTTTGTTGTGGTATTTAATGGCTTTAATAATCATTTGTTGAACATTGTCAGGTAATCTGATAAGCCAATTTTTTTCGCTAATCAGTTCAACTGCCTTTTCGGCATGATCGAAGGATATTGAATCGTTGAATGTTTGGTGAAGTTTGTATTGTTCGAAGCGGCCAATGTCGTGCAGTAATGCAGCCAGTTGTGCAGCCATAACCAAATCGGGGTCTAGCTCGAGGCTACGTGTAAGTACTTCGGAATAACCAATTACACGGTTAATGTGTTCGCGCTTAAGTAAATAGTTTTGTTGGATCGATTTGTCGGAGCTGTTAAAGCCTGTCATGTAATCGAAAACATTGTTGCAAATTGAGTTGTAATCTTCGGTTGAAATGGTCGAAATCACGTCGTCGTTAATCATTGAATCTTTATTCATAATATGGTCGAATAGTAATTATAATTCAAAAATAAGCTTTTTCTTTTTTCTGATGCTGCATTTTTATCAACACTTGTGCCAATTTTATCTTTGGCTTATTAATAAAAAACACCCTTTTCAACATTAATTGCAGGTGCCCTGTCGAAATCAATCATTGCATTAATTAATTTAATTGTTTCAAAGCTTTTTATATCAGATAGATGTATGTTTTGCTCGTAAATTTTTCCAATTGTTAACAAATATTCGCGTTGCGTACCCTTTAATAGCGGTTTTTTTGGTGTAAGCCATTTTTCTCCGTTAAAAAGAACAATATTAGCAGCCCATGCATCGGTTAACAGGTTGTTTTTAATAACAATAATGTCATCGCAATTATTGCGCTGCTCAAAAGCTTTATCGAGCATTTTGCGGTTGCTTGTTTTGTAAGTGTAATCAATGTTATTGTCGATAACAATTTTCAGTGTTTCCACTTTTCTTTGCACATAGGGCTTGATCTCATAATTGATTGTTTGCCTATTGCTGACAATTCGGCATTTGTAGCGTTCGTTGTTTAATTCTTCAGGAATATCGATAATTGTACGCAGGTCGATCAAATTACTTTGCCTCCAAAGTGCTTTTCGGGCCATATTGAAGCGCTTATTGTGAAGTTCGATGTTATGCAGCACCCGATTTTCAATGCGTATTGACTCAAGCAATTGGTACATAAATCTTCTTTAATAACTCGTTATACTCAGTTTTGGCATCGCTTTGTGTGGTGATTCCTCCACCGCTTTTATAAAATAATTGTCCGTTTTGGTTTTCGATAAACCTTATCAGTACACAGCTATTAAGCTTATTGCCGTCGAAATAACCTGCAATACCAGTGTAAAAACCACGTTGGTGGTTTTCGGTATTGTTAATAATTTCAATTGTTTTGGGTTTGGGAGCTCCCGATATCGATCCGGCCGGTAACATATCAAACACAATATTGCCCAATTTATTGTAGTAATTAGAGGGTAAAGTACCCGTAATTTTGGAGCTTACCTGCAATAGCTCCTGATCCGAAGCTACAATTTTTTCAATATAGCGAAAACGTTCAACACTTACATTGTTGGCAACCCTGCTTAGGTCGTTTCGTAATAAATCGACAATGGTTGCATGTTCGGCCATTTCTTTTTTGTTATTAAGAATTTGGCTTTGTGCATTGGGCAACTTTGCATCAATTGTTCCTTTCATCGGGTAGGTGCTAATTTTTCCATCTTCGATTTTAATGAAAGTTTCGGGCGAAAAAACTACAAATGAATTTTTAAAAAGTAGCCGATAACGTGCCTTTGCTGAATGAAAAATTTGGGCAAGTTCTACGTTGCACTCAACTGGTGTTGAAAAAGTGAGGTTAACTAAATACGAATTGCCTTTATTCAGTTGGCCAATAATTTGATTGTATGCAGTTTTATAGGTGTTGAAAGGGATATTCTTTTTTGTTAGTTTTATGTCTGTAAGGATTTTTTGTTCTTCGCTATAATTGCTTTGTGATTCGAAGTTAAAAAGTATTCCTTGTTGAAAGGCATTTTGTGCTGTATCTATTAAGCAGTTTTGTGCTTTGTAATCGATCAAGAAGAAGAAAGGGGAGCGTTTTTCACCCATTCTGTTCATGGTTTCGATGGCTTGCAATTTGTTCATAGTTGGCAAAATTAATGCTGAATTTGTGATAAATGATGTGAATTGAAATTATTTTGACTGTTTTTTTAAGTATTGAAGGTCGCTTTTATTGTTTATATTGGAAAAGATAAGTTAAGTTTTTTAATTTTGTGCCGCTAAACTGGTCCCATAGTTCAATGGATAGAATTTCAGATTCCGGTTCTGACGATGTGGGTTCGAATCCCGCTGGGATCACTTTGAAAATGCCGAAACACTTGATATATAGAGTGTTTCGGCATTTTTTTATTATAAGAAGTGCCAAGTTTAAATACAAATATTTTGAATAAATTAATGAAAAAATGGGCTGCCTCAAACAAATGAAGCAGCCCCTTTTTATCTTATACCAAATTGGTAATTGGTTTATTTCTTATTGAACATGCCAATTTTAATTTCGCCATTAGTAGCAATAGCTTTTACTAAATAAGCACCATTGCTCAAGCCCGAAACATCGATAGCATTTGATTTTGCTTCAACTGAAAGAACTTTTGCACCGTACATGTTGAAAATTTCAACAGCTTTAGTGTCGATACCTGAAATGTTGATGATGCCCGAAGTTGGGTTAGGATAAACCTTCATTGTATTTTGAGCAAATTCATCAACACCTGTTTTTATTTCGTAAGTTGTTGTAACAGGGCTGGCGTCAACAACTGTAAATTGAGTGTTGTTTTTAGGTATCCAATTACCAGAAAGATCGTTGAAGCCCCACTCCCATGTATTTGCGCCACCGTCAGGAACTAAATCAACAGTAACCGACCAAATATTGTCGCCTGCTGTAGCATCGCCATGGGTGCCATCGTCGTAAAAAGCAGTGTGTTCAACGCCACCGTCCCAAGCATTGTCGTATTCGCCTGTTGCAGTAAACCAACTGCCTTTGAGTATAAAGCCATCGTATGTTTTGCCCGATGAGTCGTCAACGATGAAAGTAACAGCAGCAGTAGTAGGAGCCAAAACAGCTTCAACTTTGCTGATGTATAAGGTGGCGCCCGAAATAGTTGTCCAACCTACAGTTTCTTGTCCTGCTGTTTGGAAAACTCCAACTTTACCATCACCGATTGTTGGGTCTTCAATTGGAACAACAAATTCGCTAAATTCTGCGGTACTTGTAATACCAGCAGCTTCAATTTCTGTCCAGCCCGATGTGGCAATTTTAAGGAATGTATTCACTTGACCAACTTCGAAGCCCGATGTTCCAGGGTCGAGTTTAGCTCTGCATTTAAATGCGGTTACTCCTTCGGGCAAGGTATATTCTGGAATTGTTAACGCTGGCCATCCACCTGTAAGGCTAACTTTGAAATATTTTTCGCCGTCAATGTCAACAATTTCCCAGCCTTCGGCAAGGTTTGCCGGATTGAATGTTG
>ERZ795048.1165-NODE-1165-length-24812-cov-32.315264_pt1 | contig 24812 bp, 23 predicted proteins | sample MGYA00375132_ERZ795048 | MGnify/ENA primary metagenome ERZ795048 (study PRJEB30177, sample SAMN05720225) | activated sludge metagenome | isolation source: Anaerobic digester | place: Hong Kong | collected 2014-12-17 ... | reverse complement strand
CTGAAGCTGTTTTGAAGTCCTCATAATCTTTAGCTAATTTTTTAAAGACATTTATGTTTTCATCATTTCCGAAAATTTTTGAGGCAAGCTCCTGAGATGAGAGAATCCTTTTCCCCGATTCAGTAAGGATGTCCGCGTTAAATATCAGTTCATCCTGCTTTCTCTGTTCCATGTAACGGAATTCCGGGTTGTATAGAATAAGGTGCATATATTCATCATATTTCTGGAAAAACTGGGATGTATCAAAGAGGTATCTGCTGCCGTCATTCATCGGGAAGGATATTATTTTTGCAGAACTGACTTTTTCACTCTCCCATCTCGAGAAAATTTCAGGGGTCAGCTCCTTGAACATCGACAGTATTACCCGGTCAGTGGCCATAAAATGAGTTTTAATGTAGCTCATAATATCTCCGTCAAGGAGAACCACCGGGTCGAGTATTTTGTCAACTTTATTGACACAGTCTCTCAATGAATGAAAATTTTTTACTGCCAGCAGGTCTTTTCTGTCCAGTGCCGCTGCAAGTTCACCGGTAAGTATGCTCAGGATGTAATCTATTTTTGTATCTCTGTAATCGCTTATATAAGGATTAAGGATGCCGAGGTTTTTCAATCTCCGGTTAATGGGTGCTGAATGCATATCAATGATTTTTTTAAGAGATTCTACTTCGATTTTATTTTTAACCGCATCATAATTATCTTTATGAAAACAGTAATCCTCGGTTATCTCTATACCGGTTCTGTCAGATGTATAATTTTTAAAGGTGAATATGGTTTTCCCGAGCTGGGATTTTATAATCTGGGATAGCTGGTTTCTGTTTTTTGATTTTTTTATAAGCTTGGTCAGGTTGAACAGCCTGAAACTTTGAAGAAGATGAAGAAGGTTCGCTGTAGAAGCGCTGTCTCTCTGGGACTGAAGAGCATGATAGCTGGAATCATTCATCATGAGGGTATATTCAACTTTTTCATCTATGTTGAGTTTTTTACTCTCAGGTTCAATGCCGAAATTAAAAGAGTATACGGGGCGTATATGTTCCGGGTGGTGTTTGATCAGCTGGTCAAGAAGAAATTGAATATTCATCAGTCTCTTCTGGGTTACAGGCATTCTTACATTTCTTGATTCATTCAGGTATTCCACTGTGGCAAGTTCACCGGTTTTGTTCTTTAACCAGTTTTTCTGAAGCAGATCAATTTCAGCAAGGATCTCTTCAACATGGGCTTCCTTCGCGAGTCTTTCATGGAGAAAAGGGAATTTTTCACTTTTGGAATAAGCCAATTTAACACCTTCAGATATTTTTAAAATACAATATTAAAGTATAGATGAATATAAAGATATTACATTCATTTTTTTATTTATAAAAAGATTTCTTTTTATTTTAATTTAAATCATCTTTTGTCAATTATTAATTCGAGCCTTTAACCATCGGGACAAAGCGAACATAAGTAATTATTTCAGTGTGAATGTTATCCCCTTTTTTTGTAATTTTTACCAGTTTCTGAACCGATTCCCCTACCGGGGCAATTAGTCTCCCTTCATCCGCAAGTTCATCAATCAGTTTCTGCGGTATTCTGTCAGGGGCAGCAGTAAGCAGAATAACGTCAAAGGGAGCAGCTGCAGGGTATCCGTCAAATCCGTCACCATGAATCACGTTTACATTTGAACATCCTGTATCAGAAAGAATCTGTTCAGCTTTATTTGCCAGGGCCTCAATCCTTTCAATGCTGAAAATCTGTTTTGCAAGCTTTGAGAGAATGGCAGCCTGGTAGCCTGAACCGCATCCGATTTCCAGAACTTTCTCTTCACCGGTGAATTCGCATAACTGGCTCATAAGTGCCACAATATAGGGTTGAGAAATTGTCTGCCCATGTCCTATGGGGAGCGGGTGATCTCCGTAAGCGTCAACGAAATACTTCTCCTGAATAAACAGCTCCCTCTCGGTTTCGCGCATCGCATCAATCACACGCTGATCAGTTATATCCCTTGATGTGAGATGTTCTCTGATCATTCTCTCTCTCTGCTGTTTCATTATCTCTTTTTTATCAATGGCCATTCATACCCGGGTTTGTAGAAGTAATCATCTTAAATGGTTTGTTAATTAAAGTTTAAACAATTTGCGTAATAGTCAATAAATAACTCATATTTTCCGTAATTATATTCAGAATTATTAAAGCAGGGTGGAATGTGTTGTAAAAAAGATACACCGTAATTGATAATGCACAAATGATAAATATTTGTTTAAAGATTCTGAATCACCAGCTGCGAGTTAATGCCTGATTTAATCAGACATTAACTCGCAGTAAGAAAATATTATAATATGGCACGTATATTGCATATTAATATAACATAACAGAAAAAGGAGGCAGACGTTATGAGTGAAATTATATATATGTTCTGGATTGTCCTTGTTTTCTGGTTTGTTATTGAAATAATAAATGACAGATTAAACAGAAATAAAAAGGTCATTGATGTATTCAATGAGTATGATAATAAATAGTTATATTATCATACCCTTCCTGCTTAAAATGAAAATTCCTGCGTGCTGATATACCTGTGTCAGCAACTGATTGAAGTCAAATATAATTGACACGTATACTCCCCGTAATATTGTATATTAAAGCAATGGTTTATCTTCCGGATTTTTTAAAAGATTATACAGCCTGCTTTTCATTTGTTATATTATAGCAGTTAATGAATTATTTAGTTTCTGTCATTTCGAACGTATGTGAGAAATCTAAAAAATGATCTTAAAAAACAGATTTCTCAGTCGCTGTCGCTTCTTCGAAATGACAGATTCGAACATTTCAATAGTTAACTGCTATAGTCGGAAATTCATGTAAAAATTTATAAATATATGGTGTAATATCAGGTCATTTATGAGAATAGCCAGGTTATTATTATTCATTGTTTTCATCTCCGCTGCTGTTTACGGTGAGGATAAAGAGGGGAGTCTGGGTAAAATTATTGCTGAAATTGATAATTACAAAGATAAAACCGTAACCCTTGAACTCAGGCTGAAACATCTGGACAGGATTTTTGAGAAAATTGTTTTTTATGACAGTGATAATATTGATATTGAGTTTGATATATCCGGTAAGGAGAGGAAAAAAGCTCTTGCCCGTGATCTCCTTAACCTGCATGAGGGTATGCTTTATTCTGTAACATTCAGAGTCATCGGTTCCGGTAATTTAGGGGGGCTCCTCGGGGAGATTCAGGCATTCAAGCCGATTGTTATTGAAATTATTCCGGAAAAAGCTGCAGGTAGTGATTAATAAAAAGAAAGCAGAATAGCTGGGCGGCTATTCTGCCTTCTTCACTTTGCAGTGTCAAGTCAGTGATATGGTAAGAACGGGAGGGAACTACCATATCAATGCTTGTACAGAAAATATCGGTTTAACCATCCGGAAACTTTAACAAAAATTTTTGTTTTATTATAATTTTTTTATTTTTACTAATTGGAATAAATACATTACTATTCTACACCTGCAGGAAGCCCCTGCGGGGGGCTTTAAAGGGGCGCCGCCCCTTTACCCCGAATAAAATATATTATACTGGAATAATAACAGATATATAATTTTACTGTTTGAGAATGAAAAAAGAAATTAAATGACAGGACATGTAATAAAAGTATTCGGAAGATATTATACAGTTCTCTCGGAGGGGTCTGCGGTTAACTCAGTACTCCGGGGGAAGATGAAGATGGGTATAACTGATAACTTCTCCAATCCCGTTGCCGTGGGTGATATAGTCGAATTTGAAGTAAACGAAGAGGGTCTCGGCATAATAAGCCGGGTTCACGAAAGGAGAAATGTTTTTACAAGGAAGGATGGTGTACGCTCCAGGGAGGATTTGATTGCCTGTAATCTTGATCAGATTATTGTTGTGCAGGCTTTTGATTCGCCGCGGCTGAACCTGCGTTTTGCTGACAGGATTGTTGTCCGCGGAGGGAAGGGGGGAGTGCCTGTTGTTCTATGTGTAAATAAGCTTGATCTTGCCCTTGAAGGTGAAACGGAATATATAGATTCCTATTATAAAGGTTCAGGGGTATCCTCTGTTTATGTATGTGCACAAACCGGGGAGGGCATGGAGGAACTCAGAAAACTCCTTGATAAGAAGAGAACGCTGTTTGTCGGATACTCAGGCGTGGGGAAATCTACACTCCTTAATAAAATGTATCCCGGCCTTGATTTGAGAACATCTGATGTTTCAGGCAGCACCGGCAAAGGGAGGCATACTACAACTAATGTAAACCTTGTTGTTCTTCCTGACGGCACAGAGCTTATTGATACTCCGGGAGTAAGGGAGTTCGGCCTTGTGGATATTGATCCCAATGTGCTGGGGAATTACTTCGCGGATTTCAGGAAAGCTTCTGAGAAGTGCAGGTTCAGGCCATGTTCACACGATCATGAGCCGGGCTGTGAGGTAAAGAGACTCACTGAAAAAGGTAAGATTCATGAAGAGAGGTATATCTCCTACCTTAACATCCTCTACTCAATTCAGGAAAACCTGAAGAATATGTACTGACAGGCAATTCCATGGAGATGATAAGTGTATCCAATCTTTATATTTCTCTTTCGGGAAAAGAGGTTATAAAAGAGATAAGCTTTGATCTTCATTCCGGTGAGACCCTTGTGCTAATGGGTAAAAACGGTGCCGGGAAATCTGTTCTTCTCAAAATTATTGCAGGGCTTATGCCCGGTTTTACAGGTGAGGTGCGGGTTAAGGGGGAGCCGGTTCAAGCTGCTGCCGGAAGGGTCAAACCATATTCCGGCGGGAATCCCGCGATAGCATACGTATTTCAGAAGGGGGGGCTCTTCGATTCGATGAGCGTTTTTGATAACGCTGCATTCGGACTGAGAAGAATGGGGCTTACCGAAAGCGAGGTGCAGAGCAGGGTTCTTTCGTCTCTTGAGCGAGTGGGGCTTAAGGGTAGTGAAAAGAAATATCCATCTGATCTTTCCGGCGGTATGCAGAAGCGGGTCGGGCTTGCCCGGGCTGTGTGCATGGAGCCTGATATAATTCTCTTCGATGATCCTACAGCCGGCCTTGATCCTATATTATCTGACTCAATGGCAGATCTGATACTGGATATAACAGGAACATCCGGGAAAGCGGCAATTGCAGTTACAAATGATATTAAGGTGGCTGAAAAAATAGCCCACAAAGCGGCCCTTCTTTTCGACGGACGCTTTGTTTATTACGGAAGCGGAAAAGGTTTTTTTCTTGAGGCGGATGATTACTCCCGGCAGTTTATAAACGGTGATATTGAAGGCCCCATAGACGCGTATTGATTTGAATTTGTCATTCCTGCAAAGGCGGGAATCAATCATAATAAAAGAGGATATTAAATGAATATTAAGAAAGCAAAATTTGATGTTTCAGGTATAGGTTCAGCGCTTCTTGATTTTATGGTGGAGGTTGATGACTCATTCCTCCAGAAACTCGGTCTTACAAAGGGGGGGATGCAGCTCATTGATGAAGATAGAAGCAGGGAGATATTTTCGCTGATTTCAGGGATGAAAATTGAAACTGCTCCCGGCGGCAGTTCAGCAAATACTGTAGCAGGAGTTGCGACTCTCGGCGGAAAGGGGGCCTTTATCGGACGTGTTGCTGATGATGAATACGGACGTGTCTACATCAAAAAAACAACAGATTCGGGAGTGCATTCTCTGATCTCTGCCGGAGACGGTTTAACAGGCCATGCCATTACATTCATCACACCTGACTCAGAGCGGACATTCGCAACACACCTTGGAGCTGCGCTCCGTCTCTCGCATGAAGACGTCGATTATTCGGCTGTAGCTGAAAGTTCCATACTCCACCTGGAGGGGTATCTTTTTGAACCTGAGAATCTCAGGGAGATATGCTACAAAGCTATGGATACTGCAAAACAGAACAGTGTATTAATCTCAGTGGATCTTGCTGACCCGGGGCTCATAGGGAGGATTGGAGATGTGTTCAGGGACCTCCTGGATAACTATGCTGATATAGTCTTTATGAATGAAGAGGAGGCATTTGCATTTACAGGTGTACGTGATAAAAATGCTCTGGAAAAAATACCGGGAAGATGCGGTATTGTGATAGTGAAGCTTGGTGAAAAAGGGAGTATCATAAGGCACAGTAACGGATTTTCTGAAATACCTCCGTATAAAACAGAAGTAGTTAATACAAACGGGGCCGGTGATATGTATGCTGCGGGTGTGCTGTATGGTATTACATCCGGTAAAAGTATTGAAGAGGCCGGCAGGATTGGAAGTTATTCCGCTTCAGTTGTTGTGGCTTCAGTAGGTGCAAGGGCAGAGAAGGGTATAGACCTGAAGGGGATTATTTAAAGAATTTTGCCATATCCCCGATTGCTTTATTGTAAGTCTCCTCAAAGTCTAATTTAGACTTATAACCGGCGGCGTTTTTATGCCCTCCGCCGCCGTTTTCAATGGCTATCTCAGCCACATTGAGAGCTCCCTTGGTTCTCATACTGACCTTAACAGGGCCCTCTGTGTCCTGTTTAATAAGGAGGCTTGCAACAACTCCCTTCACCTGGAACGGCTGGTTGATAGTTGCTTCACCTTCAGAGAAAGAACCCCCGGTCTCTTCGACCATTTCGGGAGTCAGTTTCATGGCAATCATACGTCCGTCAAAGAGAACTTTCATTGTAGATAAAATTCTCCCCCTGAGCTGAAAGCTTGATATTGAATTACTTTCATAAAGCTGCTCGTAGACTTTAAAGGGATCAACTCCGAAACTCACAAGGTGTGATGCTATGCGGAATGTTTCAGAAGTGGTTTTGGGGAACCTGAAGGAGCCTGTATCAAAAACTATACCTGCATATAAAGCCTGTGCTGTCTTGAAATTCAGCTCTTTGCCGTAATGATGAATAATAGTATATATTATTTCAGAGGCGGATGCAGCCTCAACTTTGACATAATTCGCGTCAGCTTTCTCCTGGTCGCCCTGGTGATGGTCGATGATGAAGCAGTCTTTTACTCTGCTGCTTAGAAGCCTGTAAACAGTGCCTGTGTTGTCATAATCATTTGTATCAAGAACAAACTGTGCATAATCTTCAGGTTTTCCGGGGATCTGTGAAATGTCCTCTAAGATGTTGATTTCATTATCCATATCCATAAAGCGGCAGATTTCAGGGGTGGGGTCTGAGTTGAATATTACCGCGTGTTTCCCTAACTGTTTCATCAGGTCAAAGAACGCGATTTCACACGCAAGGCCGTCAGCATCAGGGCTTTCATGTGTTGATATTATGAATCTGTCATGCTTATTGATAAAATCATCAAGATTTTTGATGGATTTGTTCATCAATCCCCCGGGAGTTTTAATCCTTCAGTAGAGGAAATCCCATCTCCTCTCTTATCTGGACATATCTTTCAGCACATTTCCGGGCGATATTTCGCACCCTTGTTATGTAGCCAACTCTTTCAGTTACAGAAATAGCGCCTCTGGCATCTAACATATTAAAAGAATGGGAACATTTCAATACAAAATCGTAAGCCGGGAGAACAATATTTGCATCTTTATATTCAAGTACCGCAAGGCACTCCTTTTCATACATGTCAAAGAGTTTAAAATACATTTCTGTATCAGCAATATTAAAATTATAGTGTGAAAATTCAAATTCACTCCTGTGGTGAATATCCCTGTAGGAGAAACGGTCATTCCATGAGATATCAAAAACCGAATCCACACCCTGGATATATGTGCATATTCTTTCAAGTCCGTAAGTAAGCTCTGCTGTAACAGGGGAGAGGTCTATGCTGCCGCACTGCTGAAAATATGTAAACTGAGTTACTTCCATTCCGTCCAGCCATACCTCCCATCCAAGGCCCGCTGCTCCGAGGGTAGGGGATTCCCAGTCGTCCTCAACAAAACGTACATCATGCTCCTTCAGGTTTATCCCTAAGTATTCAAGTGACTGAAGGTAAAGGTCCTGTATATTAACAGGGGAGGGCTTCATGATAACCTGGTACTGGTAGTAATGCTGCAGCCTGTTGGGATTATCTCCGTACCTCCCGTCTGTGGGGCGTCTTGAAGGTTCAACATACGCCACATTCCACGGCTCCGGGCCAAGAACTCTTAAAAATGTCGCAGGATTGAATGTGCCGGCGCCAACTTCAGAATCGTATCCCTGTATTATTACACACCCCTGTTTTGCCCAGTATTCATTGAGTTTTGCTATTATATCCTGAAAATGCATGTAGATTCCTCTGATCAATTCGCTGTTTTTATAGCGATTGATCATTTTTATACATTTTTTAAAGTCAAGTAAATAAAGGCAAATATTATTTTTTGCCGTTTTTGCCGGAGTTTGAAGGCGAATAGTTTTCTATGAGAGTGTTATGCAGTTTTTCAAAGTCATCTTTCTTTGTCAGTTTAAAGAATTCGAGAACTTCATCATCAATGATTTCGAATCTCGATTTATTATTCTCTATTTCAATAAAGACAGTAGCAAGATAGACTGTATAAATAAGGCTTTTAAGATCTTCAGGGGCCCTGTGAGGCCTTCTGTGCAGTTCAATAGTTTTTATAAGGGATTCATTAAAATTCCACCTTTTGCAGATAAGCGCGCCAAGAGAACTATGGCTGATGCCAAGGCTTATCTCCTCAAGGAGAGTTGAGTCCTCTATCCCTTTAAAGCCTCTGATAGCCTTTATTTTTTCAAGGAGGTCGGAGTGCATTGACAGCATAACAATCTTTCCGATATCAGCGAGAAGCGCTGATAGGTAGACCTGGTCTGCAAGCCTGCTGTTCTCCTGAATTCTTTTTATAAGAGCCTGTGCATAAAAAGCCCGTTTATTTGAATCATTCCAGATAGCTTCAAATCTTTTATATCTTGACTCAACAACTTTCTGAACACCTGTCGCTATAAGCAGGGTGTTTATCCCCTTCATACCAATAATTTTAACAGCTTCATCAATTGTCTCTATTCTGTTCATTGTAACATAACCGGCAGAGTTTGACAGCTTTATTATTGAAGCAGTGAGACCCGGGTCTCTTGATATGGATGATGCAATTGTTTTAATGTCGCTTTCAGGATTACGGCATAAAGCCCTTATCTCCTTGATGTTATCCGGCAGAGCGGGGATCTCCTCAATCTCTTTCATTATCTCTTCCGCGACTCTGAACTGAAGCTCGGTATTGCCGATATTACATGGTATGCTCAGATTGACAGATGTGAGATTGTCATTTCTGCTGATTGTAAAAGATTCCTTGGGGAACCCGGAGCTTTTCAGCAGCATCATTGCCATAATCAGGCCGAGGCCTGCTCCTTCTGAATCGTCAAGCACATCGTTAAATGCCTCTGAGATGTCCTGATATTTAAAAGCTTTTGACACGCGGGCCTTGATTTTGTTCAGTTCAGATTCAAGTATCGGGGCGTTGTTCATGATGCTCAGGATAAGAGTTTCGTTTCTTACGCTGAAATTAACTCTTACAACATATTTTGATGAATTTAGAGAGTTTAAATATTCGTTCTCCGTGGTCTGGAAAACTTCATCCTTGAACTGCTCCATCCCCTCCCTGTAGCTTTTTATATTATTTATATCCAGTTCCTTTTTTTCAAAATAGACTCTTTTCAGGTTTGCTTTAATGGCGTTATTTATCATTTCACGTACAATCGAAATAATTGTATCTTTGTGAAAAAGGAGATCGTAATGCTCAAGGTATCTATGGATAATTTTTAATATATGTGAATCGGTATCTGCTGTAAATCGTTTAAACTGTATGTAAAAATCATCACCGGAAGCAATGGCCTGTGTGTAATCAGAAGGTTTTGTGAAAAAGTCAGGTGTTTCCATAAATATTATAATTATTAACTCCGCTGAAATGGTAACTGAAGGAAAACCTTGTAAATCCGATAAGGCTGTTTGATTTACTTATCGTACTTTACCGGATTTTATATTAATATTGCGGAATTATAATATATCAATTATTTTTTATATAAAATTGATTTTTATTCAATAAATTCATAATCTGTATCTTACAGACTTTATAATTCAGCCTGCTTCCGGAAGAAAAATATAAACGTGTTATATATTTTGCATATATTATATGAAGCGTATTGAAATTCTTTATTTTAATTTGAAGTTGACAGCAGGGGATTCAATATATTAAAATGATAAAATATAATCTGCAATGACTGTTTTGATAATTCAGGATGCTCTCCTGCGGGAATAAAAGTTGAATTTCCTGAAATAAGTATAAAGATTTAAAATATAATTGTTACTATTATTGCAGATATAATAGTTTTTTTTACGGAGTATTCCAGATGAAAGATTTTCCAAATTTAAACACCAAGGAACCGGACGGAATTTCGCCAACCGGTAAACCGTATACCATTATGGTTGTTGACGGAAAGGATTTCCAAAGGAAACAGATTGCCCAGATTTTTGAATCGGAACAGTATAAAGTTATTGATACAGCATCTAACGGCAAAGAGGCTCTTCAGAAATATGACAAGCTGAAGGGCAAAATCGACCTTATTACAACCGACCTTGATATGCCGGTCCTTGACGGTTATGCTATGCTGTATGAACTGAGACAGCGGAAGAGTGAGACACTTGTTGTTTTCATAAGCGAGGAGACAACTAAAGGTGTTATGCAGGATCTTATCTCCATGGGAGTTAAAGATTTTATTCTTAAACCGGTTAACAGGCGACTCATACTTGAAAGGATTAAGAATGTATTAACAAAGCATTATAAAAAGACAGAAAGTTTATTGTAGGGACTGATTCAAATCAGCACAGGGGATTTTTCAATATGAGTAACGAACTGGAAGCCGCAGCAACGAATTTTTCAGAACAGGCAAAAAAGCTTCAGATTGCGCTCTATTTTACGCATGGTGATCAGGATAAAGCCAAAAAGATGCTCAATGATACCTACAGGGATCTTATTGTCCTGAAAGGGAGGTTTTCTTCTGCCAGTGTGTATGGAGCTTTTATCATATTTGTTAATTCTGTTTACATGAAGGTAATGAACTCCTTTGCGCTGGTCAGCAAATCTTTTGAACTTGCTGATATGAAAACCTCTATAGACTGGAGAAATTTTGAGAAACAGCTGGATAATATTCTGAAAAAAGGTGGAATGGATGAGGTCTTTACTGCGCAGGTAAAGGAGAATATATCCAAAAATCTTACAATTCAGGAACTGACAAAGCTTTTAAACCTTATTTCAATGAATGATGCAATTGCTGTGAACCACAGTTTTCAGAAATTTTTAGCGGATGTTACAGGTTTTCAGAATATTGAGTTATCACTGGATTATGAATCTGTTACATCCCTTGCGATGGAACTCCACTCGATTACCGGAATGAAGATACCTCCTGCAGAACTGGCGCGAGGCCAGATGGATGAAAAGTCAAAACAGGATGTAAAAGTTGAAAAAATTGAGGATAACCTGGACGGGAAAGAGATTAAACTGATGCTGAACGGCGCTCTTATCCTCTCCCCCATAAAAGGCAAGGACATCGGGAAACTCGCCGTTGGCGACAGAATTATGATCAGTATCATTGATAAAAACCCGAGGGCTGTCGATGTTGCAAAGGCTTTCAACGCTTATGATTCTGAAGGTAATATGAAACCGATACCCGGCAGAATTGTTTCAATAAAACGGGATGATTATCTGCATGTCATGGCAATTGTTGCAAAAGGTATCTATATGAAAATTATAGAGGAGGAGGAGAACATCAAGGTGGCTATGGATCCCGCACATTATAATCAGGCATCCAAAAATGACTCTGAGGATAAAGGGACCAGCAAAACAATGATGATTATTCTCTCCATCGTTTTTGTTACACTGGTTGCAATTATACTTTTTTTTGTTTTCAGTTTCTGATTAAACAGGCCTGACGGTTATCCCTCTTTTCCCGAGCGCCTCTTTTACTTCCCTTATGCTAATCTCCCTGAAGTGAAATATTGACGCGGCAAGCACTGCGTCAGCTTTCCCTATGGTGAATCCTTCGTAAAGATGATCAATGCTGCCTGCCCCGCCGGATGCTATTACAGGTATGTCTACAGCCTCAGAAAGTCTCCTTGTTAGTTCAAGGTCATACCCGTCTTTTGTGCCGTCTTTGTCCATGCTGGTAAGGAGTATTTCGCCAGCGCCGAGTTTTGCCGCTTCCGCTGCCCACTCTATGGCGTCCAGTTCAGTGGGTGTTCGCCCGCCGTTAAGGTAAACTGTCCATCCGCCCTGTTCATTTTTTTTCGCATCTATCGCAACAAGGATACACTGTGAACCGAACTTCTCCGCTGATTCTGTTATCAGCCGGGGATTCTGCACTGCAGCTGTATTTATAGATATTTTATCAGCTCCGTTTTCAAGAATAAGCCTGACATCCTCCACGGTGCGTATACCGCCGCCCACAGTGAAGGGGATATGCACAGTCTCTGCAACCCGCTTTACCATATCGAGTATGATGTTTCTTCTGTCTGAAGATGCGGTAATATCGAGAAAACAGAGTTCATCAGCGCCTTCTGAATCATAGAACTTTCCGTTTTCAACGGGATCACCGGCATCCTGGAGATTGAGGAAGTTTACCCCTTTAACAACGCGTCCGTCTTTTACGTCGAGACATGGAATTATTCTTTTTGCGAGCATCATTATATCCTTAAAATTGTATAAATGGTATATGCCGGAGAGTTACTGATAATGTAAATAGTTTTTTTATACTTATCCTTTTTTAAAATGTAAGCAATTTTTAGGTGACAATTCCATGCTTATTGAGATTATTTACAATATGATTTGAAGTATTGGAGAGTTATCAATGCCCGGTAAAAAAAAGAGCAGCAGGGATATTTTCAGGGAGTTTTCCCATGAACATATCCCGCTTATCGATAAATTCATTGCAGACTATTTTGATGCAAAAGCGGCTGATGCTGCGCTTCCTTTTATGAAGGAGATGTATGCTGATATTAAAGAATATTGTCTGCGCGACGGTAAGAGAATCAGGCCTCTTCTCCTGATAAACGGATATAACGGTTATAAAAAAGGGTTCCGGAAGACCTCAGAGATTGTTAAGCTTGGTGCTGCTGTGGAGATAATGCACTCCTTTCTTCTGGTGCAGGATGATATAATAGACAGGGCTGAGATGAGAAGGGGAGGTGAGGCTCTTCATATACTCCTTGGTAAACGGTATTCATCCGTCACGACAAATCCCCTGATAGGTACAGACATCGCTTCTGTGCTTGCTGATGTTATGTTTTCTTCTGCAATTGATATAATCTGCGGGGCTGAACTGAGGGACAGGGTTAAGGTTTCATATATGGATGTTTTCTCCCGCACTTATGAAAAGACAGCCTGGGGGCAGATACTGGACTCTCTTAATACAATGCCGGCTGCTATTGACAGCAAGAGTGACGCTCCTATGATGATCTCCCTTATGAAAACAGCATGGTATACAATGGTTTATCCCATAACAATGGGTTATGTGCTGAGCGGAGGCGCCGGGCGTAAAGAACTGAAAGCTATTGAGGAGTTCGGTGTACCGCTTGGCGTGGCGTTCCAGGTACGTGATGATATACTTGGTGTTTTCGGGATTGAGTCTGATACAGGTAAGCCCAATGATTCAGATATACATGAGGGGAAATTTACACTCCTTGTTCATAATACAATGCAGAAACTCGATGAGAATGAACTCGATAAGTTCAAGGCTGTGCTCCTGTCTCAGTCAAAAAGTGAAGCTGATGTTGATTACATCAGGGGGACAATTAAAGAGAGCGGAGCCCTTGATGAAACAATCCATAGCCACAGAAACCTTATAGCTGAGGCGGAGGATAAACTTGATGAACTCCGGATTAAATCATATAACAGGGAATTGCTGAGAGGAGTTGTCGAGTCTGTGGGAGACATACCGGTCTGATTATTTTAAAAGAGTTATCACATCCCTTATCTTCACAATCTTCAAATCTGTACTTTTTTTAATATCAGCAAGTGAAAGATCGTTTTCCGGGCTCCTGTGATAACGAGCGTAATCCTCAACAGTACTCACCCCCCGTTTATAATCCTTCCTTCTTGAATCAAAGGCGTCTTTGTAAATCTTTTCAAGTGACAGTATAAGTGTCTCAAGGGCTGATTTAACTGAAATGCCTTCAGGGAGTTCAGTTTTAACGAGCTTTACTGCATGGTTCCAGTAGCCCGAACCTTCGGGTTTCATTATATTTTCAAACTCAGGTTTGATATTATCCCTCATTAGCTCTTCTATTCTTGCAAAAAGCGCTGTCAGCAGATAGTGGCGGATATAGAAGCTGTAGGTTTCAATTCCCTTAACCCTCTGTTCCTCTGTGATGAAATTTTTACCTGCACCGGGAATATCTCTCTCAGTATAACATATAGTAAAGTCTGCGGCATTATCCAGTCTTTCTCTTGCAGTGATCATCAGATCTATTACTGCAGGGCGGAATATCGTGAAATCAAAAATGTTCCTTTTCGATTTATTCCTGCTCCTGTATTTTGCCTCATTGCGGAGAACCGAGTAAATATTCTCCCTGAGAGTCCATCCGGGTATAAGCTCATTAAGGTGAAGGGATATCCCTTTATTATAGGATGAAGGTGACAGAATGAGTGAAAAGGGGAACTCAACTTTCTGTGATTGTGTCACTGTGCCTGTGGCAATAATTGAATAAGGCGCTTTCCTGTAATCTCCCGGGAATTTTATGCTGCATCCAAGGCCGAAGAACATCCCCTCGCCGGGGTATAGCTCCTGGTCAGGTAGCCGCGATGTGTGATTTGAGCCAACATTGGCGCCGTACCCGATGTTTCCCCTGCCGCCTGTCCATACTGCGGCAATGAGCAGTGACTGGTGATGGCTCACTGTAAATGGCCCTGCCAGTGTTGAAGTGACCTCCCCCCCGCCAAGAGCTGAGTTGGGGCCTATAATTGAAGATGAAACCCTGCTCTGGTTTTCAGACTCAGAGTGTTCCATTAACAGTGAGTTAAACACAATTGCCCCTGAATTTATGCCGGAGCCGTACTGAATCATTGAACCTTCAATCCTGATGCCTGAACCGATATCTGTTTTTTCTCCGGGCGCGCTAAGAATAGTTGAGCCTGTTATAAGAAGTGCGCCACGTATCTCCGCTGAGTCTCCGATGAATGAATCGCGAATTGATACAGTGTCTGTAATTATTGAGTCTCTTCCTATGTACCCTGTTTCAAGAATTGAACTGTTTCTGTACATCGATATATAATCAGAGAACTCAGCCGGTTTATCTGCTGAGTTCAGTATAAGCTCAGCACATTCCATATCCATATCCGCAAAGATGGGGATCGGTATCTCCCCGGTTTCCGGGCCTATCGGTATAACGAGTCCGTTTCCGAAAGCGCAGTTACATGCAGCAGTAATGGAACCTGTGTTGTATATTATTGCATTTTCAGAGATATAATAATTGGAAATAAGTCTGCATTGAAATATAAGTGCTTCTGATTCAATAAAGGAATTTGTTATAACACTATCGTTAATTCCGGAGGGGAGAAGTGCCCCGTCCTGTACATCACTCTTTTTTCCTGTAAAAACACCGAGCCTGCACTTTCCGAAAAACCTGTTCCCCGATATATATCCCGGAGTAAACCCGTCTTTTACTTTAATCAGTCTCCAGTCTTCAGCTCTGTTCCCCTGTTTTTCAAGAACTGAAATTTCGGCATCAGTGAGGGTCCGGTACTCCGCTTCAATTTTATTTATTGAATTCTTTATCTCCTGAATCTGTTTAAGGAATTCAGATGACTGGATTATATTCTGCAGTTTTTCAGTGAGTGACATAAGTTGTTTTCCCCCGCACCCCCATAGGGGGCAAAGCTGTTTTGTCTGTATCAAAGCTTCAAGATATTTATGTTCAGATTCCCCAAAAGTAAAGAAATATTTTTTCAGTAATTCAGATAGCCCTTGAATTAGCAGCATTACGATATTATAAGGGTACAGCAGTCTTTGCCCCCTTCGGGGGTTGACTTGTACCCATTTCGTTTTTATGGACATGTGAAATTTATTAATCCCCCTGTCCGGGGGAAGCCGGAATAAATTCATTCAGCGCGTCAGGTTAATCGGCTGGGGGCTGTAAGAATAAATGTGGGTAGAAGTGCCTCCGGGGTGAGGGGGGTGATGAGTTTGATTGTCTTATGATTTATCAGTACACATTCAATTTCGTGTGTACGTAATATATTACTTTATCATCGAAAGGAAAAGAGCATGTATGCGGGAATCCCCTGTGAGTTCAGGGTGGAAACTTGCTGCAAGGAAGTTTTTTTCTCTCACCAGGACAGGTATATCTTCATACTCTGCCAGTATTTCAACATCCGGGCCGCAGCGTATAATCTTGGGAGCCCTGATAAATATTCCTGTCACCGGATCATCTCCAAGCCCCTCAACAGAGAAAGAAGCCTCAAAACTTTCAAGCTGCCTTCCGTAAGCGTTCCTGTGCACCGAGATATCCATAAGACCGGGGAGCGGAAGGTTGAAGTCATCCACATCTTTCGCGAGAAGTATCATCCCGGCGCATGTTCCGAAAACAGGCATGCCATTAAGGGCCCTGTCCCTGAGGGGAGCAATGAGCCCGTTACGCGCGAGGAGTTTGCTCATAACCGTGCTCTCTCCTCCGGGAATAACAAGAGCGTCTATCTCTGACATATCTTCCGCTGTACGTACCTCAAGGGCCTCTGCGCCGAGGCTTTCAATCATCAGGGAGTGTTTGTGGTAAGCCCCCTGCATGGCGAGAACGCCCACTGTTTTACCTGAGGGCATCGGCTGTTACCAGCCTCTCCCCGCAAGTTTATCTGTCTCTTTGAGCTGTGTAACTCCGATACCTGTCATGGCTTCGCCGAGGTTTCGTGAAATCTCAGCGAGTTTTTTCGGGTCGTTGTAATAAGTTACAGCCTGAACTATAGCCTGGGCCCTCTTTGCCGGATCACCTGATTTGAATATCCCTGAGCCCACAAATACCGACTCAGCGCCAAGATGCATCATAAGGGCTGCGTCCGCAGGTGTGGCAACACCCCCTGCTGAAAAGTTCGGCACAGGGAGCTTCCCTGTCTGGGCAACTTCAAGTATAAGTTCATAAGGTGCGCCCATCTCTTTTGCAACAGTCATAAGCTCCTCCTCAGGGAGGTTCCTGATTCTCCTCATGTCATCCTGAAGGGTGCGCATATGACGTACGGCTTCAATTATATCACCTGTTCCGGCCTCGCCTTTAGTTCTTATCATTGCTGCACCTTCACCAATCCGCCTGAGAGCTTCACCTAAGTCGCGGCATCCGCATACGAAAGGGACTTTGAATGCGCGTTTATTAACGTGAAACCTGTCATCTGCAGGTGTGAGAACTTCGCTCTCGTCAATAAAATCAACTTCAAGGGCTTCCAGTATCTGCGCTTCAACAAAATGTCCTATACGGCATTTTGCCATTACAGGGATGGATACAGCTTTCTGGATACCCATGATCATATCAGGATCTGACATCCTTGCAACTCCGCCCGCGACCCTGATGTCAGCAGGTACACGCTCAAGCGCCATAACAGCAGCAGCTCCCGCGTCCTCTGCAATCTTCGCATGCTCCGGAGTAACAACATCCATTATTACACCGCCTTTCAGCATCTCAGCTAAACCGACTTTGGTTTTCCATGTTGATTCCTGTTTTGAACTCCATACTTTATCTGTCATAGGTATTACCTCTTTTTTCAGTTATTTAAAAATAGTATTAAAGCAGGTATTACGATTACCATTGTCATTGCGAGGAGCCCTTCGGCAGGCGGTCAGTGCACTTCGATTGATTCAGTGACCGGTCGAACTGCTCATGATAAACTTCGCGACGCTGCAATCTGTTCCGTATAAAACAATTTGTAATTTTACAATTTACTAATTCTGTTAAAAACAGATTGCTTAACTCCCCGGAGGTCGTTCGCAATGACGATTTGTTAAAATAGTTATATGATCTATACTATAATAGACTATATTTAAGCATATTTTAAGTGAGGCATATTAAAAACAGACGGTTTTTTTTCAATTATTTTATAGAAAATGTGAAAAGAATGAGAAGCATTCCGGAGTTTCAAAACCTTTTGCGGAGAAATATCAGTATTGTCATCCCGGTTTTGAGCGTATGTGAGAATACCGGGATCTTATAGAGAGAGTACCGGATGATACTTTATATTTCCGTCTGCCGCCGGACTTACCGCATGAGATGCCGGTATTAACTTCGTTGAACCGGCATGACAGTGAGCAGATTACAGGTTAACCCGTAAAATAGCTGTATGCCTGTCAAGGTACCTGCTTGATAAAACAGAAGATTCTTTAATCGTTATTTTTGCTGTCCTTTAATCGTACAGGAGGTGTCCTTTAGCTGCTTCGGAGAGGAAGCGCAGGGGAAGCGGAGAGAATGCGGAGCGGAAAGGTTGAGGGGGGAATGCAGGGGCCTTTTTTCACCCCCTCTCCCCCGGATTTTTCAGGTAGTGAGAGAGAAACACGATGTATCCTGTTTTCCCCTTTTTTCCTTTTCTGCGGAGTACTGCCGCTTTTTTGTTCCAGTAAATCTTTTCTTCGTCAGGTAGTAACTGCCATGCCTTAACAGCATCGGCAAATGTGCTGCGGTTTTCCCTCTGTGCTTCTGTATCAGGATTATGCGGGATTACATGCCTGCGGACGCACTGTGTGCCGAGCCTGTTGTAATGGACAACTTTATCCATTCTGCCGTTGGATTCAGTAAGTATTGAAGAAAGTTTAACGCGTGCCATTATGTTCCCTATTCATTTTATTTTTATATAAGATTATACGCTGAAATGCAATAAAAAGTAAAGTGTTTTATTTTTAATTTAACACTTTTTAAGGGATGTTGCTGAAGCAGTGTTGCCGGAATGGGATTAAAGTAATCGCGAGCCGGGCCGGCGACAGGTGAACGTAACGTATATGATACGGCAGATTCCGGAACAATTTGTAGGGACGCGGCATGCCGCGTCCATGTTTAATCAATGGAGCCCGACGACCTGAAAGTGAACAGGGATATTTAAACAGAAAATCAATTTACTGTTCACATATATTTCCGGAAGGTTCCCCCTCTCCGAATACAAGGACAATCCTCCTGTCATTCCCCACCAGAACAGGTTTCATCCCCTGTATAAGGGCATCAGTTTTATTACAGGCATCCCTTATGATATATTCAAATCCTGATAGCTCATTCTCCTTTATAAGGTTCATATTTTTCAGGCCGTTTACTGCAAAAATTAATGCCTGAAATGCTGACATGATGTCGTAAAGTTTATATTCCACACCCTCTGTATTGAATGCCAGTAATTCCATAAACGCCTCCTCTTAAATTAGATTATTTTTAATGTTGAAATTTTAAATACAGGGTTTTATTATTGTGTCTCTTATACATTTGATAGTTGCAGCAGAAAATTCTGCTGCTTTGCAGATAGTTGGTATAATATTTCCATATTATTTGCAAGTAAAAAATATAACTTTTCCATAAAGATTGAAATACTATATCCGGAAGCGGGAATGTCAGGTTCTGAAAGACTGAAATTATTTTTAAAGACAATGGGGAAGACGCAGCAGCAGTTTGCACAGGATGTGGGGCTTACCCAGGCTGCTATATCAGATATAATCAGGGGAAAGACACCCTCTGTATCTGACTCAGTTGCAAGGCTCTGTATGTATCTTTATAATGCAAATCCCCGATGGCTCCTTACGGGAGAGGGGGAGATGTTTCTTTCCGCTATTCCAAATATTGCAGAATCCGGTGATCAGTTTGAAATTAGCAATAAAGAGTACCGGGGGGCGGAACCGCTTGCCGGGGTGACTGATTTTGAGCAGATTACCAGAACCGGATGGTACAGGCAATTATCTGCAACGAAAAGGGAAATTATTGCCGCTCTTTGTGAAGTGAAAGATGCAGAAATCCTGGACAATATTTCAGAAATTATTACCAGCCAGGCCGCAAGGGAGAAGGCGGAAGAGAAACTTCTTCAGAGACTGAAAGAGCTGGAGAAAACATCTTTGTAATAAAAAATATTCCCGTAATTGTTTTACCAGGCACAGCAATATAAAGGAGCTGATATATGGATAAAAGAACAGTAACCGCCCGTCAGAATCTTGAAATTAAAGGAAGCCTTATATTTTTCATCGGATTTGTGGTAATATCATTTCTGGCGGCTCTTTTTCAGTTTCTGGCAGGACAGACAGCCGCAACAATGGCACCGGCCGCGGTGCTCAATATAATAATACAGATAATTGCTTTTATAATATACAGGCGGAAGAAAAGCGGTAATAATACAGAGATTTTATGCTGGATTGCCGCTCTTCTGGGCCTGGCTTTTAATTCAATGGCAAGATATATGTATGCTGTCAAGTTTGACTGGCAATACGCTGTTGAGGGATTTCACCTCTCTGCAATAACAATTTCTTTTCTTGTGCTCCTCCAGTTTTTTTATAACAGGAGACTCTATTTTATAATGGCCATCCTGTTGTTCGGTGCCTGGATTTATTTTCTGATCCTTGCAGGGCAGAATGGTGTTGAGTTTTACAGGTATACAATAAAAGACGGAAAAGTCTTTCACGGAGTTATGATCCTTCGGGAGATATACTATGTGCTTATTATGATGCTCGTTGCGGTGGTGGTATATTTTAATATTCCAAGCATCGAGGAATTTGACAGAAGAACAACAGAACAGCAGAAGATTATCCTTGAACAGTCAAAGTCCCAGTCTGAACTGGCTGAAGAGGTTAATGATAACGTAGGCGAGCTTTTCCAGCGGCTTGAACATCAGAAGGTGATACTGGAGGAGTTCAACGATAAAATGCAGGACCAGGCTTCAACTTTCGAGGAGATCTCCGCAACCCTTGAGGAGCTTCAGGGCTCATCGGAAAGTATTGCCACAAGCGCATCAACCCAGATTGAAGAAAACAGCAGAATGGACAGTATCCTCCGTAACCTGAGCGATCTGAAAAAGACAACACGCAACAGTCTGAACGAAACCAGCTCTGAGATCGGTGTAACAGTTGAGAATTCAAAAGCCGGGAAGGATATGCTGGATAAAGTGGAAAAATCTGTTGATGAACTGAATACGCAGAATGCAAGCATCACTGAAACAGTAAACCTGATTACGGATATAGCTGACAGGATAAATCTTCTTGCGCTGAATGCAAGTATCGAAGCTGCCCGTGCCGGGGATCATGGCAGGGGTTTTGCTGTTGTTGCTGATGAAATCGGCAAGCTTGCGGTACAGACAGCGGACAGTGTTAAGCTTATAGTTTCAATTACAGAGCGAAGCAGTAAAACCATGACCGATACAAGGGGGGTAATAAATTCAACGATCCCCCTTATACTCGGGATGATCGCCAATATGGAGAAAAGCTCCGGGAGCCTCAGGGAGCTTCAGAAAAGTATTGACATGGAGGAGCAGGAGATCTCTGTAATGCTGTCCCAGATGGATAAAAGCATGACCCTGTCAAAAAACATCGCCACAGGTACAGATGAGCAGAAAAGAGCCATTGAAAATACTAATATTGCTCTGGAAAATGTGAATGAGGCCATTGGCGGGATGGTAAGCGGCATTGATGAGATTGTAAATTCCTCAAGAAAAATTATTGAGAATGCCGCAATGCTTAAGGAGAAAGCGGGGAGTTCAGCTTCCGGTAAAATAGAGTTGACTTAAGGGGATCTCTCTGAACAATATCTTTCCGGATTCTATGAGTAACAAAAAGATAATATTCTGCTTCGCAGCAGCCTGTATTTTAGCATTTTATCTTCCGCTCAGGGGCGCTGATAAATCTGCCGGTGAAGGGGGGAGTAACTATCTCAATATAAGAAGATATTATCTTAAATGGGACCGTGGATTTGAGGGGAGTAAGGGGTATTTTAAAAAGATACTTTATTCCTATCTGGTTGAAATGATTGGCAGGGATATAACAACAGATTATGACTATATCCCTGAATCTTATGACAGAAATACTCATAAATCCAGGTTCAGATCCGGTGAGTGGCTTGTCATAAGCGGCGAAGTTACAGGTGAGAATATAAAAGAGATTGATGCTTTCAGAAATAAATATGGAAGAAACAGTCAGCCCGGCAAAGGGCTTTTTTCAATTTCAGGGAGAATAAAAAAGTTCAGGCTTTCAGATTTTTCTGAAAAGCGGAGAGTTTATCTTCACCTGGATGATATGAAGATAAAGATGGCTGAAGTTAAGGCGGATTAGAGTGCCATCCTTCACAATGACATGCATTGAACAAAAGATATAATTTGAATGGTAAGTTTATTTTAAGAAAGGAGTAAAGTATGTGCGGTATAGTCGGGTATGTGGGGAGTAAAAGCGCACCTGAGGTAATAATAAATTCATTGAAAAGACTTGAATACCGGGGTTATGACTCTGCAGGTATAACAGTAAACTGCTGCGGTGAGCTTTTTACCCAGAAAAAAGCAGGGAAGATTGCTGCTCTTGAATCTATACTTGACCAGGAAAAAATTCAGGACTGTCATATAGGTATAGGGCACACAAGGTGGGCAACTCATGGCGAGCCTAATGATATCAATGCCCATCCCCATTCAGACTGCGGTAATAACCTTGTACTAATCCATAACGGAATTATAGAGAATTATAAAGATATTAAGGAAGTTCTTCTCAAGCGGGGACACGTTTTTAAAAGTGATACTGATACAGAAGTGCTGGCACATCTTATTGAGCATTACTGCAATGAACTCCCTCTTCTTGATGCCGTGATACATGCACTGAAGAGTGTTGAGGGGACTTACGCCATAGTTGTAATGTCAAAAGAGAACCCTGATCTTCTTGTTGCTGCAAGAAAGGGTAGCCCGCTGATTCTCGGTATAGGTGAGAATGAGATGCTTGTGGGTTCAGATGTAAGCGCTGTCATTGAGCATACCAAGGATGTAATATATCTTGAAGAGGGTGAAGTTGTTGTAGTCAGAAAAGACAGCTACAGGATTTATGACCTGAACAAGAATAATGTTGATAAAAGAATCCAGTCCATAGACTGGGATATTGAAACTATCGGGCGGCATGGTTTTGATCATTTTATGCTTAAAGAGATCTTTGAACAGCCTGAGACTATCAATAATGCATTCAGGGGGAGACTCCTTTTGGATGACGGGAAGGTTAAGCTTGACGGTTTACGCCTGACTGATGAGGATTGTGCGAAGATAGAGCGTATTATTTTTATCGCCTGCGGGACCTCCTGGCACGCGGGACTTGTTGCTGAATACCTCATTGAGGAGTACGCGCGAATACCGGTTGAAGTTGAATATGCCAGTGAATTCAGGTACAGGAAGCCCGTACTCCGTAAAGGGGACCTCGTAATAACCATAAGCCAGTCAGGGGAAACTGCTGATACACTTGCGGCTCTCCGTGAAGCAAAGTCAAAAGGTATTAAAGTTCTCGGCATAACGAATGTTGTGGGAAGCACCATTGCCCGCGAGTCAGACGGAGGGGTGTATATTTATGCAGGCCCTGAGATTGGTGTTGCTTCAACAAAGGCATTTACATCACAGATAACAGTTATACTTCTGTTTGCGATTTTTCTGGCGCGTAAAAAAGAGATGTCTTTCACAGAAGCGAAAGCTATACTTGATGACCTGGTCAGACTGCCCGAACTTGCAAGGAGTGTACTCTCCACCAGTGAAAGCATAAGGTCTATAGCTGAGCATTACTGCAAAAGTCAGAATTTTCTTTATTTAGGAAGAGGGATTAACTTTCCGGTGGCCCTTGAAGGGGCGCTGAAGCTTAAGGAGATATCATATATTCATGCCGAAGGTTACCCCGCAGCTGAGATGAAGCACGGACCCATTGCTCTTATAGATGAGGAGATGCCTGTTGTTTTTATTGCTACAAAAGATGAGATTTACAATAAAGTTATAAGCAATATGCAGGAGGTCAGGGCGCGTAAGGGGAGAATTATTGCCATTGCCACAGAGAATGATGAATCGATATTAAAATACGCGGATCATGTAATATATATACCTGATGTTCATAAATCACTGGTCCCTGTTCTTGCAGTTATCCCCCTTCAGTTATTATCGTATTATATAGCTGTTTTAAGGGGATGCGATGTTGACCAGCCCCGTAACCTTGCAAAAAGCGTTACTGTGGAATAAGCCCGATTGTATGTTTTTTGGATGTTCAGATATTTATTATTGACACTGACAGGTCGGTAATATAAATTCATTTTATTAACATATTTTTTATTTTGAACAGTTGATGATGAGGTTAAAATGATTGTTATAGAAAGCGTAAATCATATAGGGATTACTGTTTCCGACCTTGAAAACTCAATCAGATTCTATAAAGATCTCTTTGATTTTGATGTGATTGAGAACATCAGTAATTCCGGACAGGCTTTCCTTAAAATGGGTGATATTCTCCTCTCTTTGATTGAGGTAAAGGGATATAAAAACAGCAGAGATTCAAAAAGCTGCATATCTTTCTACGTTGATGAAGAGGATTTTCAGGATGCCATTGATGAAATAGGTGAGATGGAGCTTGAAGTTGTTGCCGGCCCTGAAAACATCAGAAAAGGGGAGAGGGTTGTTTTTGCGGATCCTGACGGAAACCTTATTGAGCTATCCTATCCTAAAATTGACTGAAATTAAAAGTAATTATGTTCTGTTGTGCGGCTGCAGTAAAATGCAGCCTTTTTTATTGTCAGGAAACAGTTATTTTATAAAGATTAAAATTCCTGTGATAAAAGTTGTGGAAAGGGTAAAACCGATACCTGTAAACCACATCATCATTGTAAAACGTTTGTCAACATCTTCAAAACGTCTGTCAACCTGTTCAAACCGCTTATCCATATTGATAAGTAACTGTTTTATCTGTTCCCTCTGA
>ERZ795048.1160-NODE-1160-length-24938-cov-8.998392_pt1 | contig 24938 bp, 20 predicted proteins | sample MGYA00375132_ERZ795048 | MGnify/ENA primary metagenome ERZ795048 (study PRJEB30177, sample SAMN05720225) | activated sludge metagenome | isolation source: Anaerobic digester | place: Hong Kong | collected 2014-12-17 ... | reverse complement strand
TGAATACTGAATTCTGACTCCTGAATTCTTCCCCCGAACCCCGAACCCTGAACCCGCTCCCCTTCCCCCAATCAGAGTTAATCAGAGAAATCAGGTGCAGAAATCTCCAGAGGCCGAGGCGGTGGAGTATTTCTCTATGCACTATGCTCCATGCTCTCTGCTCCCCTCCCGGGTCCGCGGCGGGGGGCTACTGAATACTGAATTCTGACTCCTGAATTCTTCCCCCGAACCCCGAACCCTGAACCCTCTTTCTTCCCCCCCCATTTCGGTGGCTGCCGCGCTCCCCGACGCGTATACTCTTATAACCCGGCGGACGCGCTCCGGCGGCGAGACGCCGCCACGCCGGTGGTGAAATTCATGAAATCGGCCCGCGACAACATCCGCGCGCGGCGGGGGATGCCGGCGTGACCGTCGGGCTCCCGCGTGCTTCCGGTTCTTCTCCCCGCCCGGGACTCCCCCGGGTCCTGGGGCGGTACTGTTGGTCCAACCTGGGCTGGTTCCTCTGCCTGCTCCTCCCCGTGGGAGTCTACCTGGCGGTCCCGGCCGGGTCCTTCAGCTGGGAACAGCGGATCTTCCTCGCCGTCGGCTCCTCGGCCGTGGTCATGTGGATGTTCAGGCTGGTGGCCGAGTACCTGGTCTGCATCTTCATCGTCATCGCCTGCCTCACCCTGAAGATCGTCCCCTCGCAGGTGATCCTGGGCGGGTTCACCTCCCAGACGTTTTTTCTGGCGATGGGGGTGTTCGGGATCGGGGTGATGCTGACCAACTCCGGGCTGCTGGTGCGGCTCACGCTCATGATCCTCTGCTACGTTCCGGCCACGGCCTTCTGGCAGAACCTCGCCCTTTCCCTGGCCGGGGTTCTGGTTACCCCGGTCATCCCTTCCGCCAACGGCCGCCTCGCCCTGGTCGGGCCCATGGTCGAGGAGATGTCCCGGGAGATGGGGTACGGGCCCCGCAGTCCCGGGAGCGCGCGCCTGGCCATGTCGGCGTATTCCAGCTTCGGGCTGATGTCGAACTACTTCCTGACCGGCAAGCCCGTGAACTTCATCCTGTTCGGCCTGCTTTCCAGCCAGGTCCAGACCCGGTTCACCTTCTTCCACTGGATGGTCGCGGCCGCCGTGGCCGGGATCGTCTGTTTCGCCGGCCGCTTCCTGCTGGCGGGGGCGCTCTACCGGGAGTCGGGAAAGGTTTGCCTGTCCCGCGCCCGGGTCCGCGCCCGGTTCCGGGAGCTGGGGAAGCTCGGCACCTCGGAATGGATCGCCCTGCTGTCCTCCCTCATCTTCATCGTGGGGGTCTGCACCTACAGCATCCACAAGATCCCCACCGCCTGGATGGCGCTGCTCATACTCTTCCTGGTCCTGTTTTCGGGAGAGTTGAGCCAGGAGGATTTTCGCAAGAAGATCGATTGGACCTTCCTCCTCTTCCTGGCCGGCCTGATCGGGTTCACCCAGGCCTTCATGTACCTGGGCCTGGACCGCCGGGTGGGATCCCTGCTCAGCCTGACCAACGGGCTGATGGCCGACCGCTTCGCTCTCTACATCCTGGTTCTGTCGGCCGAAGTCCTGCTCGTGCGCTTCCTCCTCCCCGCCAACGCCACCGTGGCCCTCTTCTGCGTGGTCCTCCTCCCTCTGGCGGAGGCGAACGGGGTCAACCCCTGGGTGGTCGGTTTCTGCGTCCTGGTTCTGTGCAGCGGCGCCTTTTTCCCCTACCAGTCGACCTTTTACCTTACCCTCTACCACGCCACCGAGGGGAGGCTCTTCACCCACCGCCAGGCCGCGCCCTTCAACGTTCTCGCCAACTTCATCAACGTCGCCGCCCTCCTGGGCAGCGTCTATTTCTGGAAGGTACTGGGCCTGCTGCAATAAATGACCGCGTCGTCGAAAAACAGCACCAGGTCCTGCCGGAACCGCGGGGTGCTCCCCTATATTTTCGGGATCGGCTTCCTGCTCCTGGTGGCGTACGTCACTTCGCACCGCCAGCGGGTGCTGATCGTGCTCAGCTACCACCCCGAGTTCTCCTGGGAAAAGGAGATCGCCGACGAACTGGAGAAGAAACTGTCCACCTCCACCGTCGACGTCCGCCTCCATTACATGGACACCAAGCGTCACCCCTCCCCGGAGTTCAAGGAAGCGGCCGGGAAAGAGGTCGAAAAGATCGTGGAATCGTGGGACCCGGACGTGCTGGTCACGGTCGACGACAACGCCCAGGAGTACGTGGGGCGCGACTATGCGGGGCGCTCGCGCCCCAGCGTGGTATTCTGCGGGGTCAACGCCTCCCCCGAGCGCTACGGTTACGTCGGCAGCCCCAACGTCACCGGGATCCTGGAGCGGATCTCGCCCTCCATCCTCATCGACGTCATCCCGTACTGCTTCCCCGGGGCGAAACGGTTCATGCACTTGAGCGACTCCTCCTTCACCTCTTCCCTGATGCAGGAAGAGTTCCGGGAGTACGACTGGTCGCCCCTGGCCTGCACCCGCGAGGTGATGGTCGGCGATTTCGAGAGTTGGAAGAAGGAGGTGGCCGGCGCCGACCGGTGGGCCGACGTCATCCTCTACACCCATTACCACACGCTCCGCCGGTCTCCCGGCTCCGACGAGATCGTACCCCCCGGGGAGGTCATGAGCTGGACCATCGCCAACAGCCCCGTCCCCGAGATCGGCAGTTTCGGGTTCATGGTCAGGGACGGGGGGATGATGGCGATCGCCGTCTCCTCCCGGGAACAGGCCGACGTGGCCGCCGACTACGCCCGCCGACTGCTGGCCGGGGAACCGATCGCCGATCTCCCCATCGTTTCTACCACGGTGTATTCGGTCTTCCTCAACAAGGCCAGGTTGGCGGAAGCCGGGGTCCGGATGCGCGAGATCTACACGCTTCTCGCCGAAACCGCCGGGAACGTGGTCGAGTAATCCCGCGGTCCGCGTGCCCTTCCCGACGTTCCTCCCGCCCCTCTTCGGCTCCTTTCGAAAAAATCCGGAACGAAATCCCTCCTCGTCCGACCAACTGAATAGAGAGAGGAAACGGGCCGGGGGCCCATAACCAAGGAGGGAGACGATGGAGCGGATAACCGTGACTTTCCGGGTAGGCGACTGCGAGGTGGCCGTGGAGGCGCGCCCGGAGGAAGGGCAGGGGCTCAACGATTGCCTGAAACCGATCATGAAGGAGATCGCCGCCCTCGACGTTCCCGGCAAAGCGACCGCCGCCCAGTACCGGCTCTTCTGGGCCCGGGCCCGCGAGGCGGGCATGGAGAAGGACGCGGCCCGGGAACTGCTCGGGCGCCGCTTCGGCTCCGCCGAGCGCCGCGACCTGGTGGGGGTGGTGAAGCGGGAGGAATTTTCGGCCTGTCTCGACGAACTCGCCGGCTCGTCCGCCCCGGCCCCGGAGGGGGAAGGGGGGACGGCCACCGAAGGCCAGGTCCGGTCGTTGTGGGCCAAGGCCCTGGGGAAGGGCTGGAGCAGAGAGCAGGTCCGGGAGTTTCTTTCCCGGAAGATCGGCGTCAGCCGCGACGATGAGATCGTGGGGAGGATCGACGCCGGAGAGTTCTCCCGGTTGATCGAGGAACTGGCGGGCTGAACGCCGCCGCCGCCGGAAGGAGGGGAAACCCGTGAAGATCGCAGCCGTTTTCGGGCCGGTCGTCGTCGCCGCCGCCGTGATCGCGCCGCCGGGTCCGCCCGCAGAGGCGCCGTTCCGGGTGTTCCCCGGGGCGGCGGGGGAAGGGGCGGCGCCGGGCGCCCTGCGTTTGAGCGCCGCCCGCAACGAATTCGAATGTTTCCGCCTCCTTCCGGCGGCGCCGGTGGAACTCGGCGTTCGTTGTTCGCCGTTTTTCGGGGGGGACGGTTCCGTCTCTCCCCTGGCGCTTTCGTGCTACTCGATGGGACAGGGCGGTCGGCTCGATCCTCTCCCCGGGGCCCGGGAAGGGGGGCGGCGCGTCTACCGGACCGCGGTCCGCGGGCCCGGCGAAGGCCTTCTCTTCGAAATCTTCGTTCCCCCGGGCACCGCGCCGGGAACCTACCGGGCGGTGCTGGCCGCTTCGGCGGGAGGACGCTGCCGCCGGTTCTCCTGCCGGGTGCGGGTATGGGATTTTTCCCTGGAGTCGACGCCCCCTTTCCCCGTTTTTTTCCCGCTTCCGGGCGGCCCGTCCGCGTTTGCCGGGCTTCGTGATGAAGGGGAGAAGGAGCTGCAGTCGCTTCTGGACGCGGTCCTGGCGCACCGCCTGACGGTGGCGGATTTCACGGCGGCGGCGCCCGACTTTCACGGGTCCCCGGTCGACTGGGAAGAGTTCGAGCGGCGGTGGGGCCCCTACCTGTACGGGCGCGATTATCCCGGGGGCCTGCGCCGGGCCCGTCTGACCGCCGCCGTGTTTCCGCGGGCCGCGGACCGGCGCCTGCGCCGGGAGATGACGGAGGAGTTCCGGGACCGGGGTTGGCCCGATCCCGTCGATTATCCCCCCGCGGACGGGGAAAGCCCGCTTCCGGGCGCCTCCGTGTCCGTCTTTTCGTCCTATGGGCTCTGGGGAAGATACGCGGAAGAGGGGATGGTCCGGTTGGAGCGGGGCGACTGCCGGGGCGCGGTCGTCGCGGCCGGCGGCGGTTTCCGGGTCGGAGCCGTCCTCAAGGATCTGCGGGACCGGGTAGAGGAGATGCAGTATCTGGAACGGTTGCGCCGGACCCGCGGCCCGCGCCCGGCGGCGGCGGTCGTGGCCGCCGCCCGCACAGCGCGTTGGCGCCCGGGCGTATGCCGGGAACTGCGTTTCCGGGTCGGCCGCCTGCTCTCCGCTCCCGGACGTTCCGCCGCCTGGGTCCGGCGAAACGGAGAAGAAGCCTGAACCGGGTTCCCGGGGTCCCCCCGCCTTCCGTTTTTTCGCCTGCCGCGCTCGCGGCATTCGTTTGACCGGGGCTTTTTCAGAGGATATATTTAGCAATGTCCCTGGAGGCGCAGAATGCCGTACCTGACCGTTGTATCCGCGAAGGATAACGCCCGGACCTTCCCGATCGGGACCGGGAGCTTGACCGTCGGTTCCGACCCGGGCTGCGACCTGGTCTTCCCGGGTCTGCACCTGGCCCCGGTCCACGCCCGGATCTGCGCGGAGGGCGGAGCATACACCGTCGCCCGTGCCGTTTCCGACGCCGTGGTCTACCTCAACTATCTGCCGGTCACCGAAAAAGAGCTGGCCGCGGGAGACGAGATCACCCTGGGCCGCTTGTGCCTCCGGTTCGAGGATTCGGCGGAAGAGTCGGCCGCCGCGGTCCGGGACATGGTCAAGATCGTTTCCGAGGATTCGCTCGCCACCACCGTGGAATCCGAGCTTCCCTCCGCGGAAGCGGAGGAGCCCCCGGAATCCGCCGCCGGCCGGCCCGCGGAATTCCTGGAGGCGCTCTACCGGGTCGGTTCCATCGTCAACGCCATCCACGACCCCGAACGGCTGGTCGACGAGCTGGTCGAACTGCTTTTGGAGGTGACGCGCGCCTCCCGGGCCTGTTTCCTGGTCCCCGCCGGGAAGGGGGAGTTCGTTCCCCGGGCCGCCGCCGGGATCGCGGGGGAGAAGGAAGGGGCCATGCTCATCAGCCGCAGCATCGTGGGGAGGGTGGCCCGGGGGCGCCGCGGGATCCTCTGCTCCAACGCCAGCACCGACGACCGGTTCAAGAACGCCACCAGCATCTCCCTGGGCAATATCCGATCGGCCATCTGCGTTCCGGTCTCCTGGAAGGAAGACGATCTGGGCATCCTCTATCTCGACGCCCGCGGGTTCACCCGGGATTTTATCTCCTTTTCCGAAGCCGACCTCCGCCTGGTCCGGGCGATCGCCGATCAGGCCGCCCTGGCCCTGGCCAACGCCCGCCGCGAAAACGACCTGGTCCGGGAGAACACCACCCTCCGCCGGCGCCAGCAGCAGCTCCAGTTCGGAATGGTTTCGGCCAGTCCCCGCATGAACCAGGTACTCGACGTCATCAGCCGGGCGGCGCCGACCGCGGCCACCGTTCTCATCCGGGGCGAGACCGGGACCGGGAAAGAAGTGGTGGCCCGGGCCATTCATTTCAACAGCCCCCGGGCGGACCGCCCCCTGGTTACGGTCAACTGCGCCGCCTTTCCCGAAACCCTCCTTCAGAGCGAGCTTTTCGGTCACGAGAAAGGCGCTTTCACCGGGGCGGCCGGCCGCAAGATCGGCAAATTCGAACTGGCCCAGGGAGGGACCGTTTTCCTCGACGAGATCGCCGAACTCGACCCCAAGAGCCAGGTCGTGCTGCTGCGGATTCTCGAATCCCGGATCCTGCAGCGCCTGGGAGGGAACGAGGACATCCCCGTCGACGTCCGCGTGATCGCCGCCACCAACCGCGACCTGGGCCGGGCGATCGAAGATGGGGATTTCCGCGAAGACCTCTACTACCGCCTCAAGGTCCTCGAACTCTTCGTTCCGCCCCTGCGCGAACGCCGGGAAGACATCGGGCCCCTGGTCGATTACTACCTGGAGGTTTTCGCCCGGGAGGGCCTGCGCCAGGTGGAGGGGGTCGACCCCGGGGCCTTGGCGGTGTTGGAGGGCTATTCCTGGCCGGGCAACGTCCGGGAGCTCAAGAACGCGCTCGAGCGGGTCCTGGTCCTGGGATCTTCCTCCCGGGTCGTCGAATCCGACCTGGAGTTCATCGGCGCCCGCGGCCGGCAGGGGGACTCCTCCGCTTCGGCCTCGTCTCCTCCCGGCGCCTCGATCCGGGAAATGGAGAAGGACCATATCCTCCAGGTCCTGGAAGAGTGCGGGGGGAGCCGGAAGGCGGCGGCCGAAAAACTCGGCATCAACCGCTCCACCCTTCACCGCAAGCTGAAAACCTACGGGATCGGCGAGAGTGATCGGTAAGAGCCTCGGAACCTACCAGCTGCAATCGGAGCTGGGCCGGGGGGGGATGGGGGTGGTCTACCTGGCCTACGACCGATCCCTCCAGCGTCAGGTCGCGCTCAAGGTGCTCCCCCTTCACCTCTGCGGCCACCCCGACGTCGTCGCCCGTTTTTTGAAGGAAGCCCGCGCCGCCGCCCGCCTCAGCCACCCCGGGATCGTGGAGATCTACACCATCGGCTGCGAGGAAGGGGTTCATTTCTTCGCCATGGAACTGCTGACCGGGTCCTCCCTGGAGGCGATCCTGGAGAAGGAGGGGGCGCTGTCCCCGGACAAGGCCCTGCGGATCGCCCTGCGGGTGGCGGAAGCGCTCGACCACGCCCACCGCAAAGGATTCATCCACCGCGACATCAAGCCCAGCAACATCATGATCGACCGGGAGCGGGACCTGGTCAAGGTGACCGATTTCGGGATCGCCAAGGCCCTGGAGAGCGGAACCCAGGCCACCGCTTCCGAGGTCAGGCTGGGGACCCCCCGCTACATGTCCCCCGAGCAGGTCCGCGGGGAGACCCTCGACCCCCGGTCCGATGTTTTTTCCCTGGGGGTGGTTCTCTTCCAGATGCTGACCGGCCGCGGCCCCTTCGGAGGCGATTCGTTCCTGGTAGTGATGCGCAACATCCTCGAGCGCGAACCTGAGTTTCTCCCCCAGGACGAAGCCGCCGTTCCGGCCGGGGTCCGGGAAGTCGTCGGGAAAGCCATGGTCAAAAACCCCGAGGAACGCTTCCGGTCGGCGGGGGAGCTGGCCCGGGAACTGAGACGGCTTCTGGGAGAGGAAGCCCCCCGCGCCCGCCGCGGACCGCGCTGGTGGCCGCTGGCGTTGCTGCTGGCGGCGGCGGCCGCCGCCGCCGTGGGTCTGCTGCGGTTCCGGGGTTCCGAGCCCGAAGCGGTCCCCCTTCCCGAACCGGTCCCCGCGCCCCTCCCCGCGCCGTCCGCCCCCCCTCCGACTCCGGTCGCGGGGGAGGAGGAGTTTGCCGCTCTCCTCGAGTTTCTGCGCTCGCACCCGGACGGCCTGGAAGAAGGCGCTTCCCGCTGCCGGGAGTTTCTGGCGGCTTACCCGGATTCTCCCCGGGCCGAGGCCGTGCGCGCGGAAGCCGCCCGCCTGGACGCCGCCCGGGCCGAGCGGGAACTGCGCTTCCGGGAGCTGATGGACGAGGGCAACGGCTTCGCCCGCGCCGGCCGCTGGAAAGAAGCGGGCGGCGCCTACGCCCGCGCCGGGGAGTTCGACGCCGGCGGCGAGGCCGAGGCCGCCGGCCGCGAAGCCCGGTTTCAAGGCCTGCTGGCATCCGCCCGCTCCGCCCCCGATCCGGCCGCGGCGGTCGCTCTCTGCCGGCAGGCGCTGGAGATCTTCCCCGACCGGCCCGAGGCCGGAGCCGAGTTGGAAAAGCAGCAGGAGCGGCTGGACCGGGCCGCCGCGGCCCGGCGGGACCTGGAGAACGGCCGCAGTCTGCTGCGCCAGGGCCGGGTCCGGGAAGCGGCGGCGGCGCTTTCTTCGGCGGTCGAACTCGACCCGGAAGGGAACGAGGCCCGCGCCCTGCTCGAGGACGCCCGCGCCCGCCTCCCCGGCTTTATCCTGGTATCGGTGACCCCGGCGGAAGCCGAGGTTTACCTGGACGGGACCTACCGGGGCCGGGGAACGGTCCTGGAGCGGATCGAGGCCGCCCCCGGGCTGCATGCGGTCAGGGTGGTCCACCCCGGCTACCGTCCCTACTCCGGGGAGGTCACCGTCGCTCCGGAGCGGGAGAGCGCCTTGCGGATCGGCCTGAGCCCCTTGCCCACTCCGGTCCCCCGCAACGAACGCAAGGCCCCGCTTCCCGTCAATATATTTTAACGGTATGATAAAAATTCGACCGACAGACCGGATCCCGGCATAAGGAGAAAGCCATGGACAAGTTCGTGATCTCGTTTTGGTTGGTTTCGGGGCTGTGCTTTCTCGGCGCCGCCGCGCCGGCCCAGGAGGAACCCGCCCCGGCACCCCTCGAACCGTACGCCTATCCGACCATGGATGCGGCGGCGGTGCCGTCGTCCATCGTCTTTACCGTGGGGGGAAAGGCCTGGTTTTCCCACATTTACCGGGACGATTATCACGCCGGCAACCTCGACATGTACGGTGGCGAAGTCAACGTCGAGTTCTCGGAACGGTTCGGCGTGGGCGTCACCTGCCTCTACGGGGACGGCTACCTCTCCCGCGGCCAGCGCGACGTCAACCGCCTCGACCTCGATCTCGCCCTCAAATACCATATCTGTTCCTGGCTCACCGGCTACCTGGACTACAAGCGCATCGATTACGACTACGTCATCCCCGGCCTCATCCCCAACTCGGAGGTCAAATACCAGGAGAAACTCAACGGCGTGGGCGCGGGTCTGGCCGTCGCCGTCCCCGTCTTCGACACCGGCCTCTTCGTCTACGCCGGGGGCGGGTTCATGCCCTTCATCTCGTTCTTCAACTTCGACCCCCTCACCGACAGCGTGGAAGCGGACATGGACTACCTCTATAACGTGGAGGGCGGGGTCGGGTACGTTTACTCCAGCAAGTACGTCGACGTTCTCTTCACGGTGGGCTGGCGCCTGCAGTCCCAGCGGATGATCCTCTACGAGGCCCACCAACCCATCACCGAGGACAAGACCGGCAAGGATACGGTGAAATCCGTTTCCGCTGCGGAGGAGGATCCCCCGGCCCCCGTCCGGGATACGATCTACACCGACACCAACCAGGACGGGGTCATCGCGGCTCTGCGGATAAGCTGGTAGCCGCCCGTTCCCCCCGGGGCAGGGCCAGCTCCAGGACCGAGATCAGGTAGTAGAGATCCGGGATGAAGAGCCCGGCGCCGACGCGCTCGAAGAGGTCGTCCCCGCAGCCGAAGACCATCCTGGTTCCCGGAAAGGGGGCCATCCCCCACCGTCGGGGTTTTTCGATCAGGGCCTTCAGGTAGAGCTGCCCCCTGCGGTCGAGCAGCTCCACCCGGTCGAGGAAGCGGGTCCCGCGGCCGTCGACCGGCAGGCGGCGTTCGACCCGGGCGCCGCAATCGAAATGGATCAGGGGAGCGCCCGGTTCGCTGCCGAGGTCGTGAATCAAACGGACCAGGCGCGAGCGCAGGGAAGCGCTCTCTCCGCGGATCAGGATGGGGGACCGGCTCGCGGCCGCCCTGATCACCTCGGGAAAGCCCGTTTCCAGGTACGCTATCAGAAGATCCGGTTCCTTGTCGCTCATCGGTTTCACCATCCGGTCGAGTCCGCCTCCCTGCGCTCCGTTTGCGCAAGTTTCATACCAAAGATCCCGCGCTCCATCCCGGCGGAGCCGGGCGGGCTGTAACGCCAACGGGGACACGAGATTTCGACGATCGATGTTTCGTGTCCTCTCGGGTTCGACCTGTTGCAGCTTGGGGCGGCCGGTGGCGAAATGCGACAGCGTGCTTCTGAGGATTCGTTCCGGCAGACGACGACGATCGTATCGCAGTCTATTGCATATCAACCGACAGCAACATATTTCGGAAAATGCGGAAGGTTTGGAACGGGACTTGCGTATTTCGGCGCAGGACAGAAAGCAACGCCTGCCGCGGGCGAGGAGGTGAGCGAGAGCCGGGCAGGGCCCATAACCGAAACCAGCATAATAGATGGAGCAGCGATACGCATGAATATCCGTAAAAGCATGATTCTGACGGCGGCCCTCTCCCTGGCCTTCCTCAGCGTTCTTCCCGGTCTCATGGCCCAGATCACCATCCGCCCCATGTTCTGCCCGGTGCGTCTGAACGAGATCGGCCCCAACCCGGGCAGCGGCAACGACGACGGCCGCGAGTTCATCGAACTGTGGAACCGCAGCGACGATTGGGTCGACATCAGTTCCTGGAGAGTGGCCGATTCCTCCTCCAGCGATACCCTGGCCGACTACACCGGGGCGTACGACGTCGGTCTTCCGGGCCTGGAGATCCCCCCCTGGGGATTCGCCGTCATCGTCGAGTCCGACTACAGCGGCTACTACAACGATTACCTGGAGGAATACGCCGGGGTGAACAACTTCATCCTGGTCCGGGTCGACGACAGCCAGATCGGATCCATCCTCAACGACACCGGGGACACCGTGACCGTGACCACGCACTATCCTTCGCCCCTCACCTCCGGCTACCAGAAACTGACGCACACCTACGGCGCCGCGACCGAGGGGGTTTCCATCGAGCGCGACCGTTACGATCAGAATTCCTGGATCGATTCCCCCGACCCCGAGTTCGGCTGCACGCCGGGGGGGATCAATTCCTATCAATAAATAACCCGTAACCCCGGGGGCCCCCGAACGGGGGCCCCCGCCGGCAGGGGAGGCGCGACCATGAAAACGATACCGGCGGCGATACTGGCGGCTTTTCTGCTGGCTGCCTGCGCTCCCTGCTACTATACGGTCCGGGCCGCGCCTCCCCCCCTCTCCGTCGAGGAGATCATCGCCCGCTCCCAAGCGGGAGCCTCCGACGGCGAACTGATCCTGGCGATCGACGAGTCCGGGACCGATCTCCCCCTCAGGACCGCCGACATCCTCGCCCTCAGCCGGGCCGGGGTCGGCCCCGCCGTCATCGACCACCTCATTTCCCTGCGCGAATGGGCCCTGGCCGCGGGCGCGGCGTCGCGGGAACAGACGGGACCACGTCCGGCCGCTCCCGGCTCGCGCGGCGGGTCTTCCCGTTTTCTCGCCCCGGTTTCGATCAACTGATCCCGCGCGGCTCCGAGTCGGACTTTGCCACACTCCCCGGGCATAATGCGCCGCTCCCGCCGGTTCCGTTTTTTCTGCCGGGGCGCCGCCACTGCTGCATAACGGCTTGCGCCGCAGCGATGCACGGCCTTCTCCCCCGGCCTGTCCTCTCATTTGGCATGGAGCATGCTCAGGAAGGGCAACGAGGACAAACCCGTCACCGAGGAGACTGAGACCATGAAGACGAAGAAGAATCGGACGGCAACGGCGGCGGCGATACTGACCGCCTGGTTAGGTTCGGCGGCCGTCGCCTCCGGGGCGGACTTTTCCTCCCCTCAACCCGCGCCCCGCCCGCTCCCGTCGGACGGCCCGGCCCGGATCGTTTTTTCTCCTTCCTACCGGGGCCCGGGCGGACACGATTACCGGACCAACCGGCTCGCCCTCCGGATCCAGGAGCTGAAGGCGGAGAAACTGACGCCGGTTTCGCGCGCCCTGGCCGACGAACTCGAAGTCCGGGTCCCCGTCATCCTGATCGACTATCCCGACGCTCCCGCCACCGTGACCGCCGAGGAGATCGAGGAACGTCTCTTCGGCACGTCCGTTTCCCCCACCATGAGCGAATACTACGCCGAAGTCTCCTACGGTCAGTTCGGCATCGACGGGGACGTCTACGGGCCCTACCGGGTCGGCACCGACTACGCCGCCTACGCCGCCTCCGACCGGGTCGCCTTCATCACCGAAGCCGTTTCCCTGGCCGACGCCGATGTCGACTTCTCCCGCTACGACAGCGACGGGGACGGCTACGTCGACGGGGTGATCGTGGTCGCCAGCGAGTATATCGTGGTTCTCGGCTACGAAGGGGCCCACATGTCGACCATCCCCGACTACGCCACCGACGACGGCGTCGTCGTCAGCGAGTATACCTCCCAGCGCGAAGACGCCTCGGTCGGGATTTTCTGCCACGAATTCGGCCACGTCCTCGGCCTCCCCGACCTCTACGGGTTCGGCAGCGGCCAGGCCATCGGGATCGGGGAGTGGGGGCTGATGGGCTCGGGGACCTCCCTCGATCCGCCTCCCCACTTCTGCGCCTGGAGCAAGATCGAGCTGGGCTGGATCGTCCCCGAGGAGATCACGGAATCGGTCGCGGACCTGGCCGTGCCCCGGGTGGAGGATTCGGCGCAGGCCTTCAAGATCTACATGCGGGGGCTGGAAGGGGAACGCCATATGATCCTCGAAAACCGCCAGAAGACGGGGATGGACGCCGACCTGCCCGGCGCCGGGCTCCTGGTCTGGCAGACGGCCTACCGCGATCCCTCCGATCCCGACACCTCGTTCTACGAAAACCACGTCGTGCTCGCGCCCTCCGAGCGCGGGGAGCCGGGCGAAGCCTACGGGGACGAGCGCGATCCCTACCCGGGTTCGGGCGACGTCCGCGAGTACCACGACCCCGTTTTCGGGATCGAACTCAGCGGGATCAGCGACTCCGACACGGTCATGTACGTCGACGTCGAGGTCCCCGAGAGCATCGACGGCTGGCGGGTACTGGAGAGCGGGGTGGAGAACGACCTCGCCGCCGTGGCCTTCGCGGGGCTGCGGACGGGCTGGGTCGCGGGCGCGGACGGCCTTATCCTCCGTACCGAGGACGGCGGCGAGAGTTGGGAGGAACAGGAGAGCGGCACTTCCGAGGACCTGTCGGAAATCGCCGTCCTCGACACGCTCACCGCCTGGGTGGTGGGGGCGGCCGGGACCGTCCTGCGCACCGCCGACGGGGGCGAAACCTGGGAAACGCAGGACCCGGGGACCGGCGAGGACCTGGCCGCCGTCGCCTTTTCCGACGGTCTCTCCGGCTGGATCCTGGGAGAGGGAGACACCCTCCTGGAAACCGTCGACGGCGGGGAGACATGGAACCCGGTGGAGCTCGACACCGGAGGGGAAGACCTGGCGGACGTCGCCGTGCCCGACGCCGACTCCGGGTTCGTCGCCGGCCGCGGAATGACCGTCTTCTGCAGCAACGACGCCGGTGCGACCTGGGCGGCCTGGACAGAAATCGCCGGCCACCTTCCCGCCTCCACCGAGATCGCGGACCTGCGCTCGCCGGTCGACAACGAACTCTGGCTGGTGGGCAACACCGACCGCGGTTGGCTGATCTGGGTCTTCGAAGGCTACGTCACCTGTTTCTGGGCCGGGGACTACAAGGACCTGGCCGCCTTCGACGCCTGCGGCGGTCTCGGGGTCGCGGCCGGGGAGCGTCTCTATACGCTCACCCTCGACTCCGATCATGGGTTCGGCCTCGATCTTTTCAGCCTCCCCGACATGGCCTCGTCCGGCGACCGCCAGCTCGACGATATGGAGTGGGTCGAGATCGAGGATTGGGCCGACAACCTGGAGTCCGAGCTGGCGGATGTGGACGTGGTCTCGAGCCGGATCGCGTACGTGGTCGGCGAGGACGGTCTCATCCTCAAGCGCGAGGCGCCCTGGGGGCGCCCCGAATTGCATTCCGGGGCCGATTTCGGGTCCCCCGTCTTCGGCCGGGCCCCGCGGTTCACCGAGGAGGAGATCTCGCGGTTCGAAGCCCGCTGGGACCTGGACCTGCGGGCGCGGCCGGTGGAAGAGACCGTGCTTTCCTCGGGGTTCTTCAACGACCCCACCGTCAAGCTGCCGCCCCTGCCTCCGCGCTGAGGCGGCGACGGGTCAGGGCCGCGGCCCGAGCACGCGGTCGAGAAACCGGCCCACCCCGGCGATATAGGGGGGGCCGGTTTCCAGAAAGCCGCTGGCGTGAGGGCCGCCGATCTCCAAAAACTCCTTGGGCTCGGCCGCCGCCGCGTAAAGTTCGCGGCCCAGGGAAAGCGGGATGAGGTTGTCGTCCCGGCTGTGGATGAAAAGCTTGGGGCATTCCGTCCGGGCCGCGTATTCGGCGCCGGGGTAGCGGTATCTGAGCATGAGGCCCACGGGGAGAGCGGGATGAAGCCGTTCGGCCACCTGCCGCAGGGAAGGAAAGGAAGCCTCCACGATCAGGGCCGCCGGCCGCCGGTCCGCGGCCAGGCGCAGGGCGACGGCGCCGCCCAGGGAGCGGCCGAAGACGATGGTGCGGGCCGGGGCGTATGCCAGATCCTCAGTCAGGAGCTTCCAGGCGGCCTGGGCGTCTTCGTAGGTCCCGGCTTCGTCCGGGGTCCCGCTGCTGTTGCCGTAGCCCCGGTAGTCGAAGACCAGCACGTCCAGCCCCAGCCGGCGGTAGACCTCCACGGTGTCGAGGCAGTCCGAGAGGTTGCCGAAGTTGCCGTGGCAGTAGAGCATGGCCCCCCGGGGCCGGTCGGCGGGCACCAGCCAGGCCTGCAGGGTCTCGGCGCCGCTGGAGACGGAGAGGTCCCGGTAGGCCAGGTTCCGGTCGGCCGGGGTCTCTTCCAGCCCGGGCCGGGGGTGGAAAACCTGGCGCTGCTCGTAGACGCGCAGCAGCTTCCAGGCCGCCAGCGCCAGGAGGACGATTGTCGCCAGGATGATCATGGGCTTCATCTTCGGTCCGTCTGCTCCCGTCCGGCCCCGTTTCCGCTTCCGCCTCCCCCCCGCGTCCGGGCGCCGTCTCGCTCCCTGCGAAACCGTATTCTACGGGCAAGGTCCGGTCCGCGAAAGCCCATTATCGGTTTCCCCGCCGCGGTTAACGTTGTTCTTCCCGAAAAACGGGGTGTATACTCGTAACCCGCCGGAAAAGAGGAAGAAGATGCTGATATCGGTGCTGCTGGCAGTCGTCGTCGTGCTGGAGCTGGTCCTGCTGGGGCTGGCCCTGTGGGGCCCGAAGCGCGGTTTCCTGGTCGGAGCCCTCCAGGAGCTGTTCCGCCTGGGACGGGAAGAAGCGCAGAAATCGGCCCGGGACCTTCGCGAGGAAGTGGCCGCCGGCCAGGGCAAAGCGACGGAGACCCTGGTCCGGACCTTGGCCGAGATCGGCGCGGGCCAGAAAGAGCGCCTGGACTCGGTGACGGGCCGGATCGAAGCGCTTTCCCGCGGCAACGAGGAGCGGCTGGAGCGCCTGCGGGAGACCCTGGAAAAGCAGATCCAGGCGCTGCGGGAAGGGAACGAGCAGCGCCTGGAACAGATGCGCCAGACCGTGGACGAAAAACTCCAGGGCACCCTGGAAAAACGGCTGGGCGAGTCGTTCACCCTGGTCACCGAGCAGCTGGACCGGGTCAGCCGGGGGCTGGGCGAGATGCGGACCCTGGCCGGGGACGTGGGCAACCTGCAGAAAGTGCTGACCAACGTCAAGGCCCGGGGGACCTGGGGCGAGGTCCAGTTGGGGGCGATTCTGGAGCAGATGCTCTCCCCCGAGCAGTACGAAGCCAACGTCAGGATCAAGCCGGCCAGCGCCGAGCGGGTAGAGTACGCGGTCCGGCTCCCGGGCCGGGAAGGGGACGCCTGCGTCTATCTTCCCATCGACGCCAAGTTCCCCCAGGAAGATTACCTGAGGCTGGTCGAGGCTTCCGAGCAGGGAGACCCGGACCTGGTGCAGAAGGCATCCGCCGCCCTGGTCGCGGCGGCCCGCAAGGCCGCCCGGGACATCCGGGAGAAGTACGTCGCCCCGCCCCACAGCACCGACTTCGGAATCATGTTTCTTCCGGTGGAGGGGCTGTACGCCGAACTGATCCGCCGCAGCGGATTCGTGGAGGAACTCCAGCGCGATTACCGGGTGGCGATCGCCGGCCCCACCACCCTCGCCGCCCTTCTCAACAGTTTCCAGATGGGGTTCCGGACGTTGGCCATCGAGAAGCGCAGCAGCGAAGTCTGGGAAATCCTGGGCGCGGTCAAGGGGGAGTTCCGCAAATTCGGGGATATCCTGGACAAGGTGAAGAAGAAGCTCAACGAGGCCCACAACACCATCGAGGAGACCGGGGTCAGGACCCGGGCCATCGAACGCAAACTGCGGCAGGTCGAAGAACTCCCCTCGGGCCGGGGGGAAGGGATACTGGATTTGGCCCCGGGTGATGAGGACGAGGGGAACGCCGGGGCGGAGAGCGGGGAGTGATCGCCCGTCGTCCGGGCCCGGGGGGAACAAGGTGACGAACACGGTGGAAGCGCTTCGGAGAACTCCGCTCTACGAGGAGCATCTTCGCCTGGGGGCGCGCATGGGCCCCTTCGGGGGTTGGGAGATGCCGATCTCCTATTCCGGCATCCTCGACGAGCACGGCCACTGCCGCCGGTCGGCGGCCATCTTCGACATCTCCCACATGGGCGAGTTCGAGTTCCGCGGGGACATCGCCGCCGCCGGCATGGAGGCCGCCGTCACGCAGCCCCTGGAGAAAATGGCCCCGGGGAGCTGCCGTTACGGCTTCATCCTCAACCGGGAAGGGGGGATCGTCGACGATCTCATCATCCTCAAGCGCTCCGAGCGCAAGCTGATGCTGGTCGTCAACGCCGCCCCCGCCGCCGGCGATTTCGAGGTTCTGCGGGAACGGCTCCGGGGCGGGGAACTGGAGGACATCTCCGCGGCTACGGCCAAGATCGACCTGCAGGGCCCGCTCTCCCGGGCCGTTGTGGGAGACGTCTTCGGCCGGGAACCGGAGCTTCGCTATTTCCGCTTCCTGGAAACCGCGTTTTCGGGGGAGCGGGTCCTGATCTGCCGGGCCGGATACACCGGGGAACTGGGGTATGAGATCTATTGCCCCCCCGCCGCGGCCCCCTCGATCTGGAGGGCGCTGGCGGCGGACCCCAGGGTCAAGCCCGCCGGCCTGGGGGCGCGCGATATCCTGCGCCTGGAGATGGGCTACAGCCTCTACGGCAGCGACATCGACGCCGCGACCAGCCCGCTCGAAGCCGGGCTGGGGGCGTTTCTCAACTTCGATAAGGAATTCGTGGGCCGCGCCGCCCTGGAGGAAGAAAAGAACCGGGGGCCGCGCCGGGTCAAGGTCGCCTTCACCACCCCCGGCCGCCGGGCCCCGCGGAGCCATTATCGGATCGAAGCGGCCGGCGAACCGGTGGGAACGGTCACCAGCGGAACCTTCTCGCCCATGCTCGGTTGCGGGATCGGAATGGGTTTCGTACGTCCGGGTGCGGAGGGGGAGCCCCTGACCGTCACCGACGGCGCCGCGGTCCGCCTGGAGGTGCGGCCCGTCACCCTCCCGTTTTATTCCGGAGGGTCCTTGAGAACTTGACCCCGCCCGAGCGGGGCAGCCGGAAGGAGACAAGCCATGTCGCGTTATTTCACCAAGGATCACGAGTGGGCCCGGGTCGAGGATGGGGCCTGCGTCATGGGCATCACCGCGTACGCCGCCGACCAATTGGGGGATATAACCTTCATCGAGCTGCCCGAGGTCGGCCGGACGGTCGCCGCCGGGGATCTTCTCTGCGAGGTGGAGTCGGTCAAGGCCGCCAGCGAAATCTTCGCCCCGCTCTCGGGGACGGTCGTCGAAACCAACGGGGTTCTGGCGGAGACCCCGGAACTCCTCAACCGCTCCCCCGAGGAGGAGGCCTGGATCGCGCGCCTGCGGCTCGACGACCCCGCCGAAGCCGAGACCCTGATGGACGAAGCCCGGTACCGCGACTACCTGGCGGGACTGGAGTAGGCCGGCTTCATGGGCTACTGTCCCCACACTCCGGCGGATATACGCCTGATGCTCGACGCCGTGGGCGCGGCTTCCCTGGAGGACCTCTTCGCCGACATCCCGCCGGACCTGCGCTCCGGGCCCCTGAACCTCCCCGCCGCCCTCAGCGAGTTCGAGGTCATGGAACGCCTCCGGGGGATGGCATCGGCCTCGGCCAGGGAGCCGGTTTCGTTTCTCGGTGGGGGGGCTTACGACCATTACGTCCCGGCGGCGGTGGATGCCCTGGCCGGCCGGGCCGAATTCTACACGGCCTACACGCCGTACCAGCCCGAGTGCTCCCAGGGAACGCTGCAGGCCCTCTACGAGTACCAGACGGCGATCTGCCGCCTGACCGGACTGGACGTCGCCAACGCCTCCCTTTACGACGGGGGGACCGCCCTGGCCGAAGCCCTGCTCATGGCCCTGCGCGTGACCCGGCGCTCCCGGGTGGTCCTGGACGGGGCCCTGCCGCCCGCCTACCTCGAAATCGTCCGCACCTATCTGGGCGCGCGCTCCTGCGAAGTGCAGGTCGTGGCGCCCCTCGGCTGTTCCAGCGACGCCGCCGGCCTGGCCTCCCGGCTCGACGGGACTGCGGCGGCGGTGGCGGCCGCAGTCCCCAACTTCTTCGGCTCGGTCGCCGATTTCGGCGCGGTCACGGAAAAAGCCCGCTCCCTCGGGGCCCTGTCGGTAGCCTCGTGCCGCCCCCTGGCCCTGGGCCTGTTCCGTCCGCCGGGGGAAGCGGGGTTCGACGTCGCCTGCGGCGAGGGGCAGTCGCTGGGGAGCCGGCTCAATTTCGGGGGGCCCTATCTCGGCTTTCTGGCCGCCCGCCGCGGCCATGTGCGCGCCCTCCCCGGGAGGATCGCGGGGGCGACCGTCGACGGCGAGGGGCGCCGGGGGTTCGTGCTCACCCTCCAGGCCCGGGAGCAGCACATCCGCCGGCAGCGGGCGACTTCCAACATCTGCACCAACCAGGGGTTGTGCGCCCTGAGGGCCTTGATCTACCTCTGCTGCCTCGGCGCCCGCGGATTCGAGCGCCTGGCCCGCCTCAACTACGACCGGGCCCATTACGCCGCCGCGATCTGGGGGGAGATACCCGGGGTGGAAGTCGCCAACCGGGACCCGTTCTTCAACGAATTCGTTCTCCGGCTCCCGGGTCCGGCGGAAGCGGTCGCGGGCCGCCTGCTCCGGCGGGGAATCGCGGCCGGGATCCCCCTGGGCGCGCTCGATCCCGGCCGGGACCGGGAACTCCTGGTGGCGGTTACGGAAACGGCCTCGCGGGCGGCGATCGAACGCTGTCGCGACGCCCTGGCGGAGGCGGTGAGGTGAAACTGATCTACGAGCAATCGTCGCCTGGCCGCCCGGGGACGGCCCTGCCCGCCGCCGACGTTCCGCCCGCGCCGCTCCCCCCGCCGGAGGTTCTGCGCCTCCGTGCCGCCGCGCTCCCCGAAGTGAGCGAATTTCAGGTGGTGCGGCACTTTACCCGGCTCTCTTCCCTTAATTACTCGCTGGACGCCGACCTCTACCCCCTGGGGTCCTGCACCATGAAGTACAACCCCAAGGCCGCCGAGGCCGCCGCCGCCCTGGAAGGCTTCTGCGGCCTGCACCCCGCCACGGTCCTTCTTCCCGGCGGCGCGGCCCGGGCTGGCGGCGCCCTGCGCCTGATGGCCGGACTCCAGGAGATGCTGGCGGAGATAACGGGGATGGACGCCGTCAGTCTCCAGCCCCTGGCCGGCGCCCAGGGCGAACTGGCCGGTCTGCTCATGGTCCGCGCGTATCACCGCGCCCGCGGCCGCCCCCGGAAGTACGTGATCGTCCCCGACACCGCCCACGGGACCAACCCGGCTTCGGCCGCCCAGGCCGGCTACGAGATCCTGACCGTGCCCACCGGAGCCGACGGCCAGATGGATTACGACGCTTTCCGGGAAGTTCTCGACGAGGAGACGGCGGCGGTGATGATGACCTGTCCCAACACCCTGGGTATCTTCAACACCCGGATCGCCGACATCTGCCGCGCCGCCCGCGCCGCCGGCGCCCTCATGTACTACGACGGCGCCAACCTCAACGCGGTTCTGGGGAGGGTCCGGCCCGGCGACGTCGGGTTCGACGTCGTTCATCTCAACCTGCACAAGACCTTCGGCGCGCCCCATGGGGGAGGGGGGCCCGGTTCCGGACCGGTCTGCGTCAAAGCCCCGCTCGCCCCCTACCTGCCGGTCCCGGTGGTGGAACGCCGGCCCGGCGGAGAAGCCGTTCTCGTCGGGGACCGGCCGGAGTCGATCGGGCGGCTGGCGGCGTATTACGGCAACTTTTCGGTCCTGGTCAAGGCCTACGCCTATATCCTTCTCCTGGGCGGGGAGGGACTGGCGGAGGCGGCGCAGCTGGCGGTTCTGAACGCCAACTACCTTCAGGCCCTGCTGCGCGGCCGCTACGACCTTCCCTACGACCGGACCTGCATGCACGAATGCGTCTTCTCCGCCTCCCGGCAGGAGAAAAACGGCGTCCATGCCCTGGATATCGCCAAGTACCTGATCGAAGCCGGCATTCACCCCCCGACCGTGTACTTTCCCCTGATCGTCAAGGAAGCCATGATGATCGAACCGACCGAGACCGAGACCCGGGAAGCCCTGGACGAATTCGTCCGGGTCATGACCGCCGCCGCCGAGCTGGCCGAAACCGATCCCGGCCGGCTGCGCGCGGCCCCCGTCGGTCTGCGCCGGGGAAGGTTGGACGAGGTCCGGGCCGCGCGGGAACTCGATGTCAACTTCGTCGAAGAGTAACCGTTCCCGGCGCTGGATCTTTTTCGATACCGGCCCCGGTTCCGGTGCCTTCAACATGGAGTTCGACGCGTCCCTCTTCTCCCGGCACCGCCCGGGCGAGACCGCGCCGGTTTTCCGGCTCTACGGCTGGTCCCCCCCCGCGGTTTCCCTGGGCCGGTTCCAGCGCCGGGACGAGGTCGTCGACGCCGGCGGCTGCGCCGCCGCCGGGGTGGAGGTGGTGAGGCGGATCACCGGGGGAGGGGCCATCCTCCACGGGGAGGAACTCACCTACAGCCTGGTCTGCGGGGACGGGGACCTGGGGGCGCGGGGGGTGAAGGAATCCTACCGCCGGATCTGCGGGTTTCTTCTGCGCGCCTACCGGGAACTGGGCCTCGACCCCGTCTACGCCGTCGACGCCGGGCCCGCGGTCCCGGCTGTGGGGAAAGCGACCCCGATCTGTTTCGCCGGCAACGAACCGTTCGACATCCGGGTCGGGGGCCGCAAGATCGGCGGTAACGCCCAGCGCCGCCGCCGCGGGGTCGTTTTTCAGCACGGCTCCATCCCCCTGCGGTTCGACCCCGAACTCTTCAGCCGCTGCTTCCGCGCTCCGCTCCCCGCGGCCAACGCCGCCGGCCTCCGGGAACTTCTCCCGGGGTTGAAGCCGGAGGACCTGAAGACGGCGGTCGTCCGCGCCTTCGCCGGGCATTTCGGGGTCGACCTGGTCGAGCCGCCGCCGGAAAGCCGCCGGTGAAGAAGAAGATCAGTCTCAGGGTCAACGACGAGGTCCGGAGCCTGCTGGGGGGGCTGAAGCTGCGGACCATCTGCACCGAGGCCCTCTGCCCCAACATATCCGAATGCTTCGCCCTCCGCCGAGCCACCTTCCTCGTCCTCGGCTCCGTCTGCACCCGGGACTGCGGCTTCTGCAACGTCGCCCACGGCCGCCCCGCCCCCCCCGATCCCGGCGAGCCGGAACGGGTGGCCGAGGCCTGCCGGCGCCTGGGCCTGCGCCACGCGGTCGTCACCAGTCCCACCCGGGACGACCTTCCCGACGGCGGCGCCTTCGCCTTCGTCCGCACGGTCTCGGCCGTGCGGCAGCTCGCTCCCGCCCCTACCGTCGAGGTCCTGATCCCGGATTTCGGGGGCGACCGCGCCGCCCTGGCTGCGGTCGCCGCCGCCGGGCCCGACGTGATCGCCCACAACCTGGAAACCGTGGAGCGGCTCTACCCGGCCCGGAACCGGGGTCCGGGTCCCGGGGCCGACTACCGCCGCTCCCTGGCCGTGCTGGCGGCGCTCCGGGAGCTGGCCCCGGGGTTGAAAACCAAATCCGGCCTGATGCTGGGATTGGGAGAGCGGGAGGAGGAGGTCCGGGAGACGTTCGCCGACCTCCGTGCGGCGGGGTGTTCCTTCCTCAGCCTCGGCCAGTACCTGCCGCCCACCCGCCGCCATCTGCCCCAGCGCCGCCGCTACGCCCAGGCCGATTTCGACCGCCTCCGGGAGGAGGCCCTGGCCCTGGGGTTCGCCCACGTCGAAAGCGGGCCGTTCGTCCGCAGTTCCTACCGCGCCGGCGACTACCTCGACGGCGAAAACGATACCCGCCATGTAGGCATGTAGAAAGCAAAGAGCATGGAGCATAGTGCATAGAGAAAACCCCCTCCGCCGCGGACCCGGAGATTTCTGCACCTGATTTCTCTGATTAACTCTGATTGGGGGAGGAATTCAGGGTTCAGGGAGAACCCACCACCTCGGCCACGGAAGCAGTCCACGGACCTGCCTGCCGGCAGGCAGGTTACACAGATTGGGGGAGCAGAGGGGACGGGATATTCGAGGTCATTGTGAAGAGTCCCGCGTTTCGCGGGACGACGAAGCAATCTCGGGATGGGCAAAGAGAGGGATTGAACCACAGGACACAGAGGGTTTGGGGAGAGTTGAATACCGGTTGAAAATGTCGCTCGGCCAACAATGGGAGCCATAGCCGTTTCCCAATCTGCGTAATCTTGGTTTGACCATGAAGGACATGAAGATCATGAAGGGGGAGAGATATGTTTACCCCGGCCGCGGAGGAACAAAAGATACGAAATTGTCGGAAAATTCCCCTCTTTTTTCAACCGTTGAGCGCTTTTTCGGACATTTGTCCGAAAAAGCGCTCTGCCCTATACTCTATGTTCCATGCTCTCTGTTTTCTTCTCGTCATGTTCTTCATGATAAAATCCCAGCGGACCCGAGCCTGAATATTTGGTGGTGGGTTCTCTATGTCCCGTGCTTCCCGATCTTTGTTGATCGGGTGTAGAATCCGAATTTATAATAAAATTTACTGTCTTCGGGGTTGGGTCCTTGTTTTAGTTAAATGGTTCTGAAAAAAACAAAAAAAATGTTTGACTTCTCTGGAAAAAAGAGATGAAAATTAAATCAGGGGAAGCATACTGAAGTTAATGTAAGCTCTATAGTCGGTTGAAAACACCGAAAGCATTAGGGAGATTGACGGTTAAGCCGGATGGGAAGAGACCATCCGGCTTTTTTTCTTCGTCGGGCATCGGCGCTGAATGTCTCACTCCAAAAACGTCTCGTGAATTATCGTTTCTATGGGAGCCGGGACAGCAATGGAAGCAACACTACACAAGGACATGGTGATGCATATTTTTACCAAAGGAGATGCCATGAAAGGGTTAATGACGGCGGCAATCCTGGGGTTTTTGTTTTGTTACGGGCTCGATTACAGTCTGGGTGCCGACTTCGACGGCGATGGGAAGGACGACATAGCGGTCTTCAATCCGGTCAGCGGCCGGTGGCTGGTCCGCGGAGTTACGCGGGTTTACTTCGGCAAGAACGGAGACCTGAACGCCGTGGGCGACTACGACGGCGACGGCGTGGCCGATATCGGTATTTACCGTTCTTCGTCGGGGTTGTGGAATATCCGGGGGTTGACGCGTGCCTACTACGGCGGTTCGGGGGACTCGCCCGTTTCGGGGGGCGGGGCCAAGTACGGCCGGGACTATGTTCGGGTCGACGAAGGCACCGGCACCTTGAGTTTGTTGCCGGGCGTGACTTCCGGGTCGTTGATGGTGGGACCGGAAGGGGAAGCGGTCGATGTCCGCTTCAATTCCTCACTGCAGCTTGGGGATTATTGGTATTGCCGTTTGCTTTGGAAGGCCGACCGGGGCGCACTCTATGCCGGTTACCCCGACGCCTCTGATTTTACCGGAGATGAATTGGGTATGGCGTCTCTGACGGTCGGCGACCGCTCGCAAGCGACCGGGTATTGTTCGATGGCGGTGGGAGAGCATATTTCCTCGTCGGGAACAGGCAGCGCGGCGTCGGGATCGTATTCGGCGGCCATAGGCGATTATTCACTGGCCATGGGGGAATGGGCTCGGTCTGCGAATGACAATTCGGTCGCAATCGGACAATGGGTTTGGGCGGCCGCGGACAACGCCTTCGTTATCGGCAAAGGATTGCTGACGGAACCGGACACATTCCTGGAATTGTATAATTCTTATCCGGATTCCCTGATGGTGGGATTCAACACCACGACGGCACCTGCCCTGTTCGTCGACGAGACCGGGGTAGGGATCGACATGGTCGGCCCGGTCCGCTCCCTCCACGTCGGCGACGTCATGCGTCTGGAGCCGCTGGACGCTCCTCCGGACGACCCGGGCAAGGGCGATCTCTACTTCGACGACGGCACCAACAAGCTTCGTTGCTACGACGGCACCGCCTGGCAGGACTGTTTTTAGGAGGAAAGGGTTCAGAGTTCGGGGTTCCCGAACCCCGAACCCCGAACCCTGTATTCTTCCCCCAATCAGAGTAATCAGGTGCAGAAATCTCTAGGAGCCGAGGTCGGGGGCTACTGAATTCCGACTCCTGGATTCTGTCTCTATGCTCCATGCCCTATGCTCTATGCTTTTCACAGGTGCAGAAATCTCCAGGGGCCGTGGCGGTGTTTTTTTCGCCATGCTCTATGCTCCATGCTCTCTGCTTCTCTCCCCTGAACCCTAGGAGGCCGCGGTACAGGGGTTTCCCTCTCCGCCCCTCCCTTCCCGCTTGCGGGGCGGGCGCCCCTGCGCTAGCCT
>ERZ795048.1158-NODE-1158-length-24969-cov-34.471582_pt1 | contig 24969 bp, 19 predicted proteins | sample MGYA00375132_ERZ795048 | MGnify/ENA primary metagenome ERZ795048 (study PRJEB30177, sample SAMN05720225) | activated sludge metagenome | isolation source: Anaerobic digester | place: Hong Kong | collected 2014-12-17 ... | reverse complement strand
TCTCTAACGAATTTTGAATAGGGGTCGCACCATTTTTCACGCGGGAGCCCCACCCAGGGTTTATTGCTGAACTTATCCCATATCGCATATTTTCCGTTATATGCTTCATACATCTTTTTATCTTTGAATGTGACGTTGCGCGCTATGACATAAATTCCCTTATCATGAAGCTGTTTAATTATATCTTTTATATTGGTGTTTCTTATGGCGCCCAGTTTTTCAGCAGTTTTCGATTCAACAGGAGCGTTTATTATACCGAAGTCATCCTTAACATCGATTACAACTGCATTAAACCCGTTTCTTTCGACTATATCGAGGAAACCTTTAAAATTTGCATTTATCATTCCCCAGTTAACATACAGCGCCTGTCTGTTTCCTGATTTGCTCTCTTTTTCCGCCCGGTATCCGGTGATATTTCTTTTTATAAAAAGGGGAGGGTTGCTGCTGCTCCCTTTAACGAATAAAAGCGCAGGCCCCTCTTTTTTGTATGACCCGGAAACCTCTTTCTCTAAAGGGGATACTTCAATCTTTTTTAAAGCAGGATTATACTCGTATATAGATTCAGTTGTTGATATAAATATTCTGTCATTAAAGGGGCTGATGCAATGTATGCCCTCCCGTTTTTCATCTTTAACAGGAATTTTTACAGGCTTCCAGTTTTTCCAGTCTGATGATTCAACCAGGCCGCGGCCGAAGAGATATCCGGAATAAAGCATCCCTTTATATGCTGCAAGTGAAGATACTTCCTCGCAGAAATGAAACGGGCCGACGTAGTATTCTTTCGGAATACCTTCGTTTATTTCAGTAGTTGTGGATGGCGTAATTTTCACAACTCCATTGAATGAAGTCCCTGCATAAAGTATTCCATCGGCAATTGTGAGAGATGTGAAATAGTATGAATTCCTGTTTTCCGCAACATTGATTTTCTGCCAGTTTTTTCCGCCATCGGCAGATTTATATAAAGTATGCTTTGTGGCAAGGTAGAGTTTTGAATTGTCAGCCGGATCAATGCAGAAGGCGGATACCTGCCTGTATTCATTTACCCCTTCAAGCTGCGTCCTCCGTTTCAGTACCTGTGATGAAATATCTTTCCATAGGCTTTCACCTTTCTCAAGCCGGAAGATTCCTGAGTATTCTGTTGTGAGGTATAGTGAACCCTCTGAATCGGATGTAATGTATTCAGCATTAAATTTTTCCGGAAGGCCCTCTGACATGTCATGCCATGAACCGTCGTAACCTTTAATCCCCTCTCCCGGGAAAAATCCTATGTAGCGGTAATTATCAATATTGCCTGAACAGGAAACAGTTCCTGCTGCTACTAATAGTATAAAGGATAACAAAAAAGTTATTTTTTGGGATAATAAGCGGTATATAAAAAACATCTGTTCCTCCCGGAATTATCTGCTGTATTGTGGAGCATGCTGCGGGATAATAAGCAGCAGACATTTCTATCCGGCAGGGAGAAGTGCTGTCAATTCATAATTCATCCGGAGTTATTCTTCTTCTTCGTTTTCCTCTTCACTGCCTTCTTTAAAAAGGGGTTTATCGCAGGTTGCCTTACAATCCCTGAAACTGTCGCATCTTTCATGGCATGACGAATCAAAATGATCTGTCGGGCAGCTCATATTGCATTCACTGTGCATCTGTTCACAAAGAATTTCGCACCGGCTTTTTGTTCTGAACGGATTTGCGCAACCGGCAGTGATTAATACTGCTGTTATGAAAAGCAGGCTGATTTTCTTTAATGCTTTCATGATATCATCCCCCTCTCTTTTTTAGCAGCGCAGGATAATTGTCCTGTTGTTATAAAGATAAACTTTTCCCGGTACAAGTCAAGCGGGCCCGGGATTTTAATATTTCAAGCCTTCATATTGACAAAAAAAGTACTATATGGTAAAATGGTTTATATTCTATATTAGATTTGCTGCAATTGTTTTTGACGGAGTCTAAGGATGGGGACTTCTAAAAGAGACCCCGCAGGGCTTCCCCGGCAGGCATGAAAGGCCGTTTAGCAGCAGGTTTATTGTTAAAATGAATCTAACTATAATAATCAGTGAGTATCGATGAAATTCATACCCTCCTTTTTGAAAATTAAAACAGGCAGAAAATATCCTGTTATTGTTCCTTCCGGGACCCATCCTATGGAGAGGCGTCTTATTGAGCGCGGAGTGCTTGATATACTCTTCCGTCTCAGAAAAAACGGCTACCAGTCCTACCTGGTGGGGGGCTGCGTCAGGGATATACTGCTTGGAATGACTCCAAAAGATTTTGATATTGTGACAGACGCCCATCCCCGCCAGATAAAAAGACTTTTCAGCAGGTGTTATCTTATCGGCAAAAGATTCCGTCTGGCGCATGTATATATCTCCGCTGACCGCTTTATTGAGGTTGCCACTTTCCGCGCTGCTGCCGTGTCTATGGTTTCACACGGGAAGGCTTTTCAGAATAACAATGTTTTCGGAACAATCGAAGAGGATGTTATGCGAAGGGATTTCACAATCAATGCTCTTTATTATAATTCAGCAGACTCATCGATTGTTGATTATACAGGGGGCCTTGCGGACATAAACAGAAAGATTTTAAGATCAATAGGTGAGCCTGCGGAGAGATTTAAAGAGGATCCCGTAAGGATTATCCGTGCAGCCAGGTTCAGCGCGAGGTTCGGCTTCAGACTTTCTAAAAAGGATTACAGCGCTGCAGTTGCCGGCGCGGATCTTATTAAGGATGCGAACGCTAACCGGCTTCTTGAGGAGCTTTATAAAATACTGAGGTGCGGAGCTTCAGCCGGTTCTATAGTCAAGCTCCACCGTTTCGGGGTGCTTAAATACTGGCTTCCCGAGCTTGACGAAAAGGGGGTAGGTGTTCATATCCGGGAGAGGCTCGGTGTGATAGACAGGAGGAGGCTGGCCGGAGAGGAGGTACCGGTGGGGGTGCTTATTACGGCTCTCTTTTATGACCTCTTCAGCAGCCTGTCGGAATCATCCGTAATAAATGCGGGTTCTCACGATGTTTTCATGAAAGCAAGGGAGATATTTTCTCCAATAGCAGCCCGGCTTCACCTCCCGAGAAAAGAGAGTGACCGTGTATGCAATATAGTGTCAAGAATGCCCTATTTCCTTGACTCAAATGACAGGAAAAGAAACAGTTCTTTTGAACAGCGTTTTATCAGGAACGAACATTTCAGTGATTCCCTGTTTTTCTATGACATACTCTCAGAAATTAAAGAGGGTTATTCTGTAAAAGTTAAATATTGGAAGAAACTGGCTGAAGGCCTTAAGGATGACAGCGGCAGAAAAAATCAGTCAGGAGATGACAGGCAGAAAGCCTCCGGCAGAACAGAGAAGACCGGCAGAAAGCCGGGAATGGATAAAAAAAGCCCTGACAAGGTGGAGGCCGGGAGTGAAAGTCCTGCTAAAAAGAAAAACAGAAGCAGAAAATACAGAGGGAGAGCGGGTAAAAAGAGCGGAGATAAGCCTTCTGACACAGGAAAAGAAACAGGTATAGAATAATGGCCTACACTCTGATAAATATCGAATCCGGAGAAATTTTCATCTGCGAGGATAATGTCTGGATTGACGCTTTTGAAGCAGCAAAAGCAGACGGCTGGGATCCGGACGGTACAATGTATGATGCAGCTTATACCCTTGATGATGATCTGGATTATATTGGAGATGATAATGAAAAGCTCTGGCGAATATATACCGAGGTAGGAAATGAATTTGACTGGGACGGGAATTACACAGAGAAAAGAGGGCAGGTGGTAACTTACGGTGATTCTTATTATATGGTTATGTCGTTGAAATGCGCGGGTGCAGATCCCGCGCTCTGTGAATTCGTGTCAAAAGGGAGTTTCAGAATCTGTTAGAGAATGTCCCGCAGAAGGTTCTGACACATCTCGCGGAGGCTCTCAGATCTTCTGTATAATTTGTCAAGATATGGGTTATCCGGATGTCTTGAATAGAGAGCAAGTAGTTTGGAGGAGTATTTGAATATATGCGATTCAAGGTTTCGTATATGAAACAGATCCTCGTCCCCTTCATTTAAAATGGCAGAAGTTATCCTGTCCAGAAGATCATTTTCCCTGGTAAATTCCGGGAATTCATCCATTTCACAGAGAAAATCCCTGCACATAAGAGCTATCGATTTCTGGTAGTTTGAATTATCTTCATTCATATCCTGCCGCCAAAAAGAGCTGCCTCTATCGTAGGGCAGCTCTTTTCTGTTAGTCAATCAGTATTTGCAGGTACTCAGTTCTTTTTGGAGTAAACCATATTTTTATAATTTACTACAATCTCTTCCGCCTTTTTGTTTTCACCTTTGAAAACATAAAGCATGCTGAGTCTTGTGACATCTGTGAGGTTTACTGAACTGCTCATCATAAGCTTTTCAAGATCAGCGATAGCCCTGTCCAGATCTCCGATCTCCTTAACCTTGCTTTCGTATGTAAGGTTCTCAAGGTATACACGGAACTTCTCATACTCAGGATGCTGAAGGATTGCCTCTTTCAGGTGTTTTACAGCTTCGTCATATCTTCCCAGGTGGAAGCAGCAGAATCCGTAATACTTATTAATGAATTCCCTGTTGTCCGCAATATTCCATATAGCATCCAGGTGTTCAATTACCCTGTTGTAATCTTTCCATTCATAATAAATATGGGAAAGCATATAGTTGGCTTTAAGATGCATCCTGTCTGCGGCAACAACTTTCAGCAGATACTTTTCGGCATTGCTGAAATCTTTCAGGTTGTATAGAGTGAGCCCTGTATAGTAATTACCTTCATTGTAATCCGGTTTAATCGAAACCGAATCAAAGAAATACTCCAGTGCGCGTTTAAAATTCCCCGAATTGTAATATTCAACTCCAAGGTTCAGAAGAATCTTATGATTTTTTTCAATGTCAAGAGCCATGTTGTATGTGGATATGGCCAGGTCGCTTTTACCCATAATAGAGTACAGCTCCCCCATGTTGTTGTAAGCTTCAATAAAATAGGGGTACATTTTTATCGCTTTCTGGTATTCCGCAAGAGCTGTGGGGAGATCTCCACGGTTTGTTCTTTCAAGAGCCCTGTTGTAAATGCTTATAGCTTCTGTTGGTACTGAATTACTGTTCATATCAAAAACCTCATGCGAAGAAGTATTATAATCAGACTGATGCTGTTAAAATTATCGGAAAAAGTATTTATATTAAGAGTAAAATAAATTAGACTTTTTCTCTTTTTTTATATATATATAACCCATTCAGGTGAAAATTTGATGCTCGAAAACAGAAATCTGGACACTATATAATCGGGGGTTAAGAATTACTAAACTGTCTGTATACAGAACTTTATTCAATTTTATAGAAGGCTTAATTTAAGCCTGGCTGGATTAAATAATCTTGACAGCAGCAATATTAGTTAGTTTAATATTCAAAATTATTATATCCGGGGGATGAGTCGGGCATTACTATGGAGTTGCGGTATAACTGTAATTAAAATGCAATCATAATAACGGGGTAATTGAAAATGTTCGGAAGAAAAGTAAATAACACAAGGGTTTTTCGAGTAACAACAAAGATAGTCCTTGCCTTTACCCTTTTCATACTTTTATCCAACCTGGCTTCAAACTATGTAAATCTTTTATTTAACCGTTCAGAACTGCTGAGTCTGATGAACCAGCTTCTAATCAAGGATCTCAAAGCTATGTATATGTACTGTAATAACCAGTATGAGATATACAGATTTGACAGGAATCTTGAAGAATCGGTTAAGAGCATAGAGAGCAAAGGGCTTAATGAGATTAAGAATGAGAAGGCTGTTGTTCTGGGAATAAAGAGGGACGGGGGTATACACTTCCAGGCCTCAAAAATAAAAAAATATGAAAGGTTCAATGATGTCATTGCTCTGAATACGATGATAAGCCATGTAAAGGGTGATCAGTCTGAGGGGTCAGAGGGACATTTGAATTTTTATTTTAATAATGAGGAGTATTTCGGTTTATTCAAATATAATCCCAAATGGGATATTTTTATACTGAGAGGCGAGGAGAAGAACGAATTCTTCAGTGAATCAAAACTGATCTTCCTCCAGGTTAGTATAATAATCCTGGTAATAACAGCTGTTTCGGCTGTTGTGGGTATTTTTATCCTCAGGCGTATACTCAAGTTCATTGATGTTATCACAAAATCGATCATGGATATGATCCGGAAGAAGGAACTCAGCCTCATCAATCTTGAGGGGGCAACAAACGATGACGTCACATACATGGGTGTCGCTTTCAACTCTCTCTCCAGCACTGTAGGTAATCTGGTTAACATCTTCCAGAAATTTGCAAACCAGGATATAGTGCGTAAAGCCTACGACGAACGTGAAGTGAAACTTGAAGGTACAAAAAGGGAGCTTACCATTCTCTTCTCCGATATTAAAAGCTTCACATTCATAACCGAGACCCTGGGTAACGATATTATAAAGCTTCTAAATATGCATTATGACAGGGCAATCAGGGAGATTATAAAATATGATGGCGTGATTGGATCAATCATAGGAGATGCTCTCCTTGCTGTTTACGGGGCACTTGATGATGCAAGGGATAATAAATCATACCAGGCGGTTCTCTCCGCATATAAACTGCATGAAGTAACAGAACTTCTGCGGCTCAGAATGGACAAGATCAAGACAGAGATTGAAGATGAGAAGGGTAAGCTTACAAAAGAGGAGCTTTATGTTTACAAGGCTGTTCTCCTGGAGATCGGCGTCGGTATTGACGGAGGTAGTGTATTCTATGGAACACTGGGCTCCTATGTAAGGATGACAAATACTGTTATCGGTGATAATGTCAATGCCGCATCAAGGCTTGAGGGGCTTACAAGGGTTTACAAGGCTCCTGTAATCTGTTCAGAGTATGTGAAGAGCGATATAGTAAATAATGTTGATAAACATGGAATATATTTTCTTGAGATCGACAGGGTAATGGTTAAAGGGAAGACTAAAGCTCAGAAGATATACTGGCCTGTTCTTGAAAGCGAAATAGACGAAAGGTTCAGAAAAGACCTCACCGCCTTTGAACTGGGCCTGGAGCTTTATTACGCGGGCAAATGGGCTGACGCGCGTAAGAAGTTCGCAAAATGCGGCCTTAAAGTGGCTGCAGTATTTAAAGAAAGGACATCAGAAAGATGTCCGAGCAACTGGGACGGCGTATGGCAAATGACAAGCAAGTAAAAAAGGATCTGGCCCTGATAGGGTCGAAGTTTCTGCCTGAGGAGATATCCAATATTGACGGCAGAGCAGAGGTTTACTCACTCGAGGATGAATACGCGAAAACCAAAAAGAATAAGAACTGGCTGGTGCTGTTTATTGTTCTTATCTTTATTGGACTTATCGCGGGCCTTACTGTTTTTGTTACATACTATTCAGAGAAGAAGGACAGTAATATCGAGGTGAGCATAAGCGAGTTTGATGATCTCCGCCTAAAAGAAATTTTAAACTCTTCCAGGCTTTCAGATAATAATCTCCAGATAGGTAAAAATGAGATTCTGAGCCTGATGATTGAAATGCGGAACAGGATTCTTGAGGTGAACAACAGGTACCTGGCAAGACAGAATTCGGTTCTTGACAAGGGTTATCCTGATAATGTAGCCAGGGAGAAACTTGTCGAACTGCGTAATGCCGAGAATTCTGAAGTCAATGCAATTAAGGCTAAGTACGAGGGGCAGATAAACAAAAAGCGGGCCATCATCGGAGAGATAGAGCGTGAGAAAATCAAGGCGGACAGGGCTCTTCAGAAAGAGAATAAATCACTCGGCAAGTTCGATGATGAAAACAGGCTTTATGCGCACAAAATGAAGCAGCTTCAGGATTCTTCACGAAGCGGACTTAATGCTCTGACCGATTTTTATGAGAGGTATATCAAGTATATTATCCTTAAGTATAATCCTGTTTTCACATCCGGTGAAGTCAAACAGACGCTTGAAAGGGGGCTGGCAAAAGATGAGCAGCAGAAACTCCGGGAGTATGATGAGCTTTATGCCAGGGAGAATATAATAAGCAGGCAGCGTTTTGATGAAACCAGAACAAAAATAAATGATCAGAATATACTCATTCAGAGACTGGCTGGTGTGGGTTATGAAAACTCAGTACCTCCGGCACTAAAGAGTATTGATAATATTTCAAAATCAATTGTGAACGATTATGAAACATTCAGTTTCGGGCTTACTTCAACTATAAAGTTGAAAAATTCACAGATTGAGGATTACAGGATTGCTCTTGATGCTGTATTAAAAGAACGTCCTGAAAGCGGTTATATTATTTCAGCTGTAAATCCCTCAAGAATATCAATTCATATCAACAGGCTTCTGACTGTAAAGGAGGGTGATACAGCCCTGGTGTTCAGGACTGATGACCTTTATATAGGTGAGATTGCCTTCTACAGGACATCTGAAGGTATGAAAGCTAAACTTGTGAGCCTCGCCGGTAAGGAGAAGATGAGGCCCTTTGACAGAATATTAATCAAGATTAAGTAGGTTGAAAATGAAAGTGAAAATATTGCTAATATCATTATTCATGTTGCTGTCAGTATCAGGTGCCATGGCGTATAACTGGGACTCTGCCGGAATGAACCTTAAGGAATCCGGGGCAACTGATGATGAGAATTATTTAATACTGGCTGATAAAAGCTCAAATGAGATCAAGGTTAGATTCCAGGGCGAATTAAGTGATGAATGGGCCGATGCAGTTGTGAATCTTAATAAAAAATTCAGAACATGGACATACATGAAGGTGGGGAGACTGGAGTTTTATGTTAACGGTAATACTCTTGAAATACTTGTAATACCATCCTCCTTTAACTACAAGGGGATGAATTTTGTTCCGCATATACCTGCGGGGATGACCTTCCTTTATGATTATGATCTCAGGTATAACTTCAGGGTGACCAAGAACGATTTTTTTCTCAGAATTAATGACAGGTTTATAGATGAATCGTTCCTCTGCCAGAGAATGAAAGAGGCCATAGATGATCCTGTCGGCTACATGAAAAAAAGGGAGCCGGAGTACTTTCTACGCAAGCTTAATGAACTGGAAGAAGCACAGGCTAAGACACAGAAGGAATCAAGTGAGAATTTCAACAAACTTGTAAATGCTGTTATGTATTTTCAGAACAGCGGGTTCCTCGGATTTGGAAATACACCTGTAAAACCGCAGGTGATAAAAAGGGTTGTTGAACTAAGAGCGGCTGATCCTAAAATTACTAAAGAAAAAATTAAAGCTCAACTGGAAACTGAAAAGATAGAAGTGAAGGATAAGGAGATAACCCTTATTCTGAATATCTTTTATAATGAGTTTAAATAAAAATGCTTATAGCCAGTTTTAACTGCAATTCGGTGCGGGCGCGAATGCCCGTACTGAAGAGATGGCTTATGCAGACCTCACCCGATTTTCTCTGTTTGCAGGAGACCAAGGTTGTTGACACCGATTTTCCAGCAGAGGAGTTTCTGGCAGGCGGTTATTACTCCGTGTTTATGGGGGAGAAGTCATATAACGGTGTTGCTATACTTTCCAAAACAAAGCCTGACGCGGTATTTTACGGCTTTGACGGGAAGGGGAGTGATGAAGGGACAAGGCTTATCTCTGTAAAAAGCGGCAGGATCAACCTGGTAAACACCTACATTCCACAGGGGACAGCTCCTGACTCAGATAAATTTCAATATAAGCTCCAGTGGTTCGACAGGCTGAAGGAGTTTTTTAATTCCAGGTATAAAAAGAGTGATGTATTGATCTGGGTGGGTGATTTTAATGTTGCACCTGATCCGATTGATGTTCATAACCCGAAGAGGCTTCTCGGCAGTGTCGGGTATCACCCTGATGAGCATAAAGCACTTGCATCTGTGAAGGAGTGGGGCTTCACTGATATATTCAGGAAGCATACTCCTGATGGAGGTAACTATTCATTCTGGGATTACCGCGTCAAGGATGGAGTGGCAAGGGGGCTGGGGTGGAGAGTGGACCATATCTGGGGAACATCAAAGGCTTCTGATAAATCTGTGAGATCATGGATTGATGCTGAACCGAGATTATGGGAAAAACCTTCTGACCACACTCCTATACTTGCAGAGTTTAATCTTTAACCGTAAAGAGTAATACCGGCATGTTAAGCTTTTTTAAATTCCGCATTCTTCTTGTAATAATCATATTCCCGGCAATGCTTTTCCCGCAGATAAAAACCCCTGTCATTGAGGATGTCCCTGATGTTGAATTTAATGCGGCGGAAACAACAGAAAAATTTAAAGCATCTGTAACCCTCTATGGCAAGGGTGTTGTTAATGGCGAGCTTGTTCTTAATTCGGGAGCTTCAATAATTCCTGCAGGTGACAGCGGAAGGATCTATCTTCTAAGAGAAATCAATCGCATAACTGTTATTAAATGGTCCGGGCAGCGTAAAGGTTCGGGCTGGGTTTTTTATCCTGACAGATATGAAATTATTCTGAAGGATAAAAGCAGGATACTGTATGAGGGCAATCTCGGTTTTCTAAACAGACTGAGATTTATAGGAAGTGAAGGGGGGGAGAGGGCTCTTTTCATGTACTTTTATGATTATTATATAAACGGGAAATGGGTGAACACCGGAGTTTCCGGAGAGAAAACTCCGCCTTTAAATCCCGCAGCGGGGACTTCGTATATTATTGAATTGAAGTGAGAAATCCTTCCAGGGTGCTGTTAAAAGATTCGCTCTCCTCAAAAAAAGGAATATGTCCCCTGCTTTCAAATACTACAAGCTTCGCGCCCGGTATACTGTTCCGCATATCCGCAGTAAGCTCCGCGGAGATCATATTGTCCCATCTGTTTGCAAGAAGGAGAACAGGGATATCAATTTTTTCAAGTATATCTGTATGATCGATGTTCATGCATATCCTCAGATCTTCCGTGATTATAGATTCCTCTTCATCATCAATACTCTTTTTTGCTGCGAGAATGAATATGCCGGCTTTTTTGAAGAATATTGCAGAGAGCATTTCATCGAAGAAATTTCTGAAATCAGTAACTGAACGTTCCACCATCTCTTTCGTGACAGGTATCCTGGGGGCTGTTGAGATTAATATAAGAGCCTGAATTTTGTGATGATTGTTTTTATAGTGCTCAAGACAGACTGATCCGCCCATGGAATGACCTGCAAGTATGTATCTTTCAATATTTTCCTTTTTAGCAACCTGCTCAATGCTTCTGCTGTAGAGCGAAAGGGATAACATGCCTGTTTTCCTGGATCTGCCGTGTCCGGGCAGATCAATGGCGATGACCCTGAAGAAATTGCCGAAATACTTCAGCTGGTTGTGAAAAAATCTGGAATCTGCCGCAAGTCCGTGGACAAATATTATTGCAGGGCTGTTCTCCTTTCCGCTTACCCTGTAATAGATTTTACTGCTTTCAGATTCTATGAAATTCAAAGTTATTCCCATGAAAATGATTTTAAAAATCTGCAGGTTTTATATCAATATTATTATTAAGGTATTATTAAGTTTTTTTTAAAAAAAGATAAACTTTGTTTATGGTGATTTAAACTGTTTTTCTGCCGGTGACCCGGGGGATTTTCGGCCGGTTCCTTTTTTTTTAATTCAGAATCCATTTTTGTTTCCGATGCATTAATTAACAGAAAATTTAATGTCGATTAAGCACAGGTATTTTTATATCTTAAATATTAAGTTTCATCGATTCCGGGTGATGAGCTTTATGCTTGACATATACTGTATTTTTTGATGAAAATTTGTATTATAAATAATAAATAACATCGGGTTGGATAGTGATATGACAGTTGATGAAAAGGGATTTAAAAAACAGTTCGGATTTTTTTCCCGTCTGAAAATACGTTCGAAACTGATTTCAATTATATCTATAATAATCATTACCTCTCTTGCTGCAATGATATCTCTTGCTACAATCTTTTTTAAGAAAGATAATGAAGTCAGGGTAAAAGAGAGCAACTTCACTATATCACAGGTCATCGCAGCCAAAACTGAATCTGATTTTACTGCAATTGTTGAAAAACTTAATATTATGGCAACAACCATGCTGCAGGAGTTTAAGACTGAACAGCAGAAAAAGCTTTTTACCGACCTTTTCTTCACCAACGACAAGGATTTTCTTTATGTGGGTATAGGAACATACGGGAAAAAAGGGGAACTGGAAATAAAGAGGTCCATATATAATGACCGGTTTTTTAAGGACAACTCAATTGATTTAAAACTCCCTGTCCAGGTTAACGGTGAAAACATGGAGAAATATAAACGCTCCTTTAACGGGGAGGCGGTTGTACATAATGTCTCGTCAAAATTCGGCTCGCCGGTAATTGCAGTTACCTTTCCATTCCAGAGGGGTGCGGATGATGCTGTAAGTTCGATAGTTGTCGGATATATCAGGCTCAACAAAATTCTTAAATCCTTCAGTAAATCCGGTATAACGGATACTTTTATGATAAACGGGGAAGGGGATGTGCTTGCTCACCCGGATACAAAACTTGTACTTGGGCATGTCAACCTGATAAACCTTCCAATTGTTGATATGATGATGAAGAGCAAGCTGGATAACGGGCAGACCAGGTACCGGAACGAAACCGGAGTATTCCATCTCGGATCATTCAAGAAAATCGGTTTCAGCGGGATTGGAGTGGTGAGTTCCGTTTCGGAAGATCTTGCATTGCAGGAGGTCTACAATATCCAGAGAAGAAATATTTATATCACCGTTATTGTTCTCAACCTTGCCATACTCATTGTATATTTTTTCAGCAAATCACTCACAACCCCTATTACCGCTCTCCTTGGCGCAACCAAGGAGATTGAGTCCGGTAATTTTCATGTCGGCATACAGGCATCTACAGGAGATGAAATTGGCATGCTTACCGAGTCTTTTGTAGAGATGGGCCGGGGACTCGAAGAGCGTGAGAGGATGAAGGATGCATTCGGTAAATTCGTCAACAAGGAGATCGCGGAACAGGTTCTTCGGGGTGAAATAAAGCTGGGGGGTGAAAGAAAGAAGGCCACGATATTCTTTTCTGATATCAGGTCTTTTACTGCTATTTCAGAAAAACTGGAACCGGAAGAAGTTGTTGAATTTTTAAACCAGTATATGACTCGCATGGTTAACTGTGTGAACGATACTTTTGGTGTTGTTGATAAATATATAGGTGACGCCATCATGGCTGTATGGGGGGCTCCCGTCTCTCACGGGAATGATACAGAGAACGCAATTAACGGCGCACTGATGATGAGAAAAGAACTTATTGAATTCAACAAAGGGAGAGGTGATCCTAAACATCCGATAATCAAAATCGGCTGCGGAATCAATACCGGCCCGGTACTTGCGGGTCAGATCGGTTCCATGGAAAGGATGGAGTATACCGTTATCGGTGACACTGTAAACCTTGCTTCAAGGATTGAATCTCTGAATAAACCTTTCGGCACTGATATACTTATATCCTCGGATACTTATCATGAAGTGAAAGAGCTATATAACGTCGAGCCTATGCAGAAGATCAAGGTAAAAGGAAAAACGGAGCCGCAGCAGATATACGCTGTTCTCGGCAGAAAAGATGATCCCGCAGCCCCTAAAACTCTTGAGGATATGAGAAAGCTGGTGGGCATTGATATGAAAGGGAAGTGCACAGAAGAACCGGGTGATGAAGGTGAAGTGAAGTATGAAATTATTGAAGGGTGATTTTCTTGTATTAGCCGGGAGTGCTCTGATTATATCAGCCAGTTCGGCGCTTCTTTATGCTGATTTTACAAGGAAGATTGAAGCCGGTGATCTTAAACAGATAGGTACAATTACCTTCAAGAGGGAAGTTGCACAGAGGAAATACCAGACTCAGGTTGTATGGGAGGAGGTGGATCAGAATTTCCCTGTTTATAACAACGACTCCATACGTACATCCGACCTCTCTGAAGCTGTGATACATCTTAATGACGGAACAGATATAAGTGTTGATGAGAACAGCATGATAATGCTCTCCACACTCGAAAATGCAATTAATATTAATTTCGAGCATGGTTCAATATCAGCAAACAGAAGCGGGATAAAGGGAACAGATATCTCGGCAATAAACATTACTTCAATGGATGCCACTGTATCAATTGACAAAGGCAATATTCAACTGACCCAGCTTGAAAACCAGGAGCTTGACCTTACCGTATCTGAAGGTCAGGCAAAGGTTAAGGACGCTACAGGGGAAACAGTTGTAAATGTTAATGAAAAGGCACTCATCTCCTCAGACAGGCAGGATACAAAAATTATTCAGCTTAATTTTAACCTGAAGGCTCCCTCTCCGAACAGGTATCTGGTCAGTGACACTGAAAAAACAGACGTTTCCTTTGAATGGAGTGTGGAAGGTAAGTTTAAAAATATAACATGGGAGATAAGCAGTGACCGGACTTTCGAAAATAAACTTAAAAGTATAAAGGTCACTGGTGAAAACAGGATTACTTATAAAATCGATGAGGGAGCGTGGTTCTGGAGGCTTTCCGCAGTTAATGAGGACACCGGTAAAAGTGAGTACAGTAATACAGCAAAATTTAATCTGCTGTATAAAAAGCCGCCCAGAATTATTTCTCCCGCTGTTGATGAGGTGATTACTCATACTGCCACATTTAACTCTGTTTCATTCAAGTGGCTTGATCCTGATAACACATCTGATTATACTCTTGAAGTATCATCCGATAAGGATTTTGCAAATATTCTTAACAGTGTTAAAACTTCGTTAAATAGTATTGCTGTGGATAATATTAATCCGGGCCGTTATTTCTGCCGTATTAAAAGCGCTCTTAGCATTGGCGGAGAGGTTTTTGTTAAAAACAGCAGCCCGGTATCATTTGTCGTTGAGAAAGCAAAAGATATTACTCCGGTCAGGCTTCTTTCACCTGCAAAGGGTAACAGGATAGATCAGGATATTCTCAAATCAAAAGGCCTTGTTATGACCTGGGAGAGCGACCCGGCTTTTATATCTTATGATGTAGAGATCGCGAAGAACCCTGATTTCACTGATGTTATATCAAAAGAGAGGAGAACTGTCAATTTTTTAGAGATGACCGGAGTTCAGGATGCCGGAACATATTACTGGAGAGTGCAGGGTGTAATATCCGAAACAGAGAAAGTTCCATTTTCTGAAGCAGGGAATTTTACAGTAACAGTTAAGGAAGTCCTTGCGGTTGTATCTCCATCCGGCAGTGAGGAGATCAATATCCCTGCAGAAAGAAAAGATAACAGGGTAAGATTCGTATGGAAAAAAGTAAGTACAGCGGGATCGTACAGGGTGCAGATCGCGGATAATCCTGAATTTACAAAAGCAAGAGTTATTAATTTCGGTAATAATAATGAAGGTCAGGTCTCTATTCCTGAATCGGGTGAATACTACTGGCGCGTTATCCTGTCCGACAGAAGAGGCAAGGAGCTTATGCGCAGTGAGGCAGGAAAGTTTACAGCGGTCGTTGAAAAACCGGTGGAAGCAGCAAAGAGCCTTCTTGTCGTAAAGGCTCCGGTTCAGGGGGCGAAGATATATATCAATTCAGCATTTAAAGGATACAGTTCAGTCACCCTTGAGGTGAAACCGGACCAGAATATTAATGTAAAAATTACTGCTCAGAATTTTAAGGAGTATACCTCAACGGTTAAAGTTGAGGAGGGCAAAACCTTCACCCTGGCCCCGACAATGGAAAAATCAAAACTCCTTGAACGTGTTAAATGGGTAAGCTCTTTCGGATCGCCGCTCAGTTCCGCTCCTGTTTATTATAAAAACAGAATAATTACCTGCTCGGAAAACGGTACTTTTACAGTGCTGAATAATAGCGGAAACATAATAGTAGCAAAAAAAATTGCTTCAAGAGTGGAATCCAGGCCTGTAATCCATGGTGATAACGTTTATATTGTGGATGTTGATGGAAATCTGTATTCAATTGAAATCAATAGCGGAAAGCTTAACTGGAAAGTTAAAGCCGGGGGGCCTCTGCTTTTCAGATCAGAACCCCTTGTAACTAAAGATCGGATTTTTCTTGCAACCGGCTACGGTTTTGTTGAGGCATATGATCATTCAGGGAGGAAACAGTGGTCTAATAACCTGGATGAAGCAATCTACAACACGCTGCAGATCGCCGGACGTAATTTAATCATTGCAACTGATGAATTAAAATTATATGCCCTGGATTCAAAGGATGGCGACACAGTCTGGTCTACTCCAATAGATGAGAAGGTTGTTACCCAGGCCCCCCTCATCCACAATAAGCATATATATTTCGGCTGTTATTCCGGTATATTTTATTCAATAACAGTTGATGATGGGGATATTGTCTGGACATACAAAACTGATGGAGCAGTATACTCATCCCCCGCTTTGTATGAGAAGAGCATCCTTTTCGGATCTGAAGACGGCTTTATCTACTCGCTTGAGGATACGTCAGGAAAACTTCTCTGGAAGTTCAAAACAGGGGGAGCTGTGACAGTGAGCCCGCTGCTTGCTTTCGGAAATGTAATAGTTGCTGACGACAGGACTGTCTTTGCGCTCAATCCCGGAAAAGGTACCCTCGTGTGGCAGAACACATTTGCAAGCGATATAAAGACCTCCCCGGTCTTTGCCGGTGATACTGTTATATTGGGCCTTGATAACGGGGATGTCGTGTCATTGAGAAATACCCTGATACAGGTGGTAAAATAATTAAAAGTATATAAGGCGGATTGTAATAATCAAATCCGGTTTATTTCAAATATTAATATTGACTATAAAAGAGACCCTGATGAATTTAGGGTCTCTTTTTTTTGTTAATTAATGGTCATTTTTTTTGAAATTAATACTTGAAATTATGTCTCTTTCATTTTCAAGTACTGAAATAGTTTTAACAAGGCTGCTGCTCCGCTATAGCAGGCGGTTATCCCTTTTTCTAATCTCATTACCTGGTTTTATAATATGGATTTTGTACACCTTCATAATCATTCAGATTATTCCATTCTGGACGGAGCTATCACTGTTGATAAAATGGTGGGACGTGCCGTTGATCTCGGTATGCCCGCGATAGCGATCACAGATCATGGCAATATGTTCGGGGCAGTTGAATTCTACCAGAAAGCGCGGAAAAAAGGTATAAAACCACTTGTGGGGGAGGAGTTTTATGTTGCTCCCGGTTCAAGATTCAAGAAAGAGGTTGCAAAGGACAGTAAAGAGGATATTGCTTACCACCTCATACTGCTTGCTAAGAATAATACTGGCTATAAAAATCTCATGCGGCTCTCCTCCATCGCTTACACTGAGGGTTTCTACTATAAGCCTCGAATTGACATGGAAGTTCTGGAGAAGTATTCAGAGGGGATTATCGCTTCATCCGCATGTATTGCAGGAGAGATACCTGTTAATATAATCAGGGGGAGAAATAAAGAGGCCAGGGAGCTTGCCGGTAAATATCAGGAGATATTCGGCAGGGAAAACTTTTTCCTTGAGCTTCAGTATCACGGGATCAAAGAGCAGGAGATTGCAAACAGGGAACTGATCCGTATGGCTGCTGAGATGAATATCCCGCTAATCGCGACTAATGACGCCCACTATGTTACACGGGATGACGCTTATTCACATGAAGTGCTTCTCTGCGTCCAGACAGGGAAAACAATGAATGAAGAGAACAGGATGAGGTTCTCCACAAATGAGTTCTACCTGAAGACTCTTGATGAAATGAGAATGAACTTTGCTGATTACCCGGACTCTCTCTTCAATACATGTAAAATTGCTGACATGATCGACCTTGATATAGAACTCGGGAACCCGGTACTCCCGAATTTTGATGTACCTGCGGGGTTTAATCTCGACTCGTATCTGCGGCATCTTGTCTATGAAGGAGCAGAGAGGATATACTTCGGGAAAGTACCTGAAGAAGCAAAAAGCAGAATTGAATACGAACTCTCAGTAATTACAAACATGAAGTTTTCAGGATACTTCCTGATAGTATGGGACTTCATCAATTACGCCAGGAGCGTGAATATACCTGTGGGTCCAGGCAGGGGGTCAGCCGCCGGTTCAATTGTATCCTACTGTCTCGGAATAACGGCCCTGGATCCTATCAGATACAATTTACTCTTTGAACGATTCCTGAACCCTGACAGGAATGAGATGCCTGATATGGATATAGACTTCTGTGCTGAAAGGCGTGAAGAGGTCATTGACTACGTTAAAAGAAAATATGGCGAGGATCACGTCAGCCAGATAATAACTATTAACAGGATGAAGGCAAAGGCAGTCGTGAAGGATGTGGCCCGCGCTCTTGATATTCCATTTGCTGAAGCTAATGATATCAGTAAACTCATTGAAGAAAATACCCTGGCGGAATCGATCAAGACATCCCCGGAACTTAAGAAGCTTTCAGACAGCGATAAAGGGAAGGAGCTTATTGATATTTCGCTGAGGCTTGAAGGCCTCACCCGTTCAGCGGGGAAACATGCTGCCGGGGTGGTAATCTCAAAAGGACCGCTGACGGAGTATGTTCCGCTCTACCGGGATAAAGACGGCAGTATCTCCTCCCAGTATGAAAAGAACACCCTTGAGCAGGCCGGTCTTGTAAAGATGGATTTCCTGGGCCTTAAGAACCTCAGTATTATTGATAACTGTCTTAAGCTGATTAAGGAGACAACCGGGGATGATATAGATATTATCAATATACCCATTGATGATAAAGAGACATACAGGCTTCTGCAGAATGCTGATACACGGGGAGTGTTCCAGCTTGAAAGTTCAGGGATGCAGAATATCCTGAGACGGCTCGGACCCACCGAATTTGAGGATATTATAGCAATTGTCGCGCTCTACAGGCCGGGCCCACTTGGTTCAGGTATGGTTGATGATTTTATAGAGAGAAAGAAGAAACCTGAACTTGTCAGATACTCTCACCCGTCACTGGAGCCTGTGCTTAAAGATACACTTGGAGTTATTGTTTACCAGGAGCAGGTAATGCTCATCTCCCAGATTATAGCGGGATTTACCCTGCCTGAAGCGGATAAGCTTCGTAAGGCTATGGGTAAAAAAGTGATGGATATCATCAATGCCCTTGAGGAGAAATTTCTTGCCGGGGCGGAGAAAAATAAAATCGACAAACAGATAGCTGTTGACCTCTACGAACTTATAAAGAAGTTCGGAGAGTACGGTTTCAATAAATCTCACTCAGCCGCCTATGCTCTTGTTACTTATCAGACAGCATATCTCAAGGCGCATTACCGCGTGCAGTATATGACAGCTCTCCTCTCAGCGCAGCCTGATAAGCAGGATGATGTTATTCAGTATATCACTGACTGTAAAGAGAACGGCATCCGGGTACTCTCTCCCTCCCTGAATAATAGTTTTTATGATTTTACAATAGAAGGGAACTCAATCAGGTTCGGCTTCGGAGCTATTAAGGGCCTTGGTGAAAAAGCCATAGAAAACATAATTGAGGCAAGGAGTAAAATAGGGGGATTTAAAACACTGAAGGAGTTTCTTGAAAAAGTTGATCTCAGTGTTGTGAATAAAGGAGTCCTTGAATCCCTGATTAAATCCGGAGCTTTAGATGAGATCCATGATAACAGGGGGCAGCTTTTTGAATCAATTGATCTTATAATAGATCTCGCGAGGAAATACCAGGCAGACATTCAGACAGGGCAGGGCGATCTGTTCAGCATGGATACATCCAGGGATAACACAAGGCTCTCAACGGATCTCCCGGTTGTATCTGACTGGAAAGATAACATAAAACTGGCTTTTGAAAAGGAGACTATCGGACTTTACCTTTCAGGACACCCCCTGTCAAGATTTGAAAATGAGATAAAGTCGTTTCCTTCATATACCCTCGCGGAACTGTGCGAGAACAACTGCAGTCAGGACGTCTCTATTGTGGGGATATTGAGTAATATATCTGTAAGGCGGTCGCAGAAGAATGGAAACCAGTATGCGGCAGGAATGTTCGAAGATCTCAACGGTTCGATAGAGATACTCTTTTTCTCCAGGGTCCTTGAAAAATTCAGTGATCTTATAAATGGCGGTGAGCCTGTAATGGTTACAGGTAAAGTGGAATTTGAAGGAGGGAAGCCGCGAAAGATAATAGCTCAAAGCCTTAAATCTCTTAAAGATGTCCGAAGAGAGGCTGTCGCGGGAATCCACATCAGGCTTGATTCACTTGGCGTTGATGACAATATAATAACTGATATAAAATCAGTTGTAGAAAAGCATAAGGGAAACTGTCCTCTGTTTTTTCATGTCAGGGATCATGGTGGCGTAAGAACAATTAAAGCCCATTCTTCATTTAATGTTCACCCCTCTGAGGGATTTATTGAAGAGATGACCGGAATGGTTGGCCAGGATTCAATCCGGTATTCATTTACCAGGTATGGTTAGTATTAATTACTGCAAAGAGTAATATTTTTCTGAATCATACTGTAACCTTTCGACTGCTGCATAATTTTTGTCTGCTTCGAAGTCGTTTTTATCATCAGGTTTCTGAAATCTGAAAGCTCCTTGCTCAAAAGCTGTGCCAGGGTTACAGGTATTGTGACATCTATTGTTGATTCCTCCGGTATGTGGATTATTATATCCGGATTATTCCTGAAACTGTAATTCCGCGTAGGACCTGTTTTAATCAGTTTAAGCAGCCTTTCAATTACTTCCACCCTTGTAAAACTTGTGAAGTTACCGATAATATAAATCTCCCCGCTGTTAACGGCCCGGCAGTAATCGCAACTTTCATAGAATTCTCCATTCAGGTAATAGCCGTTCTCCATTCTGAACACAATATCTGCAGGTGCTGCTGAACTGTTCTCCGGGGTAAGTGCCCTCTCCGGTTTTTTAAGTTTGCTCCGGAGTTTCTCCCTTGCTTTAATCATATTAAAAAAAGTGCCAAGCTCCGATTTTATCTGCTGCTCCCCGTTCCCGGAGTTGCTTATGAAAATATTGAAGTTTCTATTGAAAATTCCGGAGTCTGATTTCAGCCGATCAATAAGCTGGTTTACCTTGCTGTCACCTGTCCTTATGCTCCCGAGCAGAAGTTTCGGATCATTAACCTCGCTGCTGAATTTTCTGTAATCAGAGGGATCAGAAAGTATGAATAAACTGCAGATAACATCCCTGAAAGATTCGCTGTGTGTGATTAGTGCATAGGAGAGCAGAATTGTTTTAATGACCTTAAGAGCGTCATTATCATCCGGTGATCCTGAGTTTATTCTCATATCAAGAATAATTAGAAGCGGGTAGCCTTTTGATTTTATATAATCAATTATATCTTTTTTAATCCATGACAATCCGCTGTTCTGTGCAGTTTTTGTCTGAATATATTCAACAGAGTTTAAACTGTTGCCCAACCCGGAAATATTAATGGTGTTTTCTTCTGCAAAAGATTTAATAACAGGTAAAAGTTCCTGCTTTTCTGTTACTATTATAATATTATTTGAACTTTCAGTCATCCGCCATTCCTGTCTTTTTATTTATAATAAAATTAATCTTTTTATCTTTTTATTCCAACCAAATTTTCAGGCTGGCTATAAATAGTCATAGAAATTAATGCTTACAATCAAATATTATTTTTTCTGGAAAAAAAACCTTGAATTATGAGGGGGTAAATAAAAATATTCATTTCAATAAATAAATGTCGGGAAATATTCCATTTTCAAGAGAGATATTATGAAAATAGTACGAAAGATAGAAGATGTACGTGAAGCGGTGAGGGAAGCGAGGAGAAGCGGCAAAAGGATCGGTTTTGTGCCTACTATGGGTTTTCTGCATGACGGGCATATAAGCCTTGTGGATATATCTAAACAGCACGCTGAATTTAATGTTATGAGTATATTCGTGAACCGGCTTCAGTTTAATGATGTTAATGATTTCAACACTTATCCGAAAGATCTTGAAAGGGATTTCGCCATAGCGGAGAAGGGTGGTATTGACCTGATATTTACGCCGGACGATACCGAGATGTACAGGAACAATCTCACCACAGTTGATGTTGATATGCTTACAGAAAACCTTTGCGGAGCTCACAGACCGGGACATTTCAAAGGGGTATTCACCGTAGTCTCTAAATTATTTAATATTGTTCAGCCTGATGTGGCTGTTTTCGGGCAGAAGGATATACAGCAGGCGGTGAGTCTTGAGAAGATGGTTGCTGATCTGAACTTTCCTATAAAGATGATAATAGCTCCGATCAAAAGAGAGAACGACGGACTTGCGATGAGTTCAAGGAACAAACACCTCTCCCCGGAACAGAGAAGCGCAGCTCTTTCATTAAGCCGGAGTCTGAAGAAAGCCGAAGAGCTGCTGAAGTCCGGAGTAACTGAATCTTCAGCAATTATTGCTGAAATGAAAAAAGTTATCGAAGAGGGGAATCCGGATAAAATAGATTATATTTCTATAGTTGATTACGGCACACTTAAGGATACATCTGCTGCGTGTGATAAATCTGTAATAGCTGTAGCTGCTTACTGGGGGACAACAAGGCTTATTGATAATATGATTGCAGAAAGAGAGGACAACAACTTCAAATGCGTGTATTGATCAGGTCTATTTACATCTGTCTGGTTTTATCGTTGATATGCTGTGCAAAAGGGGGCCCTCTTACACCGTCAGATACTTTTATGGTAATTAAGAATGCTGCTGACAGTAATGACAGGGAAGTGATAATGCAGCATCTCTCATCAGAAAGTCTTGAGAAGATTAATGAATTTATTAAACTTACTGCAAAGCTGAGCGATACTCAGTTAAAGGCAATAGCTCATTCAGAGAATATCTCCCCGGATAAGATCAGGAAGATGAATCCTGCAGACTGTACAGCTTTATATTTTTCCAGGAACAGGTACGGGAACAGTCTCGCAGATATTTTCAATGATGAGATTGTAGCTGTTGATGTAAGGGGTTCGTCTGCTGTAATTAAAACCTCCGGCGGGTATGAACTGGATTTCGTCAGGGAAGGACCTTACTGGAAGTTTGATCTCAGCAGGCTGTAGAATTACATATGCCGAAAAAAAGAATAACTATCCCTGTATTTATACCGCACACCGGCTGTCCCCACTGCTGTGTCTTCTGTAATCAGTGGCGCGTGACCGGCTCCTCTTTCCAGCCGGACAGGGAGGCTGTGACAGCAACAATAGAAAAATATTTGTCTGCTGTATCCCCTAATGTTGAAAAAGTTGAACTGGCGTTTTTCGGAGGGAGTTTTACCGGCATTGAACCTGAACTTCAGGAAAAATATCTTTCATGGATACAGCCCTACATTGAGAACGGAGCAATAAGATCGATCAGGGTATCAACCAGGCCCGATTATATAACTGCCGCTTCCCTTGCTCTGCTTAAAAAGTATCATGTTGAAACAGTGGAGCTCGGGGTTCAGTCATTCGACGATGAAGTGCTGAAAGCTTCCGGAAGAGGGCATAGCTCTGAAGATTCAGTTAAAGCGGTAAAGCTTATAAAAGAGTCAGGTTTCCGCAGCGGTATTCAGATCCTCCCCGGGCTTCCTGAGGATACTCCTCAGAAATCGATCAGAACGGCGGAGATTACGGTTTCCCTGAAGCCTGACGATGTCAGGATATATCCGGCTGTGGTACTGAAAGATACAGCTCTTGAGTCTTTATATTCCTCGGGCAGTTATAGACCTATGACTATAGAAGAGACAGTAGAGCTCTGTTCATTAATATACGGCATGTTTTATGAGAACGGCATTAATATAATCAGGATGGGGCTTCATCCTATGGATTTTAGCGGGGGGGAGAGTCCTGTTGTTGCTGGTCCTTATCACCCTGCAATCGGTTTTATGATTAAATCAAGGTACAGAAGAAGAGCCCTCGAAGCCCTGTTTAAAGAATGGCGGGCAGAACATAGCGACAGTAAATCAGCATCTCTCCTTCTCCCGGGGAAAAACAGAGAGGAGTTTATAGGAATGAACAGGGAAAATATTTTTTATCTTAAAGAGAAATTTTTTTTAACAGATTTAATATGTAAATATACGGATAATTCTAAACTTTCGATTCAGTGATTTTTTCGTTGACAGTAAGGTTATATTAAAGGTTTTTGCATATAATGCATTTAAAAAATTGAGAATTTTTTAAAAATCAACATTAAGTAATTACAGAGGTGATTTTATGCCCACATATCAGTATGAATGCCTGGAGTGCAAACACAGATTTGACGTTTTTCAATCAATGAAAGATGATCCTGTCAGCGTCTGCGAGAAGTGCGGCAAGCCTGTGAGAAAATTGTTTAATGCTGCGGGTGTTATCTTTAAGGGCAACGGCTTTTACGTTAATGACTATAAGAATAAAAGCGCTTCTTCTTCAGATAGTCAGACTGCTCCTGCATGCGGGGGAAATTGCGGTTCATGCGGTGTGTCCGGCGCTGAATAGTTTCATTTCTTCTCCCTTCTCTTTTTTGCCCTGTTCTGCCTGTTTATGGAGAACAGATATTTCTCTATACTGAACAGGGCATTACCTGAAATAACGTCCTCCTTGAATTTAAAGCCGGTAATTTCATCAATAAATTCGCGAATAGACTCAGGAGATTTCGCAGCTTCAGGATCTATCATCAGGTATTCCACATCAGCCATGAGATATTTTTTACTTCTGACGGGGTAGAGCACCTGCCTGGCGTTATAGATCGGGACTACTATTTTTAATTCATTTTCTCTTAATTCCCTGATGGTCTGTTCAATTTTAGATTCATTTTCAGGTTTTAATTCAATGAGATCAGAAAGAGGAATAAGAGGGGAAGTCCGTTCGCTGATAAGTTTATATATATCTTTGGTCTCTTTAGACACACCTTTTTTTATATTGAGTGTTTTCTTAGGCTGAGATTTACGCGCTCCTTTTGCCTGTGTTTTTGAGTTCCTGGTAAAAAGTGATGCAATACCGGAAATGATTACAGCTATAAATGATTTTCCGGAGGAATTGTCAGCCTCTTCATAGTATTCCTCCGCTTCAGCTGAAGCTGTTTTGAAGTCCTCATAATCTTTAGCTAATTTTTTAAAGACATTTAT
>ERZ795048.1157-NODE-1157-length-24974-cov-5.916008_pt1 | contig 24974 bp, 21 predicted proteins | sample MGYA00375132_ERZ795048 | MGnify/ENA primary metagenome ERZ795048 (study PRJEB30177, sample SAMN05720225) | activated sludge metagenome | isolation source: Anaerobic digester | place: Hong Kong | collected 2014-12-17 ... | reverse complement strand
TTCGATGCGTTTCAGAAACTCAGGATCGCCTCTTAGCGCCTCAAGCTCGGCCCATTGCGTTTTCTTCATCGCCTCGATCGCGGCTTCGAGATCGCTCGGCAGGCCGCGCTTGGCTTTCGCGGGCGCCGTGGCGATGCGTAAGAGCGCGGAGTCGATATCGCCCTCGTCGCTCATGAAATGCGCGCGCGCCACCGGATCGGGCAAGATCGTGCGAAGCTTGCGCAGGTCTTTCGAATTGGAGATGCGCTTCTGATTGACCTTCTTCACCACCGCCTCGACGACGCTCGGAGTGAGGAGCTTCTTGCTGACGCCCATCAATTCTCGGGCCCAGGTGATGGCGGCGCTCGGATCGCGAAGGCCTTTGAACTTCTCGGAAAGCTCAAAGACATCAACGAGCTTGTCGATCTCGCGCACGGTGACGCCAAGGATGTTCGCCGCGCTTGTTCGCCCCATCAGATCGACGAGACGATAGGCGACCATTTCCTTTTCCTTCGCGTCCCATTCCTTGCGTTGGCGGTGAATGTAAATCCACACGCGAAACCGGTCCTCTTCCGAAAGGGTCCGGTCGGTGACCTCTATGGGGATTTTTCGGTATTCGTCCTTACCCTGATCGACTAGCGCTTTCGAATTGGTCCAGCGGCGGTCGCCATCGATAATACGGAACTTGCCGGGAAACTGCGGATGCGGCTCGACCAGGAGCGGCTCGAAGAGCCCGCCATTCGCTTCGATCTGGCGCTGCAGCTCGTCGTCGAGCTTCGGCCCCAGACGCGGCTGGTTCTCGTTCGGAACGACGTCGTCGAGATCGGCTCTGGTCCGGTAGGTGCGCAGGATGGTGCGATCAAGGCGCCGCTCCTGCAGATTGACGACGACCGCTTCCTCGTCGCGAGCCGGATTATGCATCGCCGCCGCCCGCCGTACCGATAATGAGGTCGACTTCATTGCGCATATCGGCGTTCGCCTTCTGAACTGACCGATAGAGCTCGCCTTCGCGCTTCCACATCGCCTCATGGGCGCGACGCTCCTTGTCCTGAAGCGTCAGCAGTTCCTCAGCGTGGCCGTCGATGCGTTTGAAAAGGCCGTCGCAGCGGTCGGAGGTCATGAAGGCGTAAAGCGCTTCCGTCTTGCGCTCGCGCGCCTCGTCGCTCAGCTGTAGGGCGCGGACGCGGATCATATGTTCGCGCACGATGCCGACCAAGGCGACGATGCGGGCGGGGCTCGCGATAATGACGCCGTCCCGGGAGTCGAGCTGACGCGACCCGGCCGGAAAGGTGCGGGTGGAGAGGATCGCGTGCTCGGCCTTGTCGGCGACTTTATCGCTCGCAAGCTTAATCACGAAGTCATTGCGCCACGCCTTGTGGTCCTTTGAATCGTAGAGGATCTTCCCGCACGCCTTGCCATTGCGCATGACGGTGTGGCGGATATCGGCACCTGGCTGACCTTTATTGATGCGTTCGATCTTGTCGCCCTCGAAGGCGGCTTTGAGCGCCTCGAAGAGATCGATTTCGGCGCCCTCGCCGCGCTCTTCGGCGGTTTTCTTGTCAAGCGCGCGCTGGAGATCGTCGATCTTCCCAGAGAGCTTCAGCTTATCGTCGAAGGCTTTGGATTTCTCGGCGTTGACCGCATTTATCGCCGCTTTCTCAAGAGCCTCGCGCTGCTCAGCGAGCCGCGCCGCCAGTTCATCGGCGCGCGCGCGTTCGCCTTCCTCGCGAAGTTTCTCGGCTTGCGCCGCTTTCGCTTCGGCATCGACCTTCGCCCGTAAAACCTCGGCGAGTTGTTCCTGATGCGCGCGGCCGGCGTCTTCCCGGGCGGCGGCGATCGCGGCGTCTTTTTCGGCGCCGGCCTGATCGAGCTGCGTGCGAAGATCGCCCTGAGCTTTTTCAGCCGCCTCCTTCAAGCGCTGCGCTTCGTCAATTGACGCCTGCATGCGCGCAACGGCGTCTTGCCTCGCCGCTTCCGCCGCCGCGAGGGCGGACTTTTTTTCGGCCTCGGCCTTGGCGAGCGCGGCTTCATGATCGGCGCGCGCTTTCTCGGCTCCCCGCTGAATCTCCACGAGCATTTGCCGATGAACGGATTCGGCGTCCGCGATTTTTTTCGCCGCCTTCTCGTCGGCGGCCTTGCGTTCGGCCGCCCGCGCCGCCGAGACGGCCTCGGATTTTTCCCGCGCGAAGAGGTCCTTCAGACGCGCTTCGACGGCGGCGTTGCGCTCGTTCTCGCGGAGGGCGATGCGCTCCTGGATTTCATCGGCGCGCTCGTCGGGAATCGGCTGCTCGCAAAGCGGGCACAGAAGATCGTCATCGCGATGAAAATGCGGAACGCCGGCGCCGGCGCCGGGCGTATTAAGAAGATTGGACTGGGAAGAAGGCATGGCACTCGCTCCTGATATAGGTCCTATTTTGTCCTATTTTTTCCCAGTGTCAAGCGATAGCAGTTTCCCAGTCGCATAATATTGAGCGCCCCAGACTTTTGTATCCTGGCTTAGGTGAAATGGACTCAGGATCCCGGTCGCAATTGGAGAGTGGCGGCCGACAAAGGTAGCGCCTCACCGAACGCGTCCGTCTTTGAGTGCATAACGGACAGACGAGCCCTTTTGGCCAACTCCCGTTTTTGCCCCCAAGAAGACTCCTTGTGAACCGTCTGGGGCAGATATCTGACGCTGCGGATATCTCACCACCCGATCCCGCGCGCCCTGCCGGGCGTCCATTCGATCCCCTTTCCCGACCGGTAGACCATGAGCGCGGCGCCGCGATATTTTTCGATTTCCGGCCGCCACGGAACGAGTGTGAATTCCTTCGACCGGCCGATCAGCGCGAAACGCCCTTGGACGAGATCGACGGAGCGCTCAAAGACGCCGTCGAACGAGCCGCCGGCTTCGAAGGCGCGATAGGTCTTGCCGATGCGCCGCGCTTGCGATTCGCCGGCCTCGGCGAGCTCGCTTTCCGCGAGCCGCCGCCGCGTGGCTGCGTCGATGCCGCCCGCCTCTTCCGACCACAGACCCTCTCGCCTCAGAAACTTCGCGCGGCGCGCCTTCGCCGCGGCGGCCTCAGCGCCAAAGCCCTCCCCGCCGATTTCGCTTTCGTTCACATCGTCGAGCCAGGTCGGGGCGCGTTTTCCGACTTGGGCTTCAAGATCGATCCACGACTTCACCTCGAACTTCACGCCGCCGCCCCTTGCCGCTTCATAGCGTGCCGTGCGGTCGAGAAAGTCCCGCCCGATGCGCCAGGACCCGTCCGTCGCGCGCGCAACAATCCCTGCCCGCCGCAATGCCTCCAGCCTGCGTTTATGGGCTTCAATGTAAACCTTGCTCGGTGTCGGATCGTCTGCGGCATGCAACGCGGCGGAATAACGCCCTCGATTGATGTCGGCGATGCGCGCGATCGTGCGGTCCGATTGCCGCGCGCGCCTCACTGCCGCGCGCGCCTCGACGATGGCGCCGGCGGGCGGCAAGGCGCCGGGCGCCGCGTCGCCAGGGGAGACGCGCCAGACCTTGCCGTCGGCGGCGTCGATGACAAGGAATCGCGTGTCGCGCAGTTCATCCGTCGGACCGCTGGCGACGACGCGCCCCAGAATTCTGTCGGGCCTGCCGGAAGTTCCGTCGAACACTTTGATATCACGGGCGGCGAGTTCTTTTCCGGCGGCCGCAGCGATCGAGCGGATAACGTCGCGCTCAAGCGCAAGCGCTCGCAACCGTTCTTCCCAACCCGTGGCGAAACGCCAGCGCGCCGCACCGACTTTTTCGGCGAACCCGCGTGTTTCGAAAAAGCTGAGGCGGCGCAAGGTGAGCGTTCGTTCGAAGCGGCAGCTCGCGCCCGCCGCCGGCGCGATTTCGACGACATTATCGCGCGCCTGCGCCGCCAGCCGCCGGTCGATCCCAGTGACGCGCTCGGCTTCAACCTCGCGAGCCGCTCCTCTCGCGATCTCAAGATCGCGCCGGGGCCCGAGCCTTTCCATGGCGATCTCTTGTGCCCGCGCGCGCAAGCCCTGAGTGAGATAATCGCGCGCGATGACGAGATCGCGCCCCGCCCCGTCCTTTCCGCGGATGACGACATGGGTATGAGGATGGCCGGTGTTATGGTGATCGACGGCGACCCAATCGAGGGATGTTCCTAAATCCTTTTCGGCTTGCGCCATCACCTCGCGCGTATAATCCTTCAAGTCGCCGAGTTGATCGGCGTCTTCCGGCGACAGAATGATCCTGAACTGGTGAGGATCGTGCTCGCTGCGCGCGAGGAACTCGCGGTCGTCCACTCTCTCACGGTCGCGGTTATAGAGGTCACCGCCGGACGGCTCGCCGCGCTCGTTCTCCAGTGAAGCGCCGTCGCGCTGGATGTATTTGACATGGGCGCGGAAGGCTGCACGACCGATTCCCTTCCCGGCCCGCGCGATATGGACTTTCACGACGGCGCGCCGCATTCGGAATTTCGCGAACGGGTGTGAGCGCATCTGAGCCATGCGCGCCGCGGCCGACCCGCGCCCGATGCGCTCGCCGGAAAAGCCGGACTTTCCTTTCGGTTTGGCGAGCCGCTTCGCCGCGCGTTTTATGCGGGCGCCATAGCGCTTCGCCGCCGAACCGCCGCGGTCGCCCGGACGGCCGAGCCGGGGCCTGAACTCGTCGCTCATCTAAAACCTTGCAGGAAATGATGGCGCCACAGAAAACCTCCCCGAAACAACGGCTTCGTCAGGTCGCAGCGCCACAAAATTTTCAGCATGGCGCCGAATTCCGGATGTGCAGACAATAGTTTATGCGCCTCTTGGCGCCGGTGCTTTCATCTTGCCCTCCGGGACGCTTATCCTTCCCTTTGCAACGCTTTCGATCCTTTTGGAACGCTCTCTATGCGAAGTTTCATTCCGCGTGAAAAAGAAGGTGTGCGCGCCCTATCAAATCGTCTCGCTTCTCCGTGCCGAAATATCGCCCGTCGAGGGAGCGCGGATGATTATTGAGAAGAAACACCTGATCCGCCTGAAGCGTGATGCACCCCTCCCACCTTGGAAGTTTCCTTCCTGTGCTGTCCGCATCGAGCGCAGTCGCGGCAAGGGTTTCATTGATGAATATCTCAACGCCGCCGCGACATATTTCATCGCCTTCAACGGCGGCGACGCGCTTGATAATCGGCCAATCCGCACTGAGATATCCGTTCGCAGCGATCCATTCCGCGCTCGCCGCGTCTCCTGACAGCACGGCCCAGTCGCCCGTCGTCAGGTTATCCCGTGTAACAAGATAGAGCCCTTTCGGCGCGCTCTCGGTGCGATTCCAGAGAACCCTCGCCTTGGTCGGGGCCACGGTAACAACGGCAAGCGCCGCGATGGCGGCGAATGCCGTTATCGCCGCCGCCCTCCTCACCGGACCCTCGTCGCCGTGTCCTGAAACTGACGGCTTTCGGACCAGGCCTCGAGGTCGGGCTCGGTGTATTTGACCCGCCCGCCATGCTTTCGATAGCGGGGACCGCCCCCGACCCAGCGATAATGATCGAGGGTCGAGCGCCTAAGCCCAAGGAATTCTGCGGCCTCTTTCACGCTCAAAAACTTGCAGGGTTTCCTCGTCTCACCGGCGGTCTCGCCGCCTTCGTCACAATGGGTTTCGCTCATCTTCACGTCTCCTTTCCCGCTTCAATCGATCCTGATCGAAGGCTTTGCGGGAAACGCGATCCCTTGAGGAGGGACGATCTCCGCGAACTGAAAACGTCCCTTTGGCGGCAGCGTCAGAGTAGTTTGCGGTATCCAAATTCCATCAGGGCGAGGCCTTTTTCGACGAGGCGCTTGGTGCGCTTTTTGTAGCTCTCATCGCCCACATCCCAGCCGCGCGCGACCGCTTCGGCGCCGAAGATTGCCTCGCCAATCTTCCGGCGCGGGAACCCCGCAAGCTCGCCATCGAGGGCGATAATCGCGTCGCGCAGGCGCTCAGGAGACAAGCCCCGTAACATTCGGCAGCGCCCTTTTGCGCCATGGCAGAAAGCCGCAAATTCCTCGACGGCGCGCAAATGTTCGCCGACAAGCTGGCCCGCGCCGAGACGCAAGGAGAGATAGACCGCCTGTGGGACGGGCAGCATGTTTTCTTCAATAGCGATCTGCGCGGCGTAGCCTTTCGCGGCGACGACAAGCTTCGGGCGCCGCCCCGGTCCGATGAGGAAATGTTTCTCGCCGGGAAGCGCGGTCCATGAGAGCGTGCGGCCTTTGCGGGCGTGCATCTCCTCGAATTCGAGCGCGGCTTCGAGGCTCGAATTGGCCGCTTCCGGGAGCCAGAAGGGCGTCGTTTCGAGCGCCGATTTTTCAGGGTCGGGGAAGAACTGGAGCCCGAATTCCTCGGCTTCCGGATAACGCCGACGCAGGCGGATGAGCCGCACGCCGTCGCGCCGCTCGATCATAACGGGCGCGGTGCGGCGCGCGCGGGCGGCAGCTTTTTTGAGTTCGGGAAAGCGCCGGGCGTATTCCCAGCCCCAGCCCGACAGCGGGAGCTCTAAAAGCGCGTCGTAATCCTTGCGATTAAGGTCCGGCCCTTCCCCGCGCGACACGTCTCTCCCCCCGCTGCGGCCATAGATTTTCCGGTCCAAAGGCGTGCAAAGAAAAGGCCAAAACACGCCAAATAAAGCCAAAATAAAACCGCCCGGACGCATTATCCGGGCGGTCCACCTTAAGCCTCGCGATTAAGCTTAATCGCGCGGGTTCCAGAGGATGACGCAGCGGCCATCCTCGCCTTTGACGGGCGCAAGGTTCGCGTAAATTTTGCGACCGAAAGCGGGATCGGCGAGGGTCAGCGAGACATAATCGCGTCCCGAGGATTTCGCCTTTCTGATCCAGCCGCCGCCGATATCGGCGCCCCGGCGTCCGGCGTAGACCCGGTAGTCGGGCTGCGAGTCGGTTTCCTTCTCCGCATTCTTGACGATGCGGATCGGCGCCGAGAGGCTCATCATCGAGAGCGTGCCTTCGAAGCCGGCTTCGGTTTCGTTCACATATCCAAGAGCGTTCGCCATGTTTTCATCTCCGTTTGTTTTTCAAGTCTTCGAGGCCCAATGCCCCGTCGACGCCGGACCGAAGGGATGCGGGGGCTCCCTCCCGCGAACCCCGAATGTCTTTCATGAGGGGGCGCAGCGCAGCGAGGCACCGGCGGGGACGAAAAATTTGTTGCGCGAGGAAGGCGTCGAAGACGCCGGGGAAATTTTTCGGCCCCAACGGTTTCGCGAAGGGACCACCGCGTCCAGGTCCCAAAAGCCGTGACCGGCATTGGCCCGGATGAATGCGAATGACGGAGAGGAAGGCGAGCGCTGCAACGCGGATATTTTTGCAACCCGAACGCAGCGTTCGTTTAGCGCTCTGATGGATGACGCCGCGCTTTTGCGCCCGTCAAAAATGCGGAGAAGGAAACCGCCCGGCCCCATAAGCCGGGCGGTCCTCTCGGGACGCCGCATGGGAAGCGACTTGCGGCGGCTCCGGGGGATGGATTCAGGCGGCGTCTTCGAGGGCCGCCTCCAACTCGTCCTCCCCGAACAATGCCACGATGCGGGCCCATTGATCGGCGGGCGGACATGCCGCGCCTTCAACAAAGCGGCGGGGCGGTCTTTGCAGCCATCCGGGCAACCAAGGCGCGGCGCCTTGATCGCGTTTCGCGAGCCGTTCGCGGATCACAGCCTTCTGGGCTTTCGCGGTATCGGCGAGAACGGAGCTGGCGGCGGTCGCGCCCGCTACCTCCTTCACCATCTCGTTGACGGCGCGCTTGTCTTTCAGAAGCTCGAAGAACGCTGCGTCCGGCGTCCACCAGCGGGCGAGGTCGCCGCCAACTGCATGAAGCGCCGCCTCGACAGCGGCGCTGCCTGCGTCCAAGGTTTCACCCATGACCACAGCCGCGACGGCGAAGAGTTCCTCATCGGTCATTTTCAAAAGCGCGGCGAAGATTTCGCAAAGGCGCCAGTCGTCGCTGTTATTGGCGACGCCTTCGAAGCGCGCGCCATGGCTGGTGAAGAGACCGGCGACAGCGACGCGGGTCTCTTCAAATTGCGAACTTGCGGGGCCCGTCTCAACGCTTTCCCGCGTCGCTTCCTTCGCCGTGCGGACCTGATGGGCGCGCACGGTCCAGAGCGCAGAGCCCGCGATGGCGTGAGCGATCATTAGGCGCAGGGCGACGCCGGGTTTCCCGATGAGTTCGGCGCGCGCCGCCGCATGGCGATGGAGATTTACATAATCCGACATCGGGCCTGACATTTCGGGGCGGACGGATTGGGCCTTTCCTTCGCCAGCCTTTCCCGTCTTTTTCTTGGCGAGCTGGCGACCTTCCGCGCCCGTCACATAGCCTTCGTGAAACGCGACGCTTCCGTCATGGCGGATTTCGATGAAGACGCGCCCGCCTTTCGTGCGACTGCGCTTTTCATGATCCCATGAATGGAACATTTTCCCGCGTTCCATAACGTTGACATCGCGCCACCCTTTTTCGCGAAACGCCTCGACGCGCGCGGCGATTTCGCGGGACTGCGCTTCCCAGAACTGGTCGGCGCTCGCGAAGACGCCGAACTCGCCGAAGAGATCGCCGATGATTTCGCCCTCATAATCCAAGATATCAAAGAGCGCCTTGTCGGCGGTGATGGCGGCGCCACCTGCGATCCACGCCCGGCACTGGCGCCCATAAGGCGCTGTTTCGTCATCCGACTTGAAGAGCCGCAGCCATTCCTCCTGTTGCGCTTTCGTCCCAAGGGTGAGCGCGCGCACTGTCGCGCCGTCGATCTCTTCCGCTGCATAGAGTTTGCGAATGCCGGGGATGAGCCCGGCGAGCGCGAGGATGCGTTTCACCTGTTTTTCATCGACGCCAAAATAATCGGCGATCCCAGCGACGGACCTTCCCTCCTTGGCGAGTTTGCCGAAGGCTTCATATTGCTGCATCTCGGTCGCGGGCTCATGGCCGATATTCTCGATGAGCGAGGCTTCCATGGCGGCGGCGTCATCGCCCTCGCTCATGATCGCGCAAGGGCCGGTCTGCGGCTTGCCCGTCTCATCCTGCTTCTTGCGCAGGGCGAAAAGGCGGCGGCGTCCGGCGACGACGCCCCAATGATCGCCCTCGCGGCGTACGAGCATGGTTTCGAGTACGCCGGATTTGAGGACGGACGGATAGATGTCGTCCACATTGGGCGGCTTCCGTCCGTAACGCATATTGAGTTTCGAGACTTTCATCTCGTCGATGGGTAGATATTTCAATTGATGTCTTGTCATGGCGTGGCCTCCTTTACGGTATGAAAAGTTCAGAAAATTCGTTACTGGCATCTGCGCAACTGAAAGCCCTGAAGGGCGCAGAGCTCGGCGAGGCCTTTCGCTTCCGTTTCGTCAAGCTCGTCACCGATCTGGCGGTAGATTGTCGCTTGCGCGAAGCCGCGCGGGGTTTTGACGACCGGGGACCAGCGATAAGGGCCGCGTCCGTCCTCTCTGGGTCTTGCCTCGAAGCGCGCCATGGCGGTTACCGCGACCAGAAGATGTGAACTTCCTCGACGCCCGTCTCTATAGTGAAGATGTCGCCGCCAAGTTCGAAGTCGCGGCCCATGGTTTCGTAATCGATATAGTTAGCGAGGCTCTCGGGGATTTTGACGCCGGTCTGTTCGGTAAACTCGTATGCGAAGTCTTCGAGGCTTTTATATTCGCCTGCGTAGTCCTCCATCGCGGCGCGGGCCTCGTCCAAGTCGCCGCAGAAATGCGCGACGAGTTTTCCGGCGAGGGGCCCGTGCTCGTCGATGAACGCCGCGAGGGCGCAGGTCTTTTCGAGTCCCGCATATTCGGAAAGTTCGGCGCCATCGAAGCCTTCGTAATCGTGGATCGCCCATTCCTCGGCGCCGGTCTCCGGGCTTGCGGCCAGCATGGCGGCGACAGCCTCGACCATCTCGTCCGGGTCGGTCACCTCGATCCAGCGGCCGTGCAGAATGCCGGCATTGTAGCTTGCAAGACACGCCGCATAGATGCGCGGGGCTTCGCCCTGCGTCTTTCTCGCGCTCGCGCTCTCCGCTTGCTCCGCCGTCTGATGGTTTTCGCTCATGGCTCGCCTCCCTCTCTGATCCGCCGCGCCTTTCCCCGGCAGGCGGGGGTGGGCGGCGGAAGGAAGGCGGCCCGAGGGCGTCAGCCGGACGCGCCAAGGGGCGCCAGGTAGGAAGCTTCGGAATGATTTCAAACGAATAAAGACCCGGCCCCTTGCGCGGACGGCGCCCTCGGGCAAGCCGGCCGTCCGCACGACCCCCGCCTGCTCGGGAAAGCACCAACAAAGCCGGCGCGGGGCCTGTCCCGCGCCGACCTTATCCGGCCCGAAAGGGCCGGCCCGCGCCAGGGATGAGCGCCGTAAGGCCGAGACGAATTCTCCGTTCGGCTTGGGGCGAAGCCCGCCAGCCCGGCCGGCGTCAGCCGGCGGCGCCCGTAAGTAAAGCCTGAAGCCGTTCTCGCTTTTCCACGTCTTTCTCTTGCGCAAGGAGTTCGAGGAGGACCTGGCGGCGAGTGAGGACATGGCCGCAACTATGGGTGATGCGATCGAAGAAGAGCGGCTCGCGCCCGGGCTCAACAGTCCAGACGAGATCTGCGGCGACGAATACGTCGAAGCCTTCGACAAGGGCGCTCAGAGCAATTTGCGTCACGGCGCCTTCGAGCAACCCGCCGGCGAGCAGAAGGACGCGACGTTTCAGCTCGGCGATGCGCGACAAGACGGCTTCTTCCGCGAGAAGCTTGCGCAGATCAGCGCCGCGCAACTGAAGAACTGGTATGTCCGCGGTGTTCGCAATCGCCAGTGTTGCCGCCTCGTATGAATTCCGTAAGTTTTTTGGCGCTTGCGGCGGCTCATTGTCTTCCACGAAGACGAATCCGGCAACGTTCCTGCGCAACAACGGCTCGCCTGCCATCAATTACTCCTAGCACGTGGGATCCACGAAGTATGCTATTAACGAGAACATTCAATTGCTTTGATCTGCATTGCTCAACAGGATGTTCGCTAGCCAGGAAAAATATTCAGTGTGAAACGATTTCGCCCTTAGCGTCGCAACGTTTAGCCGAGTGGATTATAGCGACAAGCAATGCGCCGTACTCCTCGCTTTGCCAATTCTTCGCGGTCCCCACGACCATTTCCAGCGTTTGCGGTCCCCGGCCCGGCTCCGAAGCATCCATCCACTGATAGGTGCTCTCGCATATCGAGTGGTGCCATTCGGAAAAAACGCTCGGGCTCTGATCAAGGGTCCGCAAAAAAATCTCCGGCCATTCGACGAAGGCAGCCGAGAGCGCAAATCCCAAAGCAGTGCGGTGTTCCGGCCGTTTGATCCACGAGGTAACGAGCCCTTGAATATAGGTTTCCGGCGGCTCATAGGCCTCAGCCATTTGTATGGAGAGGCAAAGGAACGCACAGGCGCCGAGCAAAATGCGTTGGCCCCTCATTGAAGATCTCCTGCGAAGCGCTGTTGCAGCAATTCATGCAAACCCTAGCGGCGAGAAAACCTCGTCGCAGTAGTGAGAAGAAGCTCTTGCTCCTCACGAAAGTTCTCGTAGCGAAAACGAACGTATCTCAACCCCCGAAACATCCGACGCACGCGCCATCCGAAATCCCATGTGGCTATCCAGCCCCCTCGAAGGCGCGATTCCTGTGACGATGCTGCGTATAACATGATCCATGCTCATTCATCATCAGCGCTGGCTAGTCGGCAAACCACTGCAATTCGCCATAACTTCCACGACGTCGGCCAAGACCAGAATCAACCACGGGCGGCGGATAGTCATGAAAGTCCGAGTAATGGCATTGCAGTACCAGTAGGTTACCCGGAGCCGCACGATTCCAACGCACCCTTCGGTAAGCCTTTCCTGTAAGCCCGGGCGATAGACGCAAGGACAACTGGGTGATCTGTCGGGATCGTTAAGATCAAGGATGCAAAGCAGTGATCTTCTGGCTCATGGTGAGCGTCGATTGCCGTCCCCCACCCGAACTGGCGTTCGCGCCTTCCTTCATTCGCCAGCCGATGAGCAAGCCCGTAGCTGAGTTCCGGTCATAAGCGCACGCGCCCGTATCGCCGCCGCCATCTGCGCGCGGAGATAGACTAGCCCGAATGTCGAGCACCCCGCTTTCCGTTCGAGAAAGACGGGCGTCAGTGAGGGATTCGATAGCAACGACTACACATCCTAGATGCACGAAGTCTTTCGATTTCGCATCCCAATTGTCGGGCGTCATGATCGCCAGCCATTCGCCGGTCTGGCCTTTCGCCAGCTCTATTTGCGTCAGGCGCTCTCCGCCCAATTCATGCGCCTCAGATGCTCCAGCTAGCGTGCCGGCGAAGCGCCAAACCCAGTCGCGCGGCGCGCCGTTGGGGCGAGTCGCGAACAAGACAAGTTTATTCTGTTCCATGACCGGGCCTTTCTTCGAGAACGCTTGACAGCTGAGCGCCAGAAACAGCTCGCCATTGTCATAGGCGAGCGCAGGCTCGTTCCAGATTGTGCATCGACGCGTTTGCGCCGCAAGTTCCGTCAAGTCCAGGTCGGCCCAGGCTGCATCGGTCACGGCAGCTCCAAGATGGGCGGCTTGCCGCTCATCGAAGGATGTCGGCGACGGCCCCTCCATAACTGCGATGCGGAAAGAATTCAGCGGCCTATCTTTATAGGCGCCCTTGTTAGGAAGAAAATATTCCAGCCTCGCACCATACCATATGACGTCGCCGTTACGTTCGACAGGTAGGATATTCGGAGTCTCCACAGCAATATGTCCGTGTGCGCCTGTATTCGGGTCGGTGGCTGGCTGCGGCCGCCACAGCACTTCCACAAATTTGAAAGAACGCCCGCCATCCTCGCTCACAGCGTAGTGAGTCTCAACTGACGGAGTAAATCCGCGGCCCTTCCTGCCCCCGCGATGCGGCTTGCTGCTGGCGGTGACGCTTTCAAGATGAGGCCATGAATATGCGAGGTGGATCTTGTCATTGACTGTCGGATCCTGTCGCAGAACTGCGTCGGCGAAACCACGAAATGGACTGAGCTTTCCGTTGGGAAGCGTTGCATAGGAATCTCCCAGAACAGTAAGCTCCGGACACTTCGCCGCGCTGCAATCGACGCCGATCCTGCTCAGGAAAGGCTGCAATTCCGCTGCCGCCCCTGCGGCCACAGCAAAAACGACAGCAAAACAAATGACCGTATTCCTCAACATGCTTTCCATGGCTACTTTGCGCTCCTCTCAATAGCGGTTTCCAATTATACGAAGACTGCGTAAGATTCCTTCGCTTCAAATTGCCTCGCAAACTTTGCAATACGGTGATGGCGGAACGCGCGCCTGAAAGGCGAAGCGAACCAAGGACGCTCACGGCATAATACCGGTCTGATAAAGGGCCGACACAAGCGCCGCCTGCGGATCGTCAAAGACACGCTTCGCCATAACGATGCCGGCCGATGACGCCGCCTCATATGTGCACGAGCCATTTCCCAAACCGGATTGGTCCGAGGCGGTTATCAGCGACCAAACGCGTATCTCGCCTCTGTCGCGCTTGATAATCGGTGGATCAATCGACTCAAGCTCGACAGCCTGGCAATTGTGATGGACGAAACCACTATTCCAGCTGTCCGGTGTGACTATCATGAGCAGTTGTCCCTGGCTTCCGATCATAATGTCGGCCTGCGTCAGCCCCTCGCCCCCGAGCGCCGACGCGTCCTGCGCATCCGTCAATCTACCAACGTGACGCCAAGCCCATTCACCAACCGCCTTACCTTCGGGCTCGGTCGCGAATACCATCAAGTCGAATTCAGACAGATCCGGCAACGGCCCTGCAAACGCCATACAACGAGCGACGAGATAAAGAGTTGCGCCTTCGTGATAGAGCGCGGGCTCGTTCCACCACATACATTTATCCAGATTACTGCTATCAGCTTCGGGCAATGCAGCTAAGTTCGTGTTAACGCCCCAATTGGCCGATGTTATTGCGCCGCCCAGGACTGCCGATTCTGCGTTTGCAAGTTCAGGAGGCGAATCGGCGCGGCTAATTTCGAGCCGGAAACTATCATTTGGTCGCTCGCATCCGTCTGGCGTGAAGCAGTCGAATTTTCCGCCAAGCGGGTTGTCTTTGGGAGTCACAAAATACGCCAGGCGCACACCATACCATGTGACACTGTTGTCTGCATTTTTCACCGGGAGAAGATTGGCTACTTCGTAGTCGGTGTAGCCGGACACGCCACTGGCCCCAAGATCGGTGGCTGGGTGCGCAGCCCAAAGCGCATTTCCGGCGATGCCGCTCTGCCAGCTGCCATTTGCGCCGCCGTTAAAACTATGCGCCAGATGGATATCGACGCCTGCCACCTGGTAATACTGTTGACTACCGACATCAAAATACGAATTCAGATGGGGCCACGAATAGGCCATCCAGAACTCGCCGGTCGTCGGATCCTTCCGCACGCTGGCGTCTGCGTATCCTCGGAACGGACTGGGCATTCCGCCCGGCATTGTCGCCGCAGGATCATGAAACAGGAGGATTTCAGAGCAATTTGCGCCACTGCAGTCGAAAACGACCGTATCGGCGATAAACTCTACTTTCACAGTGCAATTGCTGTATATCGGCGCAGTCGTATACGTGGCGTTATTCAACGTGCCGCCGCAACCGCTGGCGGCTCCTATTCGCTGGCCTGAATCGGCCAACAACGAAATACTCGCGGTGGTGCCTTGTTGAACCTGTTGGGTCTTGGGAGAGGCTGTTCCCGCGCCAGTAAGGCTAACGTCCACACGGAAGTAGACTGGCGGCGGCGAATCGACGTCACCGCCGTCGCCGCTGCACGCTGCAAGTAGCAAGGCATAGGCTGCGAACACCAGGCCTGCGACGTCGAGCTTAGGGCCCAGCTTGGCTGTCTCTGGCGTATTCGGGTAGTCTCTCGCCATCGGTCAATTGCTCCTGAAAGAATGCCGTTGACCGTTATACGCGGCGCCAAACGGAAACATCCCCAGCCGAGACCGATGGACTACGCTTCAACGCGGAAGCATAGGTTCGCTTACAGAGATAAGGGCGCTCGACTGCCGCGCAGAGTCCAGCATGCTAGCGTTCAGCCGGCGTCTCGCGCTGACTTGCCTGACCGTCACGCCACCTTCACGAGCGATTATCCGATGCGCCCTTACACGCGCGGCGCCCTATCGGCTCTTCGATAATCTTCCTATGATGGCACCGCTAATGTGAGAGGCGTCGATTTCGCGATTGGACGTTTTTTGGCGTCGGCCTTTACGCTTTTTCAGAATTCATGAATTCACTCATTCCGGACTATCGGACTCCGCCGACCTGCCGATGCAAGAACGGGTTGTTAGAGGCGAGATTCCAAGAAGCTCCGAGGAAAATCCCGGGACACGAACCTTTGTGCTGAATTGAACACGGGCCGCCGGTGACAAATCATTGCGGAAATCAATGATAAGACGAATCGCCTCACGCTGGATCCGCCCCCGTTCGTTGGTGACCTGGGCAATTGTTTGCTGAAGATCGGCATCATCAAACGCCTTCTCCGACATGAGCTCTGTAAGCTGCATCTGCAATTCCGACTGACTGTCGCTTGCCTGGCGCATGATTTCTCGCATGGATCTGCGCAGTTCGATTACCCGGGCCTCATCAGCCCGCGACAGGTTCAACTCCTTTCGCAGATCGGACATACCATACTGCTTGCTATGAACTTGTCGGTAGAGAAAATATCCACTGAGCGACGCAAGGTTGAATCCCACCGATATAACGAGGAGGACCGCCAGAATTCTTCGACTCATCTGCTACCTCCTCAGAAGAACATTCCGCTGAAGACGCGGTTCAGCGCAATCGACTCTCGCTCCAGCTCCAGCATCGCAACGGTCTGCCCCAGCGACGCACCTAAAAAAATCGAGAGCGCCAGCAACGCGGTCGCCGGAGTGGGCGCAAATGTGAAAGCAATCACTTTGCGCCAGAAAGAATTATCGCCTTGCGCGACCATATCGAATATCTGCTGGCGCTCCCGGCTCGTCAGCGCGACGTGTTCGGCGGCGGTCAGCTCCACCAAAGATCGCCTGAACAGCGGCTCACCCGCGAGCCATCGTTCGATGTCGCCGGCTTTTTCGGTCTCGCACTTTCCTTCGAGCCAGGCAGCCACTTCCAACGCTTCTGGAGCTGCGGTGTGTTCGGATGCATTGCACCGACTCAACAATCGCTCGAAGAGCTCCCGGTCGGAAAATTCCCGATTATCCATAAGCAGTGCCTCTACCAAATTATATACGAACAGAGTCGTCGATTCATCCCCCGTCGCACAAACGCGCCCATTGCTCTCTTAACCGAACCGCGGCCTTGTGGCGCAATGAGCGAACCGTTTGCGCTTCAATCTGAAGCAATACAGCAATCTCTGGTACACTCAGATCGTCTTCATAGAGCATCCGTAGAATCAATTCTTGCCGGGCTGTCAGCAATCCCTCTGGAAAAGATAGCCCTTCGACCGGCTCAATGAACGGCGTCGCCGCTGTAACTCCGTCTAGTTCTGCGGAGGAAGGTTGCACTGGCGCAGCGCGGCGCAGGTGATCCACGGCAACGCTAGTCGCAATAACGCCCAAATAGGTAGAAAGGCTGGCACGCCGAGGATCGAAGCGTCGGAGCAGTCTATAATCGCCGCGCACAAGCTTGAGGAACGCGGCCTGCAGGACGTCTTCCGATTCATGTTCGCGACCCGACTTCGACAGGAGACGGTAGATCACGCCTTTCATGATCGGGCCCGCACTGCGGACAAAGCGATCCCAAGCCCGCGCATCGCCATCGATGAGGGCCGAGATGTCGATCGCTTTGGAGCGTTTCTCGCTCAACCTTGGCCCCACCGCTGAGTAGGCGACATGTCGTTGGTTATACGACTCGAACTGCGATTTCATCCCCGTCCATGCAGAAATTTCAAGCGGTCGCGGGTTCGCGAAAGTAATTGGGGTGACAATGCGCATTGTATGGTGGACATTCGGGGATGGTTGTTTCACAATCCGCATACCGACTTGTGTATAGGCGCGATTGAGAAGAACTCATGATACTGGACGGCGAAACGATGTTTCAACAGCTGGCGCGAATGGAAAATGATCTCCTCTTCGCCGCGAGCTGTTGATTTTCTTCCACTGGGAGCGAGATACGTGTTTCACGTGGCGCATAGGAAGGCCGGTTCGGTGCGCGCGGGGATCGTGCTTGTCTCTGAAACATTGTCGCGTTCACGATTTACGAAAAACCCACGGAGAAAGTCAGACATGAAGCTTATTCTCGCCGCTGCAGGAACGGCGGCGCTCCTTGCGACGCCCGCCACCGCGCAGGATAGCGCCAAAGCGCTCGCCGACGCATTCGCCGCCGCAGTCATGGCGGAAGACGCCGACGCGCTCGCCGCTCTATATACGGAAGATGCCGACAGCTTCGGGCCCGGCGGCGGCGTCGCCCATGGCCGCGCGGAAATCGCTGCCTCTTGGGCGCCGACGTTCGACGCCTTTGATGACATCATTTTCACGATCGACGCGAAAGGCGACAAGGCACTCGGCAAAGACGCGCACGCCGCCTGGGGCTTGTGGACGATTACGATGACACCCGCCAGCGGAGGCGAGCCGGTGACGATGTCAGGGCGTTTTTCCGACAATTCCATCAAGACGAAGGAAGGATGGCGCTATTTTATCGACCACGCTTCGGCGATCGCAGTGCCGGCGGAAGAAGCGCCTACGGAGTAATTGCGGCGCCGCTTCACGCCGTTCCATAAGTCCGGTCGCCGGCGTCGCCTGGCGCACCTGATGTGACATTGTGAAAGTGGTCCAGACTCTTGGTTAGTATTCCGGCGAAAATCTCGAGAAGGAGATCACCGTGAAGCGGAAGAGGTATTCAGTCGAGCAGCTGCCAGGAAGTCATAGCGATGTTGGAATTTCTGCTCGAAAGGATCAAAGCCGTGGCAAGCCAGGTCACAGTCTTTCGAGAAATGCGAAGGACAGAATTCGGGACGTCTACTTTAAATAACGGAATTTATCTACATTCCTTCAAGCTACGGATTTCTGCCGCTCGCGGGAGGGCTGGAGCGCACGGAGAAAATCAGCAGCGCTGCGCATGGGCGGCGGCGCTAAAGACTGCGCACTTGTCTTCCTTAAGGTCTGGATCTGTAATTTGCTTTGCGCAGCGGGCGAAGCGTGATTCAAGGTTTCCGGAGGGAGACCGTTGATGAGCAAGCATTTTTTCTGGCTGACGAGGGACCAATTCGCGAAGATCGAGCCACATCTGCCGACCGATACGCGCGGTGTTGCGCCAGTCGATGACCGGCGCGTTATCTCCGGCATCATTCATGTTCTGAAGTCGGGCGACCGATCGACGGATGCGCCGCGTGCCATCAACGCCGCGTTGATCGGGATATCCAGAAAGCCAATAGGCCGAGGCAGACGGTAAGACCGCAGGGCATGATGTTCATGAAGTAAGCCCACTTGAGCTGCTCGGCCAGGAAGGTTCCGAATCGGCAAGGCTCCATCTCTCCCAGCCATCCGCCGCACCGACCGTCGAAGGACACCGATGCAATCAGTAGCTGCAGGGTGACTGCGAGGAGCATCGGACTGAATACGCGGGCGGCAAGAGCCCCGTATAGACGGGAAGGCCGCGTGCTCAATGGCAAGCTTTTGCCGAGCCTGAAGGTTAAAAGCGGCGTCAGAAGAAGCGCAGCAAGTATGATGAGGATATAAGACATCAAGATAGCTGATTATACTTTCTTTTATCTATTTTATACTGGGACTTGGACCCATAAAATGATTTGCTGTTTTTGCGAAGCGTGATTCAACAGCTCCGATAAGAGAGTGTTGAAGAGCAAGCATTTTTTCTGGCTGACGACGGAACAGTTCGCGAAGATCGAGCCGCATCTGCCGAGCGATACGCGCGGCGTTGCGCGTGTCGATAACCTGATGTGATGAGGTGGACGGCCTCCGCCCGCGGCATCTTCGTGCCAAAGTGTGGCTGTTGACGTCACACTGGAAGGAAGGCCGTCCACCTCATCACATCACTGGTCGTTGATTTTTCGGGAGATCAAGTGACTTGTACTTGGCGGGGCGGTGAAATGACTTTCCCCGCCATCTGTCTTAAAGCAGAAAATTCAAACTGACCCACTACGCATCGTTGATGATTGTTGATAGATTTGACGTGAGAGGCGAGGGGCATGAGCGAAATTGACGGTGGTGACGCCGGTGATGGCGGCGGCCTGCCCGGCCCCGGCGGGCTGACGGAAGCGGCCATTGTGGCGGGAGCCGCGTGCCTTTCCTGCGGCGGTGAGGTGCGCGGGCCCTATTGCTCCTCCTGCGGACAAAAGAATGATGATCTCCGCCGCAGCTCTTTCATGCTTGCCAAAGGTTTCATTGAAGACACTTTCAGCTTCGATTCGCGCATGTGGCGCACGCTTGGGTTTCTCGCCATTTCTCCGGGCCGGGTGCCGAAGGAATACGCTCACGGGCGGCGTTCGCTCTTTACGCCGCCAGTGCGGCTTTATCTTGTCGTCAGTTTTCTTTTCTTTTTGACGATCAGCCTTACTCACACGCTGTTTGTCGCGCTTGAAGTTGAATTCAGAGATGTTGTTCCGGCAAAGCTGGAAGAAGCGCTGCCGGCGGCAAATGATGCAGACGTGGAGCTTAGCGAGGAGCAGGCGCTCAATTGCAACTTTCAGGGAAGATTGCAGTTTTTTGTAAAAGAGAAAGACCTTCAGACCGATTTGGCGCGTCTAGATGAATGTATCGGCGATACGCAACGCCAAGCGCGTGAAAGAACCGCCGCAGCCAATGAGGCGGCGAACAAGCCGGCGGACGATGCGGAGATAGACAATGCGACGCAGACCGTGTCACGCATCTTCACCGGACTTGGTATGGCCGCCTCGAACCCGCGCAAATTCAATGATGCTTTCAATGACTGGCTGCCGCGGGTGCTGTTTTTCATGACGCCGATCCTCGCGCTTATCCTTGCGCTGTTTTTACGGCGCGGCGTTCTGTTCTTCGATCACCTCGTGTTGTCCTTTTACAGCCATGCCGCCGGCTTTGCGGTCATTGGCGCCAGCCTCATCCTGGCGCGGTTTGGCGCGCCTTTTATGGGCGCTGCGGCCTTTGTGATTATGGCGGTTTATTATATCGCCGAATTGAAGCGAACGTATGGGCGCGGCTGGGTGAAAACTCTGTGGACGGCCGCGATGTCAGGCATGATTTATCTTTTCACCCTGTTCGGGATCGTTATCGCTATCCTGTCGAACATCGTCTGGCGTGCGACCGCTTGACAGGGCTTTAGCTGGCAAAACTGCCGTTCATTAAGGATTGCCGCTTTCGAGGGCGACAGACGCAAACTCCCCATCTTCTTGGTCTGTCGAAAAAAGGGGAATAAGGACAATATTTATTCAATGTGTCATAGGTCTCGATGACATAAGTGTGCAAAGTCTCGCGAATTTCATTTCGGGCCGCCTCAAAGCCTGCAATTTCTAAGAACTTATTGATCTTGTCTGTTTCATTCAGTGCGCAAGCGTTAATCAGGCTTCCCTTCTGCTCGCTATAGCCAGCGATTTGACGCTTTACCCATCCGGTGCGTATGGCGGTCGCGGTGACCGTCCCCCTTCATCAGGGCCGATTGCAACTGGAAACTTCCGACGTAGTGGAAAAATCTACCTCAATTCGATCCAGATTCCCGGGGGCACCTCAGTCCAGCTTGCTGATCGCTATGTGGATCTTGGCTGCGCCGGTTTTGAGCGGCGCGCAAAGGCCTATCAGAAATTTTGTGGAGGTTACGCTATTGGTCCTACCTCATACTCTACGTCCGCCGCTTGCACCGCCTGCCCCGCCGCTTGTGGATCGACGGCTTGAGCGTCCTCGTCCAACCCCGTTATACCGCCCGCGAGACACACAAGAGGAGTTTATTAGGAATGCATCGGATCGCGGTTGCGGCGCTCGCTTGTGCGTTTGTCAGTCAGGCGGGCGCAGCGCAGGAATGGTCGTCCTACGGGGCCGATCCCGGGGGGGCGCGCTATTCGGCGGCCGACCAGATCAACACCGGAAATGTTCGTAGGCTTCGCAGGGCGTGGACCTATCGCACCGGCGAGTTCAATCCCAAAGACCCGGCAACCCGAGGCGGTTCCTATCAGGCGACCCCCATTCTCGCCGAAGGAAAGCTCTACGTATCTTCGCCTTTCGCGCGTGTGTTTGCGATCAACCCCGCGACCGGCGAGGAGATATGGCGCTATGATTCCGGCATGGACGCGACGGCGCATTACGCCGAAAGCGCCAATCGCGGCGTATCGAGCTGGACCGATGCTTCGGCCGCGTCAGGCGCCGCATGCCGCCATCGCATTTTTCTCGCAACACTCGACGCCAGGTTGATCGCGCTCGATGGTGAGACCGGCAAACCCTGCGCCGATTTCGGCGCCGGCGGCGTCATCGATCTCAGCAAAGGCGTGCGCCTGGTCGAGGATGATCCTGGCGACTATACGATCACCTCGCCGCCGGCGATCGTCCGCAACCTCGTCATCACCGGCTCGGCCGTCGGCGACAATCGCGGCGTCGAACTCGAATACGGGATCGTCCGCGCCTTTGACGCGCGCACCGGCGATCTTGTCTGGAAATGGGACCCGATCCCTCGCGACCCGTCAGATCCGATGCATGCGCATTGGCGCGCGGATCAGGTCGCAAAGACGGGCGCAGCTAATGCCTGGGCGCCGCTTTCGGCTGACCCCGCGCGCGATCTCGTCTTCGTGCCGACCGGATCGGCGAGTCCCGATTATTTTGGCGGCGAGCGCCTCGGCGACAATCGTTATGCGAATTCACTCGTCGCGCTGCGCGCCTCGACAGGAGAAGTCGTCTGGCATCAGCAACTGGTGCATCACGACCTTTGGGATTACGATCTGTCGGCGCAGCCGACGCTCGGCGAAATCCGAAAGGACGGCGCCGCCATTCCCGCTGTCATTCAGGGTACGAAGATGGGAATGCTGTTCGCGTTCAATCGCGAAACCGGCGAGCCGATTTTCGGCATTGAAGAACGCCCGGTCCCGCAAAGCGATATTCCCGGCGAGCAGAGTTCGCCGACGCAGCCCTTCCCTGTCGCGCCGCCGCCGCTCGTGCGCCACAGCGCCGTGACTGAAAACGACGCCTGGGGTATTACGCCGTGGGACAAGGGCGTCTGCCGAAAGCTGATCCGGCAATATCGCTCAAAAGGCATTTATACACCGCCGAGCATTGAAGGAACGATCATCTCGCCGGGCTACGGTCCCGGCGCCATTCTCTGGGGCGGGCTCGCGTTCGACGAGAAGCGCCAACTCGCCGTTGTGAATGTTAACGAGGCGCCGAATGTGGTCGCCTTGATTCCGCGCGACGAGCTGCGAGCCGCTGCGCGATCAGGAAAACATCCTCATTCCGAGTTCGCCCGCCAATCCGGTACGCCGTATGGAATGCGCCGTGAGACCTTGTTGTCGCCATTCGGCGTCCCATGCACGCCGCCTCCATGGGGATCGCTGGTCGCGGTCGACATGTCGAGGGGCGAAATTCTCTGGAGCGTGCCGTTCGGCACGACGGAAGGCCGCGCCCCATTCGCCTTCAAATACGGCTTGCCGAGCGTCGGCGGCCCGATCGTCACTGCCGGCGGCGTCGCCTTCATCGGCGCAGCGCTCGATGGCCGCTTTCGCGCCTTCGACGTCGAAACTGGCAAAGAGTTATGGCAATCGAAGCTGCCTGCCGGCGGCCAGGCGACGCCGATGACCTATGAAATCGACGGCAAGCAGTATGTGGTGATCGTTGCCGGCGGCCATAGAGGTGGCGGCACGAAGCCGGGCGACTATGTCATCGCGTTCGCACTCCCCGATTGAGTGCGGTCGAGCGACGCCATCAATTGCGCCTTGTAGCGGCGACTGAACCTCACTGTCTTACCCGACGCGAGATCGATCTCGCCGTCTCCGCTATGATTGGTCCGTATGGAGCGTATATGATTTCGCCCGACCGCACAGGAACGGTGAATTCGCACGACATCGCCGTTCATCTTCTCAAGCAGCCCGGAAAGGCTGGCGCGACATTCGCACGAACCGCTTTGCGTCGTCACAATCACGTAGTTGCCGGCGGCTTCCAATGCTTCAACTTCCGCAGTGACGATAAACGCATCGCCGCGATCCGTCGCGAGCCGAAGTTTGGCCGGAGCCGCCGGAGACAACTTTTCGTGTTTGAGGGGCGACGCAAACGCTCTGCGGATGATGTAAACAAGCGCGAGCAACACCAGATAGGTGAAAACGTCCTTGCGATACTCGTAAAGGAACTCGACGGAAACCAGCCTAAGGAAGTCATAGCTCACATCGGTGAACGCATAGGCGAATTCGCGCATCGCGCCCATCAGCGCGACATGCGCAAAACTAAACGGAAAACTTAACCCGAGATGGATTGCGAACCATCGCGGCCATTGTCTGCGGTCGAACGGCAAACGGCGCGACAGCCAATAGAGTGCGGGAACAAGCATGCAGAGCGCTATCGAGCTCGTTGTTTCCCAGACGATCGGTTTCCATGGCGCGACAGCCAATTCCGATTTCGCGATATCCGCATTAACCGTCGCTATGTTTAGCGTCGCGGAAACGGTGAACAAGAAAAACCAAACTAACGCCTGCACCCGCTGTGGCCGAATGAATATGCTGGAAATAGAATTTTGGCGGAGCATGCGCAGTTACAAATGTTGGGCCATCTTCGGCGGTCGGCTTGGTGAGGCAATTTTGACACTCGGGTCAAAAGACAAACAGCAGCGATCGGGTGGCACAAGAACCTCGATTGAATGATTGGAGCGCGCCCAAGGGGCGAGTGTAGAGCTTGGCTCCATGCGTGCTTCACTGTATGGCCGAACCCGACTTCTTTTGAAGAGCCCCCCACCTATCGCGGGTTATAGCTTCCTACATTGATCATCTGCGTTGCTCAGTGAATTCTTGAGCGAAAGTTGGTATCTTCGACCCAAAAAAATGGCGATCCCGGCAGGATTCGAACCTGCGACCTCCAGATTCGGAATCTGGCGCTCTATCCAACTGAGCTACGGGATCGTGACGTCCTGCGTCTGAGCGAACGGCCTTTTGACCCAACACCTTCGATTTGTCCAAACCATTTTGTCGGCGCGGCGCTCACAAAGCGCGCTTCGAAAACCTTGGAGGAAATCAGCAGCGCTTCTGTTAATCCGTGCTGACTTGGTGCTGACATGGACTTCTCAAAATTCTCCTCTAAAACCTAAACTACTGTTTTCATTTCACGACTCAGCCCGAAAAGGATTTTGCTTGCCGCCTTCGGAGGGCAGCACTCTATCCAGCTGAGCTACGGGTGCTGATGAGCCAGACCGCCATTTAGGGCAAACCCCCTTCCCCGGCAACCTGAGAAGGGCGGCCGGAGGCGCACCAAACATGCTTTCGGAGCTTCCGTGCTAATTGTTCCCGCCCGGCGGCCCTTCTGGCGCCTTGTTTCTGCGTTAAATCTCTGAAATTGGCGGCGCTGCGCCATTTCCCGCCCGGGCCCGAGGCTGTTAAGAAAGGCGCCGAGGCGGCGCCCGCCCCTCAGCGGGTCGCTGGAGAAGAGAGGTTCGGCATGCGTTTCAGGACTGGTTGCGCCATTGTTGCGCTCGCACTCTCCGGAGCGCTTGCGGCGCCCGCCTCCGCCCAGTCGGCGGCCGGCGTTTCACCCGCGCCTGCGAGCGAAGCCTCGCCGCCAATGTGGCGCGTCACCGACGCTGACAGCGAGATCTTTCTCCTCGGCACCTTCCATGTTCTGCCGCAAGGCATGAACTGGCGTTCGCCCGCAGTCGACAAGGCGATTGAAGCTTCGCCGGTGGTATGGTTCGAGGCAGAGGTCGACACCCCGGCGGCGCGCCAGGCGACGCTCAACTATGTGATGACGCAAGGCTTCAATGCGAATGGCGGCAAGCTGACTGAAATGCTGGCGCCGGCGGACGCGGCCAAACTTCAAACGATCGTCAGCGAAATCGGCCTGCCGATGGCGGCGATTGACCCGATGCGCCCGTGGCAGGCGTTCCTCACCTTGAGCGTCCAGTTCATCGTCTCGAAAGGCTTTGATC
>ERZ795048.1152-NODE-1152-length-24998-cov-11.812533_pt1 | contig 24998 bp, 16 predicted proteins | sample MGYA00375132_ERZ795048 | MGnify/ENA primary metagenome ERZ795048 (study PRJEB30177, sample SAMN05720225) | activated sludge metagenome | isolation source: Anaerobic digester | place: Hong Kong | collected 2014-12-17 ... | reverse complement strand
TGATGTCCAGCCGTTCGATCACCACCTCGATGATCCAGTCGCAGTCCTTGATCTTCGCGAGATCATCATCGAAATTCCCGGTGGTGATCCGCTTGGCAAAGCGCTTGTCGTAGATGGGGGAGGGGTTGCTCTTGAGCGCGAAGGCCAGGTGCTCGTTGGCCACGGCGTTCCGATCGTTCCCCTCCTTGGGTGGGATGTCGAGGAGCAGTACCTCGCAGCCCACGTTGGCGAAGTGGCAGGCGATGCGGCTGCCCATGACGCCGCTGCCCAGCACGGCCACCTTACGAATGTTCCTCTTGCTCATCGGTCGTTCAGATTATCACCGCCAAGGCGCGAAGAGCGCAAAGAGGAACTCCTTGGCTTGCTTGGCGTTCTTGCGGTGATCGGCATTTCAGAAGAGTTGTTCCTGTTCAAGAATGCGATCGAGCTCCGACATCACCTGTCGGAAGTTGTCGAGTTGCTTGTCGGTGAAGCGCCCCTGCACGGCGCGGTTGAACTTCACCACGGTATCGCGGCTCACGTTGCGCATCTGCCTGCCTTGGTCCGTGAGGTGGATGCGGACCACGCGCTTGTCGTTGGTGCAGGCCTCGCGGCGGATCAGTCCGGCCTCCTCCATGGTCTGCAGCGTGCGCACCAGACTGCGGCTTTCCATGCCCATCTTGGGACCGAGCTTGGTGCTGGGGGTGCCCTCCGGATCGATGTTCAGGAGGATCTGCCCGATGGCCATGCTGCCCCCGTACTTGGCGGCTTCGCTGTTGTAGATCCGCGCGATGCGGCTCCACACCCTGCGGATCGGGAATTCGATGGTGTCCTCCGGCTTCATCCGTGCTGCTTCGGTACGAAAGGTAAGCAGGAAATGTTATGCATGCATAACAAGTGGATGAAGTCCCTGGTTCGCCGATGACCTTAGCTTTGAAGCATGGACCGCTCCCGCTTCCGTCTTCCCTTCGTGCTCCTTGCCGCCCTGGCCGTGCTGGCCGGATGCACCAAGGAGGAGACCGTGGAACCCACCCCACAGGATTCCGGACCGCGGCTGATCCTGAAGTTCAAGTTCGACAGCACCCAGGTTCGCTTGAACAACCTGGGCCAGCCGGTGGCGGTGCCGCCCGGCCACGGCGCCCAAAGCCCGGTCTTCAACCGGATGAGCGCGCACTACGTGGAGTTCGCACCCACGGCCACGACCTTGTTGGGTGATGGCGAGGTGGTGTACATGGCCCCGGAGACCACGTTGGGCGGTGCCTTGGCGATCGACCATGACCTGTGCCTGGAGGTGGCCGAAGGTGAGGCCTTCGTGAACGTGCCCCTGAGCGATCTTTCACCGGGCACGTACCAGTGGCTGCGCGTGTCGCTCAGCTACCAGAACTACGACATCAAGCTGCAGGCCGTGGGCATCCCGCTGGAAGCCACGCTGGCCTCCTTCATCGGCTACAACACCTACATCAGCTCCTTCCTGGTGAAGGACAGCACCGTGACCGTGAACGACGACAAGCTGCAGGGCTTCTGGGCCTTCGAGGTGCACGACATCGCCAACCCGGTGGAGACCGGCCAGGCCACGGGCATCACGGTCCCCAACCCCTTGAACGCCACGTCGCCGATCCCGGCCGGTTCCTGTGTGGTCACGGGTGGCTTCCCGGTACCGCTGACGGTCACGGGCAATGAGACCGCCGATGTGGTGGTCGAAGTGTCCCTGAGCACCAACAAGAGCTTCGAGTGGACGGAGCTCGATGGCGACAACGTCTTCGAGCCCATCAACGGTGAGACCGTGGTGGACATGGGCATCCGCGGGATGATCCCCACGGTCCAGTAACCTCAGGCGGGCGGCTCCACCTCGCGTTCCTCGCCGTCCACGATCAGGAACACGCGGCCTTCGCGCAGGCGGTAGGTAACCCGGTCGGACGCCAAGGTCCGGTCCACGCTTCCTCGCAGGTCATCGTACAGGAAGAGGCTGTCCCCGGTGAAGGTGATGCGCAGGTCGTTCCAGCTGCCGGCCACACGGGCCACCGCACCGGCGTTGCCGAGCTTCAGCAGGGTGGTGTCGGGCAACACTTCGTGTTCGGGCAAGGCCACGTCCAGGAAACCCAGGTCGGTGAAACCCGCCGGGCCGAGGCGCATCACCTTCTGCCCCCAGCTCTGCCGTTCGCCGAAGTTGGCCAGCAGCAGGAGGTCGTCGCCGGGCCCGGGGCGGAAGCAGGTGGGCAGCATGGTCCAACTGTCGTAGCCGGGGGAGGAACGTGCCAGGACCTCCATGGTGCTGTCAGGCCGCGCCCGGTAGTGGTAGAGCCGCAGTCCTTCGAAGGTCTCCTGTTGGTTGCCGGCCACCAGCAGGTGGGTGCCGTCCTCCAGGTCGAAGGTCACCTGGATCACCAGGGTGTCGTCCCGGACGTTGTCCTCGACCATGGGGATGAGCAGGGGCTCCTGACCGGTGGGCTCCGGTTCCTGTACCTCGGTCGGAGCCGGCTCCCCACACGCGGCGAGCGCCAGCACTCCCGCAAGGATCGGATGCAGGCGACCGCTCATCGCAGGGGCTCGATGTCTCCCGAGCCGATCACTTCCTTGTTCACGGACGCGCCGCCCGTGTACTTGATGTCGCCGCTGCCGGAGACCACCGCGGTCAGTTCACCCGTGGCGTTCACGCTGATGTCACCACTACCGGTCACTTCCGCCCGTGCGGTCCGCGCCTCGAGGTCCTTCGCGGCCACATCGCCACTGCCCACCACGCGAGCGTTCAGGGCCTGGGTGTTGCCGGTCACCACCACGTCGCCGGAGCCGGTCACCTCGGCGTTCACCGTGGCCATGCGCAGGTCCAGCTTCACGTCGCCACTGCCACGCACCGCCACATCGATCAGTTCTCCGGCGAAGGTGCCCTGCCCCAGGATGTCGCCCGAACCGTTCACCTCGGCCTGCTGCAGCACGGGCATCACCACGTGCACGACGAAGGGCTTGTTCGTGGAGAAGCATTCCTTGGTCCGCACGATCCAGGTGCCGTTCTGGGAACGGGTGTCCAGCAGCTCGATCAGGTTCTCCTGGCCTTCGGCCTTCACATGGAAGGCGTCCCCGGGAGTGATCTTCACCGTGAGGGAGCCTTCCACGATCACTTTGGTGAAGCGCTCCACGTCAAGGTCACGTTCCACGACCGGACCGGTCCCGTTCACACAGCGCATGCCGATCACGCAGGAAGAGGAGGTCAGTAGTACGGCGGCAAGGGGTAGGAGCTGGAGCATGGGTCGGGGTCTCATGGTTCGTTCGGTCATCGGTTCAGCAGCACACTGCCTTCAAAGGTCATCCCGTTCACGTTGAACAGGTAGAAATAGGTGCCGGGTACACAGGGCTCACCGGCAAAGGTGGTCCCGTCCCAGGTGATGTTGTTCCCCAGGCTCTCGAAGATCTTCTGTCCCCATCGGTTGTAGATGAACAGGTCCGTGCAGGGGCCGAGGAATGCGTCCGTGTCCAGGGTGAACACATCGTTGTACCCGTCGCCGTTGGGTGTGAACACGTTGGGCACGGTGTAGCCCACCAGGTCGTCGTAGGTGCCGGGGGCCAGCAGTTGCGTCGCAGTGCCGGTGCAGCCGTTCGCATCCGTCACCTGCAGCACCACAGTCACCGGCGTTCCGTAGGGAATCACATGTTGAGGTGAGGGCAGGGTGGAGGTGGTGCCATCGCCGAAGTCCCACAGGTACGATACCGCACCTGTGCTCAGGTCCGTGAAGAAGGCCCGAAGCCCATCACAACCGGGTTCCAGGCGCACCGAGAACCCGGCTTCGGCGTTGCCGGAAAGCAGCACAAGCATTTGATCGCTGCTGGTGCACGTGTCGTTGGAAACGGTCAGCGTGTACAGCTGATCGGCGGAGGGAGAGGCCAGTGGGTTCGCCAGGCTGGGATCGTCAAGTCCGATGGCCGGACTCCAACTGAAGGACGAGCCGGGCAGACCGGAAGGCGATCCGCCGATGAAGACCGACTCCCCGGCACAGATCGTCTGGTCCGGTCCGGCGTCCACCGGCGGGTCATCGCTGACCGTCACCGTCTGGGAGGCCTGGTCCGCGCATCCCGCCGCGTCCGTGACCGTGACCACGTAGGTGGTGGTGACGGCCGGTGTGGCCAGCGGGGTGGCACTGAAGGGATCGTCCAATGAAGTGGCCGGGCTCCAGGAATACGATGTTCCTCCCGAAGCGGAGAGCGCCACGCCCGATCCGGGACAGACCCACAGGTCCTCGCCAGCCATGGCGACGGGAAGCTCGAGCACGGTCACCGTCACCTGGTCCGTATTGGAACAACCGGCGGTATCGGTGAGCGTAACGAGGTAGGTCGTGGTGTTGACAGGTGTGGCGAGCGGAGTGGCCGAAGCGGGATCGTCGAGCCCGGTGGCCGGGTCCCAGAGGAAGGTTCCTGTTCCCACCGCACCGAGCTGCACACTTCCACCCGCACAGACCGAGGTGTCCGGGCCGGCGTCCAGGGCAGGTGCCTGGAGCACGCTCACGAGCACGGAGTCCTGCGTGAAGCACCCATCCGCATCGGTCACCAGCACGCTGTACCAGGTGGTGGTCGGCGGTGTGGCGGTCGGGGTTCCGGAGGCGGGATCGTCCAGGTCGGAAGCGGGGGACCATTGGAACGCGGATCCCGGGGGTCCGGTCGGAGAGCCGCCCAACAAGGCGCTGGTCCCCGCACAAACGGTCTGATCCTCCCCGGCGTCGGCCAGGGGTGGCACCACCACGGTCAGCAGCATGCTGTCGGCCGCCGTGCAGCCATTGGTGTCCGTGGCCTGCAGGAGGTACGTGGTTGGAACGGATGCGAACGCCAGGGGATCCGGTACGTTCGGATCGCTCAGGCCCAGCGCGGGGCTCCAGATCAACGCTCCTGCCCCGGAACCGGACAGCTGGACCGTATCACCTTGGCACAGGGTCAGGTCCGGACCGGCATCCACCGAAGGAGCCAGCACGTTCACCAGGACCGTGGCCGTATCGTCCGGGCATGCACCTGCTCCGGGGACCACGTGGATGTATGCCCCACCCGGATCCAGCTGCGGGTCGAACACATTGCCGTGTGCGGCGCCGTCAGGGTCGGTCCATGAACCGCCGGGATCCTGCCCGCCGCCCAACAGGCCGTTCAGGTCCACGGCTTGATCATCCCCACAGAGGGTCAGCGAACCATCGAGACCGGCAAAGGGGGGAGGTGTGACCTCGATCCGCACCGAATCGCTTCCCACGCAACCGAAGGCGCTCGTCACCGTGACGATGAACGTCGTGGTGTCCTGTGGGAACGCCAGCGGGTCCGGGGCCGAGGGGTCGCTCACGAAGATGGCCGGGCTCCATGCGTAGGTGCCCCCACCGCTGGCTTGCAGGGTAAGGGTATCCCCCTGGCAGATCGCCACGTCGGATCCAGCCTCCGCTTGTACGGGTGGCGCCACGGTCACCAGCAGGGAATCGAGTGCGGGACAGCCGTTGCCATCATCCAACTGCACCGTGTAGAGCGTGGTCTGTGAAGGGGAGGCCAGGGGGGCGGCAATGAAGGGATCGCTCAGACCCGAGGCCGGCGACCAGGTGAACGTTCCGGTACCGGTGGCCTGCAACTGGACCGAGTCCCCGGGGCAGATCAGGGTGTCCGCTCCGGCATCGAGGGGCGGTGCCTGAAGCACGGTGACGGTCACGCTGTCCATCGACGCACAGCCACTGCTGTCGGTCACCTGCACCACCCAGTTCTGGGAGGTGGACAAGGTGGCGAAGGGGTTCGCACTGTTCGGGTCGTCGATCCCCGTGATGGGGGACCAGGAATAGCCGGCCCCCGGAGGACCTGTGGGGGCTCCGCCGAGTTGGATGACACTGCCTGCACAAGCCGTGGTGTCGGGGCCGGCATCCACCGTGGGCAAGGCGAGGACCTCGATCAACACGCTGTCCAGTGCCGTGCACCCGACGCTGTCGGTCACCTGCAGGATGAAGGTGGTCGTGGTGGAAGGGAAGGCCAGGGGCCCGGCGATCCCCGCGTCGCTCAGCTCAAAGGCCGGGGACCATTGGTAGCTGTTCCCGCCCGACCCATTGAGGGGGATGGTGTCGCCCGTACAGATGGCGTCATCATCACCTGCCTCGGCGCTCGTTTCCTGCACGCCGACGACGATGGTGTCCGTGGCCGTGCAACCACCACTGTTCACCAGTACCACATAGGTGGTGGCGGCCTGTGGTGTGGCCGTGGGCGTGGCGCTGTTCGCATTGCTCAGGCCATTTGCCGGGTTCCATTGGAAGGTGCTTCCCGGTGGCCCGGTGGGTGAGCCGCCCAGTTGAACGGAAGTGCCGCTGCAGATCAGGGTGTCAGCCCCCGCATCGGCCAGGGGCTCGGGTGCCACGGTCACGCTCAACTCCAAGGGTTCGGCCGTGCAACCCAGCTGGTCGGTCACGGCGACACTGATCGAGGCGCTGCCCGGGTTGGTCCAGTCCACGACGATCCCCGGTGTTCCATTGCCGCCGACCAGGTTCCCGCCGACCACGTTCCAGGTGTAGGTGGCACCGGCGATCGTGTCGGTCGAGTAGTTCACGCCTGAAGTGCCCGCACACACCGTCGGCGGACCGGTGATGTTCTGTGGTCCAAGGAACGGCTCCACCTCGATCGCGAGCACGATGTCCAGGGTCTTGGGCGGGCATCCGTTGTCCGTGACGCTCACGCTGAACAGGTATGGCTGGTCCTGCCCTTGATCACATGCGGTGGCCCAGCAGAACTGGGCACCCACCACACCGAGCCCCTCGACCGGTGCGTTGATCACGGCAGGTGGGTCCACCAGGTTGGGGTCGAAGATGGCCCCTGCCGCGGTCAGGGTAAGCGAGTCACCGTCCGCGTCCAGGAAGTCCAGGTCAAGGCACAGGGTGTCCCCGGCGCTCACCGAATAGGTCTGCTGGACGATGGAGGTGAGGGACGGCGTGGCGTTGGGCGGGCACACCACCACCTGCAACTGAAGGTCCCTTCGGATCCGACCGATCAGCTGGCCGTTCCGGAATTCCTTCACCTCCACCGCCACGACGTAGTTCCCCTGGTTCGGTGAGAAATACCGGGTAAGTCCGGTGGCCCCGTTCACGAACGAATATCCCGTTCCACCGAACGGTTGGGCCGCGCTGAAGCCGCCCTGATAGCCGACGGTGGGCACGGGCCAGGGAAGCTGACCCGGAGGAGGAATGATCCCACCACCGACGATGGTGGAGTTGTACGGGGTCTCGAACGAGAACACCAGCAGGTCGCCGTCCGGATCCACGGCCGTGTTCACGAACGTGGTGGTGTCGCTGGTGCAGAGGAACGGAGTGGGCGGCCCGATGAACACCGGCGAACTGTTCTGGACCAGCGGCGGAGGGATGAAGGCATAGTAGCCGATCCCGGTGCCGTTCGGGTTCTGCAGGTTCGTGATGCTCAGGTTGCGGCAGCACATCTGGTAATACAGGTGGTATCCTCCGAAGTTCAACGGCACGATCACCTGTCCGGAGAAGGTCCCCTTCACCGTGCACAGGCCCTGGCCCACGGTGCAGTTGTTCGGCAGGTCGGGTTCGATCACCAGGGAATCCTGCAGGATCAGCGGGATGTCCTGCAGCTTGATCTTGTCGGCGAGGGGGTCCAGCGGGTCCTCGATGTAGCAACCCACGACCAGGGGGGTGTTGTAGTCCTGCTGCAACAGGTCGTAGAAGGTCTCGAAACTGCTTCCGGCCCCGCAGTTCAGGTAGAACTCCATGTACACCTGATAGGCATACAGGCCGCTGCCCGGTGCGGTCTCACCAAGCCCCACGTAGCCCAGGTTGCCTCCGATCAGGTGGGTGGCACGCACCGTGGGTGCGTACAAGGACAGAAGCGCCGGCAGAACGGCCCACAGAAAAGCACGCAAGCGGTTCGGACGGATCATTCCACCAGGAGTTTTTGGACCCGGCGACCGGTCGGCGTGGTCACCACGACCACATGCGCTCCCGGGGCGAGGCCGGCAAGGTCCAGGAGTTCGTTCCGGGTACCCGTGGGAAGTTCCGTCCGGAAGCCGACGCGGCCCAGGGGGTCTTGGATCGTCACCAGGGCACGCTCCTGCAGAGGCGGGTCGAAGAGCAGGGTCGCTTGACCACGGGCCGGGTTCGGCCACACCCGAAGCCCACCGTCGTTCGCGTGTTCCGGGATCCCGTTCACCGAGCATGACCATTCGAGGATGAACCCGGACCAGGTGGTGGGGCCGGGTGAGGCGTTCTGGCGGATCGTGATCGACCCACCGCTGCTCGTGATGACCCCGTTGTTCGGCAGGACCCCCAACCCGTTGCCGGTGAAGGGCCCCAGTGGTGGTGAACCGATGGTCGGCCCGTCGAAGATCTCCAACTCGTCGAAGTTGGTCTCGAACGCGAACTCACTGAACACCAGGGTCACGTGTTCGGCGCCCGGTGGTGCGATGGTGAACGGCTGTCCGGCTCCGGGTGAATGGTCCGCGTTCGGCCCACCGTCATCGGTAAGCACGCCGAAGCAGGCCAGTGAACCCCCGGCCTGCACGGTGGGCATGAGGACCGTGTCGCAGACCCAGGGCTCCGGGTAGGTGATGTAGTTGCTCCGTACCTCAACGTCCTGGCCATTGGCGTTCGCCACCGTCAGGGACACCGTGTAGATGCCCTGTTGTTGATAGAGGTGGATCGGGGATTGGTCCGTGCTGGTGCCGCCGTCCCCAAAGTCCCATGACCAGCTGGTCGGCTGTTGTGTGGAGAGGTCGGTGAACTGCACTTCTCCCGTGCACGTCGTGGTGGGGACCGCCTCGAAGTCGGCGAGGGGCGGGTCCTGGTTCGGGGAGATGATGATGGCATGGTCCTCGGTCTGTCCGAAGGCGGGCTCATCGCATGGCCCTTGCGAACTCCCCTGTACGTCGGCCTGCACACGCAGGCGAAGGGGGGTGTTCAGCACCGCGCCGAACGGAATGCTCAGGAGTGCGTTGGGCGCGTTCAAGGGGGTGGCCTCGAACAACAGCTCGTTCGCGGTGAAGGCACCATCGTTGTTCAGGTCCGCCCACATGCGGACATCGTGCAGGCCGGGACCACCCACGGTGAAGTTCACGGGGACCAGGTCGCCTTCCTCCACGGTGGCCGTGCTGCCACAGGAACGGTCCACGTAGCCCTCCGAACCATCCGGGCTCGTGGAGTTGATGCCACCGAACACCAGGCCCAGCAACCCATACCCACAGCAGTAGCCCTGTGTGGCCGGTTCGCAACCGGCAGGGACCAGGGCACTGCCCAGGTCCACGGTCACGGCGCCTGCGATCATGAGCATGTCCGATCCGTTGCCGTTCTGCACGGTCAAGGTCACATCGTAGGTCCCGTTGCCACTGTAGGTATGTACGGGCGATTGGTCACTGCTGACGTTCCCATCCCCGAAGTCCCAGGACCAGGAAGTTGGTGCGTTCAGGCTCTGGTCCAGGAACTGCACCGTGCCGTCACAGCTGAAGGCGGGCACGATATCGAAGTCCGCGACCGGTGGGGATGGGTTGGGAAGCACGACCAGGCCATAGTCCTCTGCCTGACCGTTCTGCACCGGACCGCAGGCCGTGGGCAGTGGGGCCAGGTCATAGTCCGCCAGCATCCGGACCCGCAGCGGCGTGTTCAGGGTCGCGGAGGCCGGCACCAGTACCTGGTCCGAGGCGCTCATGACCTGATCGGCCGTCAGGACCAGCTCGCTGGCGGAGAACGTGCCGCTGTTGTTCCAGTCCACCCAGCAACGCACCCGATGGGTCGTGGCGGTGCCTGTGACGATGCCGACGTCCATCAGGGTGCCCACGTACACCGTGTCCAGGCGGCAGGAAGCGTCCACATGGCCTTCCGCTTCCGCGGTCCCCGATGGGTAGGTGGACCCGGCGTAGGTCGCTTCGATGATCCCGATCCCGGCGATGCCGTTCGAGGTGGCCGGTACGCAGGCCGAGATCGGCCGGGGGCCGTTCACGTTCACCACGACAGCACCCGGCGTCGTGACCTGAGCGCTCCCGAAGGCGTTCGTGGCGATCAGGGTCACGTCGTAGGTCCCATCGGACAGGTACGTATGGGTGGGATGCTGCGTCGTATCGGTGGTGCCATCGCCGAAGTCCCAGGACCAGCTCGTGGGCCCGTAAAGGGAGAGGTCGGTGAAGGAGACCTGTCCATCGCACGTGCTCGATGGATCCACGCTGAACGAGACCGAAGGAGGCAATGGCACAGGCGACCAGGCCATGCGGATGTTCGGCCGGTTGAAATGACCGACCAGGCTGCCGAAGTTGGAACTGCACAGGTTCAGGGCATCGGAGGAACGATGCAGCACGCTCTGGAATCCGGTCGGCGAGTTCCTGAACTGCGCGTTCTGCGACGGGGTCCCATTGGTGAAACAGGTCTCGATCACCACGTTCGAGACACCGTCCCAGACGAATGGAATGTCCAGTACATGGTCGTTCCAGCCTGCTGCATCCGTGTGGTCGGTGGGTCCCCAATGCGTGGAGAGCCCGGTGACCCAGTTGGCACCGAGCGCACCCGCGGTGGTGGTTCCCAGACGCAGCTGAAAACCCTGCAATACCGCACCGGTCGGACTGAACACATCGAACCCGATGCTTTCGATGGTGCCCTCGTACATCCCGGCGGCCTGCATCTCATCCGCCCGGATCAGGATCTGATGCCTGGCACCGTTCAGGATGTTCCCGTACGGCGCCGGGAACCCGTTCGGCAGGTTCGTGGAGGTGCCTGTCCCGAATTGGATCGTCTGCTGTGCGCTGACCGGGAGGAACAGGAATGCGGCAGAGCCGATGAGCAGGCTCCTGAGGGTGGTCGTCATGTGCGGTTCACGAAAGGTTGAATGTACTGTTCGTCGGAACAATTCCTCCTGACACAGGCAGGAACGGTCAGCTGTTCAAATGACAGTACGCTGGCCGGCCCCGTTGCCTGGACCGGTCCACTTCCGCACGGAACGGGTGGCGTCAGACCACGGGAGTTCCAAGAGCCCAGTCCTTGAGGCTCTTGTATGGTCCCACGGGCTCACCTTCCAGGACGATGGTGGCTCGCTGCACCATGGCGTTGTCCCGGCCTTCCAGCAGAGCCGGGAAGACCTGTGTCACCAGGTCGTGGCCGAAGGAATCGGAAGCATCACGAGGCAGTTCGCAGGGCAGGTTGTCCACGGCCATCACGGTCACCGATCCGGGGGTGCCGGTGGTCACCTCCTTCCCCGTGGAAGGGTCGTACCCGTACATCGGTTCGGCGATGGTGGAAGCACGCAGGGTGCTGTCGATCGGTCCGTCGATGTCGCAGCTGATGTCGGCCACCACTTCCAGGCGTCGGTCGGGCCGGTCCAGCATGGTCCGGGTCAGGATCTTCGGCCCCCGGGGATCCCAGAAATGGCAGGCGATGTAGATGTCTGCGTCGGTCACCCATCGGCCAAAGGCGCTCCGGTGGCCGGCGGGGTCCTTCATGAAGCGGCTCCGGTCGAACGGTCGCCCATCCTCCCGCGCATAGATGTCGCCGGTCTCCAGCACGGTGTACCGGGCACCGCGGGAACCGCCATGCGCCAGTTCGCTCGGCGCCACCCGTTCGATCCCCGCGTGGTCCAACACCTCCATGGCTCCTTGTCCCACCCGGCCGTCCCCGGTCATCACGATCCGGAGGTCCGCAGGCAAGGGGTGGTTCACCAACTCGGACTCCATCTCCTCGCGATCATGGCATTGATGCGCAGGCTTCAACCGGGGGCCGCCCTTCGCAGCCTGCCAGGCACGGAAGGCGTTATAGGCGCCCACGATGCCCGCCCACCGGCCGAAAGCGATCACGCGCCGGCCTTCATCGTTCGTCAGGAGCTCGTGGTCCAGCAGGGTGATGCCGGCATCCATCACGGCCTTCAGCAGCTTGCGATTGTGCTCCTGCTTCTTGATGGTGTGGGAAAAGAACAGGTAGGACTTTCCGGGCAGTAATTGGGCGATGGGGACCTCCTTGACGCCGATGATCAGGTCGCGGTCGCTGAGGTCGTCGGTCAAAGGGATCCCGGCCCGTTCGTACTCATCGTTCGTGAAGGCCCTGTCGGGACTGCGCTGCACGGTGAGGTCCAGTTCGGGATACCGGTCGAGCAACGTCCGGCACTGGTCCGGCGTCAAGGCCACGCGGCGGTCGGGAGGCACCTTGCCTTCCCGGATGATGCCGATCCTGCGGGTCATTCCTGCCATTTTTGCGGGCCCAAAGGTAGGCCCGTCGTTCCCGGCGGTCAGGCACGGTATGTGCAGAGGGTGTGTAGCCCGTAGTTTTGCGGGTAGTTCTTTGGAAGATCATGGGGCCGACTTGGATTCGACAGCGGCTACGTGAGGTGTGGTAAGCATGCCGGGTGTGATGTGCGACCCGTATCCCAGTGCATCACCGCCATAACTGGCGACCACGACTACGCGCTCGCAGCCTAATGGCCTCAGGCCAAGGGCTTTATCCGTGTGAACAACAGTAGCACGGACGAGCACCCCTCGGGGAGGCCCGTCATCCTCCTTCCCGGCCCAGGGGTGTCATCCTGGAAGACTGGCCCGTGCGGTGGTCCGAAGCACGGGTAAGAAACAGGACCTAAGCCTGCATAGGGGTGCCCTTCCCCACGTGCAGGTCGAAAACCAACGAAGCGGCTAAGCATGTAGAAGGCCCGCATTGCGGTCGTTTGGACGAGGGTTCGATCCCCTCCGGCTCCACAGTGGCGGAGCGGTGGCGCAAATGGCGCCACCGTTCTGCGCAGCACCACGATCGACGTTCACCCCGGCGAAGGCCGGGCTTGCTGCTTAGGCGGTCTCCAACCCCGTCCTGGGATCGGCGTTGCTTCGGCCTTTCCCTTTCCGCACCCGTTCCGGGCCACGATCATTTTCTTTGTGGGTATGGCACTACGCATGCCCTGGCGGCAGAAGAAGCTCATCGATCAGGCCACGGTCCTTTTCCTGGCCACGCTGGTCGTGCTGTTGGTCGTGCCGGCCTACTTGAAAGGCCATCCCCAGGAAACGCTGGTCCATCGGCTGCTGGACCTGCTGATGGTGTTCGTGACCCTCCTGTTCCTGCAACGTGTGGGCACGCACCGGTGGGTGGTGGGCGCAGGCGGTGTGGTGTTCCTGTTGCATGTCGTGGACCTGTTCGTGGAAGGGCCGCCCTGGTTGAGGAGCGTTTCCGAGGTGGGCATGGTCCTGCTCTTCTTCCTGGCGATCGCCCGCATGTTCCAAGTGCTTGTCCTGGGCAAGAAGGTGGATGTGGAAATGGTGCTGTCCACCATCTCCGGCTACCTCTGCCTCGGCTTCGTGTTCGCCATCTTCTTCATCGTGCTGGATCGGCACATCCCGGGTTCGTTCCGTGGACCCGATGGGTTGGCCAGCAGGCAGGACCTCTTCTACTTCAGCTTCGTGACGTTGAGCACCCTGGGCTATGGGGACGTGGTCCCCGTGCGACCAGAGGCCCGGTCACTGGCCGTGCTCACCGCAGTGATCGGTCAGATGTACATCGCCCTGGTGATGGCGATGGTGGTGGGCAAGTTCATTGCCGGCTACAAGGAGGAGGACAGCGCTTCCTAGAAGCCAACGCCGACGCCCATGCTGAAGAAGGGCTGCCCACCGTAGGGGCTGTTCGGGTCCTGCAGCACGTCCCACAGCACCTGGATGAACACCGAGGACCGGCCGCCCAGCGAGGAGACGTAGCCACCGCCGACCAGCAGGAACGGCACCCACTGGCGGTCGTTCGAACCATCGAAACGGTTGATGATCTCGAAGCTCTGGTTGGAGTATTCAGCATGCAGGTACACGGGCTGCAACACGCGATAGCGCGAGAACACGCGATAGCCGTACGAGTTGCTTTCCAGCTCGGGTGTGAACCGGCTGTCGCGGTAGTACCAATAGGTGATGCCCACGCCGGCGGAGAGCTTCTTCCGCTCGTCCAGGAATACGCCCATCCAGGGTTCCACCTGCACCGAGGTCACGGTACCGAACGACAACCCCAGGTTGCCCCCGAAATAGGTGCGGTCCTTGAACGACCACTTCTCCTTGGGGGTGCTGCGCGTGCTGTCCTTCGGGGCCACATAGTCCTGGGCCGGCAACAGGTTGGGGAGGATCAGCAGCAGGAACGTCAGGCTTCGCATGGCGGTGTCCTTGATCGCCGAAAGGTAGGATGCCCGCCGGACAGCGGTCAGGCTCCGGGCACCACCCGCCGGAAGTGCCAGGCCAGCAGTCCGCCCCGGGCCACCATCCAGGCCACGAAGGCGGTCCAGACGGCGTAAAGTTCCCAGCCCGCCTGGTCCGCGGCCCAGATCACCGGCACGAAGACCGCGAACGTGGAAATGAGCAGTGTGTTCCGCAGCAACGCGCCCCGGCCCAGACCTTTGAACATGCCGTCCAGCGCAAAGGCCACCGCGTTGACCGGCTGGGTCAGGATCACCATCCAGTAGATGCCGAAGAAGAGCAGGAGCACCTCGGGGTCCTTCGAGAACAACGGGCCGGTCCACGGATAGGCGATCCCGTAGATCAGGGCCAGCACCCCGCCGATCAGCACACTGATCCGTACCACCTGCCAGCCCACGCGCCGCAGCTCCGCCCAGTTGCGTTCCCCGTTCAACCGGCCCGCGAGCACGCCACCCGCCGCGGCATAGCCGTCTATGAAGAAGGCGCTGAACAACCAGATCTGCATGGCGATGCTGTGCGCGGCGATGTGCGCATCCCCGTAGCGCGTCGCATAGCGGTTGCCCAGGTAGTAGCACACGTTCAGCGCCATGGTGCGCAGGAACAGGTTGCCGCTCAGGCCCAGCAGGGAGGGCAGTTCGGGGTGCCGCCAGCCGCGCGGTCGGATGCTGAACGGTGTTCGCCTTTCCAGGATCGCGATGCTGAGCATGAACATGGCCAGCTGGGCCACCAGGCTCGCCCAGGCGGAACCGGCGATGCCCAGGGCGGGGAAGCCGAGCAGGCCGAAGATCAGCACCGGGTTCAGCGCCAGGTTCACCCCAGCACCTGCGAGGCTGGTCCACATGTTCCAGCGCATGTTCTGGACCCCTCGGAACACTCCGCTCAACGCGAAGGTGGCCAGCACCACCGGGAAGCCCAGGCTGCGCACCCGGAAGTACAGCACGGCCTTCTCCAGCACCTCGCCCTCCGCGTTGTACAGGCGGAAGATGGGCTCCGCGAAGCTGCTGGTGAGCGCGAAGAAGGCCAGCCCGAGGCCGAAGTTCATCCAGACCGCGATGGGTACCAGCCCGGCCACGCGGTCCAGCCGGTCCTCACCGTAGTAGCGGGCCACCACGGCCAGTACCGCGCTGCGGGTCTGCGAGAGCACCCAGACCACCAGCAGGAAGAAGCTGCTGCCGATGCCCACCGCCGCCAGATCGGCCGTGCCGAGGCGACCCACGAAGGCGGTGTCCACAAGGGCGATCACCGGCTCGGCGATGCCGCTCACGATGGCGGGTACCGCCAAACGGTCCAGGTCACGTCGCGTGATCGGCGCTCGTGCGTTCATGGGCTCCGCGAAGATGCATGCTCCCAGGCATCACCTCACCACGCCTTCGCCTGCCGATCCCAGGCAGGCCCGATCCCAGCGTCAGAATGACCAGGAGCTTCGAGGTTCGGGAACGACCCGGGTTCAGCGGACCAGGGTCACCTGACCGAACTGGGTCCGTTCCTGTCCCACGAACTTGTTCACCACGTCCAACCTCCAGGAATAGACCCCGGGCATTGCCTGTGCCCCCCCAGGCAACTCGCCGTTCCAGAGGTCCCAGGGTTTGGTGGAAGTGAACACCGGCTGCCCCCACCGGTCGAAGACGACCAGCGAATAGCCTTCTTCCGAGATCCCGATCCCTTGCGGCCCGAACAGGTCGTTGGTCCCGTCGTTGTTCGGCGTGAAGGCGGTGGGTACGTAGACCGAGAACACCCCATCGATGTGGACGAACTTCATCACACTGTCCGGGCATCCGTAGATGTTCGTCACATGCAGCCAGACCGGATAGTCGCCTTCATCCACTTCCGGAAAACGGACCACGGGTTCGGGCACGAAGGCGGAATCGGGATCCGTGAAGGGACCGAAGGACCAGGTCCAGGTCACCGCATCCTGGGAATGGTCGAGGAAGGACACCACCGGGTCCAGCACGTTGGCGGTCAGCGGGTATTGTTCGAAGTCCGCCACGGGATACGGCCGCGCACAGACCAGCTCGGGGAAGGTGGAGGTGCCAGGGCAGCCCTCGGGACTGTGGACCGTGAGCGTGACATCGTAGCACCCCACGTTCATGTACGTGTGCTGCACCGGCCCACAGTCGGTCAATGTGGTCCCATCGCCGAAGTCCCACAAGCAATAGGCCCCCACGTCGGCAGCGGGCGTCAGGTTGCTGAAGGAGATCGCGGCCGGGTAGCAGTCCTCGGGCTTGTCGGGGGCGACCATCGGGACCGGCGGTGGATACCAGGCCACCTGAACGGTGTCAAAGGCCGTGGGCGAGCCACACCCATCGTTCACCGAAACGATGAACGTGCTGGACCCGCCTGCCGGAGTATGGACCAGGGTGTCGTCCGTGCCGATGGTCCCCACCCCCGGTTCGGTCCACTGGAAGCTGTATGGTGCGCCGATGCCACCACCGGGCACCACGTGCATGGTGCTGCTCGCATCCACGCAGATGCTGTCGGGGGCGTACGCGACGGCCGTCAGTGCCGGATGGAGGTCCACCGAGGCCGTGTCCGTGGCCGAGATGCAGCCGTTCACATCCGTGGCCTGGACCACATAGTCCGTGGGTACAAGGGGCTGGACCGGATGCGGCCCATTGCCCACCAGTCCCTGGTCCCAGCTGAGGACGGGTGTGCCGGTCCCTCCGGTCCAGGTGGCCTGCACCATGGCCTGCGTGGACCTGCAGATGGTCGTGTCCGAGGCGGTCACCACCAGCTCATCAGGCTCATGCACCTCCACCAGCGAATCCACCACACAACCTTGCACCTCCGAGAGCTCCACGAGGTAGGTCCCCGCGGCCAGGCCACCCAGGGTCGCCGGTCCGTTGGTGGTGGTGGTCTGCACGACCGTTCCGTTCTGAAGGAGCTCATAGGTCCAGGGTGGCCCGGCATTGCCCCATGGCGTCACTTCCAGGGAACCGGTGGGCGCACCGTGGCAGTCCACGCTGTCGATCGTGAGCACATCGATGCCGAACGGTTCCACCACGGTCACCGTCACCGTGTCCTTGTTGGGACAGGTCGCACTGCCCAGGTCCCCGGTCACCTCGTACACGGTGGTCTCGGTCGGCATGGCCACCGGGTCGGGACAAGGGTTGCAACTGAAATTGACGCCCACTTGGAGGGGCGGTCCGCTCAGCACGGTCCAGTCGAACGCATTGCCACCTGTTGCCAGAAGGGCCAGCTCCTCGGCGAAGCAGAGCAGGGTGTCCGGGATATTGATCACGGTGGTGGGGAGGAAGGTGACCCAGACCGTGGATTGGACCAAGCCGGTCACCGGGCAGGCATTGTCCTCGGCCTCCACGCTGAAGGCTGCAAGGGTGCTTGTTCCGGGCACGGCGGTCCAGCAGATGGTCGCGGTGGCCGGATTGGTCCCCGTTTGCACGAACGTGGCACCGGGCAGCACCAGGTCCACGTTGGATGACAACGTGAGCACATCGTTCGGGTCGGCGTCCGTGAACACCAGGTCCAGGCAGAACTGGTCCTGCAGACACAGTTCCAGGCTGTATGGACCGGTCTGGGTGGCATCGCCGGACAGGTTGGCAATGCCTGGTGGCAGGTCGGGAACGGTGTTGGTGCAGTTGATCACCGTGAACTGCATGTCGCGCATCACCGTGCCGATCAACTGGTCGTTGTCGTCGTACTCCTCCACCTGCACCACCACGATGTAGTTGCCAACCAGGTTCGGGGTGAAGTTCACCGCGCCGGTGAACGGATCCAGGGTGACTCCGGTGACGGGCACCTGCCCGCTGAACCCGGCTCCATAGACCATGCTGTTCGAGGCACCGACCCGGGCATCGATGAAGGTGTAGGCCAACGAGTCACCATCGGGATCGTACACACCGAAGCTGTAGTTCACCGGCTGCCCAAGGCATACGAAGGGGATGGGTTGGGCGGTGAACACGGGCGAGTCGTTGCAGGGAGCGGTCACGGTGTTCACGGTCACGTCCGCGTAGATGTCGTCCACGCTGCTCGTAGGCACGTTCACGGACGGGTTCCGGCAGCAGTCGGTCCACGCCAGGGTCCAGCCATCGCAAGGTGGGAACAGGAACACCGTGGCCTGGTAGGTGTAGTGCTCCATGCCCGGGTAGCCTCCATTGTTGCAGTCGCTCTGCGGAAGCACAGAAGTGCACAGCTGGCTGATCTCCTGGCCACTACCAGGCACCTGGTTCATGGTCACGCTGAAGCTCTGACCACAATCACTGGTCACGTCCAGCTCCTGCGTGGAGGACATGGTGATCCCGCTGCAGTCCCGGAACAGGTTCAGCGTCACCTGGTAGTAGTTGTTCCCGACGCAGGTCCAGCTGATGTCCACCCCGCTGATGTGCGAGGCCGACACCAGGCCCGTCATCAGGGTCAGCAGAAGGGTCCACGAGGCGCGAACGAGGGGGCCGGGCCGGGCTAGCATTGGCGTGAAACTAGGGTTCCTCCGGAAGTGTCTCCCGAGGATGACGGCAGGGGCGGTGAAAAGGTGGCCTAAAGCTCAGGCCATGCGTGCCTCCAGACCCGTCCGGAGCGCCTCCATGAACTGCTCGGTGCTCAGGTAGTGCTCCGGCTTCAGGTCGGCGCCGTGGATGCACAGCGCCAGGTCCTTGGTCATCTTCCCGCTCTCCACCGTGGCCACGCAGACCTCCTCCAGGGTGCGGCAGAAGTCGATCAGCGGCTGGTTGCCGTCCAGCTTGCCGCGGAAGGCCAGGCCCCGGGTCCAGGCGAAGATGCTCGCGATCGGGTTGGTGCTCGTGGCCTTGCCCTGCTGGTGTTGGCGGTAGTGCCGGGTCACCGTGCCGTGCGCGGCCTCGGCCTCCATGGTCTTGCCGTCGGGGGTCACCAGCACGCTGGTCATCAGTCCCAACGAGCCGAAGCCCTGGGCCACGGTGTCGCTCTGCACGTCGCCGTCGTAGTTCTTGCAGGCCCAGATGAAGCCACCGTCCCATTTCAGCGCAGCGGCCACCATGTCGTCGATCAGGCGGTGCTCGTAGGTGATGCCGGCCTTGGCGAAGTCGCCTTGGTAGTGCTTTTCGTAGATGGCCTGGAAGATGTCCTTGAAGCGGCCGTCGTACTGCTTCAGGATGGTGTTCTTGGTGCTCAGGTACAGCGGCCAGCCCTTCTGCAGGGCCATGTTGAAGCAGCTGTGCGCGAAGCCCTCGATGCTCTCGTCCGTGTTGTACATGCTCATGGCCACCCCGTCGCCGGTGAAGTCGTACACCTCCCAGGTGCGGGCCTCACCTCCGTCCTCCGGGGTGAAGGTCATGGTGAGCTTGCCCTTCCCCTTGATCACCGCATCGGTGGCGCGGTACTGGTCGCCGAAGGCATGGCGGCCGATCACGATGGGCTTGGTCCAGCCGGGCACCAGGCGCGGCACGTTGTCGATCACGATGGGCTCGCGGAACACCGTTCCACCCAGGATGTTGCGGATGGTGCCGTTGGGGCTGCGCCACATCTTCTTCAGGCCGAATTCCTCCACCCGCGCTTCGTCCGGCGTGATGGTGGCGCACTTGATGCCCACGCTGTGCTTCCTGATGGCGTTGGCCGCATCCACGGTCACCTGGTCGTCGGTGGCGTCGCGGTGCTCCACGCCCAGGTCGTAGTATTCGATGGGCACGTCCACGTAAGGCAGGATCAGTTGGTCCTTGATCCATTGCCAGATGATGCGGGTCATCTCATCGCCGTCCAGCTCGACGACGGGGTTCTTCACGGTGATCTTGTTCATCCTTCCAGCGGGTCGAACAGTTGAGGGAAATAGAGGAAGGCCTTGGTCCGGCCGGCGGCAAAGGTAGCCGGGTCCGGAAATGCCTTCCTGTCGCGTATCAGCTCAGGTCCAGGTCCAGTTCATCCCGCAGTTTCAGCAGGGCGGGGTTCTTCTCGGCCAGGATGTTGAAGCGGTCCTTCGAGGTGTAGCGCGGCCGCAGGTCGGTGACCTCCTCCTTGACCACCTCCAGCTCCAGGTCGGGCATCTCCAGTTCGCGTCGCAGCCGGCCGAGCAACTGCGGTTTCTCCTCCCGCATGTACTTCTCCTGCACCTCGTTCACGATGGTGAAGGTGACCAGCCGGTGACCGGCGATCTCCGGCTGTTTGGCGGTGAGGGTGGCGTGCAGGCTGTTGCGGCCGTCGTGCTTGTGCTCCAACGCGTGGTCCTGCCAGATCTTCTGCAGCAGGGTGGGGGGGATGGCCTTCTCCGGGTCGGACGTGGCCCAGGGCGCGCCGGTTCCAGCGTCGATCTCGGTGGCACGCACCGGCTGTTCCGGTCGGGCCTGCTCCTCCGCCTGCTCCGTAAGGGCCTTGATGGAGACCTGCCCGGCCAGACGGCGTTTCGGCGGCGCCGGTGCCGGGTCCGCCCCGGCGGGAGGGACGGTCGCCTCCACGGTGGCAGGTCCGGCCGCAGCAGGCTCGGGAGCCACGGGCTCTGGGGCCGCAGGCCGTGCAGGAACGCTCCGCGCCGGTCGCGGGGCCGCTATCGGGACGTCAGGACTTTTTTTTTCCTCCGACAGGGAGGCTCCTTCCGTCCGTCCGGCCAGGGCGCACAGGCGAAGCAGCAGCAATTCCACCAGGAGGCGGGGCTCCTTGGTCCCTTTGTACTGGCCGTCGCATTGGGCCACCAGCTCCAGGCCCTTCACCAGCGACTCCCGGGGGATGCGACCAGCCTGGTCCGCGTAGCGCGCGGTCAGATCCTCGCTCACTTCCAGCAGTCCGGCGGTGCGGGGGTCCTGGCACACGAGCAGGTCGCGGAAATGGTGCCCGAGCCCTGCCACGAACAAGTGCCCGTCGAAGCCCTGTTGCAAGATGTCGTTGAACTCGATCAGGCAGCCCGCGGTGTCGCCCTGCAGGAAGCGGTCGGTGAGGCTGAAGTAGTGCTCATGGTCCAGCACGTTCAGGTTCTTCACCACGTCCTGGTAGGTGAGCCGGTGCCCGGCGAAGCTCACCAGCTGGTCGAAGATGCTCAGGGCGTCCCGCAGCCCGCCGTCGGCCTTCTGGGCGATGGTGTGCAGGGCCTGCGGCTCGGCCTCGATCCCTTCCTTCTCCGCGATCCCCGCCAGATGGGCCGCGATGTCCGGCACGCCGATGCGGCGGAAGTCGAACACCTGGCAGCGGCTCAGGATGGTGGGCAGGATCTTGTGCTTCTCCGTGGTGGCCAGGATGAAGATGGCATAGGAGGGAGGCTCTTCCAGCGTCTTCAGGAAGGCGTTGAACGCCGAGGCCGAGAGCATGTGCACCTCGTCGATGATGTACACCTTCTTGCTGCCGACCTGCGGGGCGATCTGCACCTGGAGGATCAGGTTGCGGATGTCGTCGACGCTGTTGTTGCTGGCGGCGTCCAGCTCGAAGATGTTGAGGGAGTGCCCTTCCTCGAACGTCCGGCAGGGGGCGCACTCCCCGCAGGCCACCAGGTCCTCTCCCAGGTTCTCGCAGTTGATGGTGCGGGCCAGGATCCGGGCGCAGGTGGTCTTGCCCACCCCCCGGGGACCGCAGAACAGGAAGGCCTGGGCCAGGTGGTCGTTGCGGATGGCGTTCTTCAGGGTGCCCGTCACCGCCTCCTGGCCGACCACGGTATCGAAGGTGGCGGGCCGGTACTTGCGGGCACTGACGATGAAGCGGTCGGACATCGGTGGCGAAGATAACGGGAGGCTCCGGCAGGGCAGGGTGGAGTTGTGAACGATCAGGGCCCTGGGCGGAAAGAGTGGAAGGATCAAGAACAGAAGACACAAGAGGGCGCTCCGCTCCCACCTCGGCTTGCCGCTCCGCCCCGGCCCACTGACCGCCAACTGCTGACCTCCAACCTCCAACCTCCAACCTGCAGCCTCCAACCTGCAACCTGCAACCTGCAACCCCCAACCTCCAACCTCCAACCTCCAACCTCCAACCTCCCAATTTCTCCCTATCTTCGCGCCCCATTCAACCAAACGGACTATGACGACCCGTTACGAGACCGTCTTCATTCTCACTCCCGTTTTGTCTGAGGACCAGGCAAAGGAGGCGGTAAAGAAGTTCAAAGACCTTCTGAAGAAAGGCAGTGGCAAGGTCCACCACGAAGAGAACTGGGGGATGCGCAAGCTCGCGTATCCCATCCAGAAGAAGTCCTCGGGCTTCTACCACCTCCTCGAGTTCGAAAGCGAGCCCGCGCTCGTGGACAAGCTCGAGACGGAGTTCCGCCGCGACGAGCGGGTCATCCGGTTCCTGACCACCAAGATGGACAAGCACCACATCGACTTCGCCAAGCGCCGCCGCAGCAAGCAGGCCGCCGAGCGCAGCGGTGAATCGGTCGAACCCTCCAACGCCTGATCCCCATGGCCGAGAACAGCACCAACCAGAGCGAGATCCGGTATCTGACGCCGATCGCGATCGAGACCAAGAAGGAGAAGTACTGCCGCTTCAAGAAGCTGGGGATCAAGTACATCGACTACAAGGACCCCGACTTCCTGATGCGCTTCGTGAACGAGCAGGGCAAACTGCTGCCCCGCCGCATCACCGGCACCTCCCTGAAGTACCAGCGCAAGGTGGCCCAGGCCGTGAAGCGTGCCCGTCACCTGGCCATCATGCCCTACGTGGCCGACCAGCTCAAGTGACCCCCAACCGCACGAAGTCATGGAAGTGATCCTGAAACAAGACGTCGAGCACCTGGGCTACACCAACGATGTGGTGAAGGTCCGGGACGGCTACGCCCGCAACTACCTGATCCCGCGCGGACTGGCCGAGGTGGCCACCCAGGGGGCGCGCAAGCAGCTGGAGGAGACCCTCCGCCAGCGGGCCCACAAGGAGGCCCAGGTGCGCGAGGCTGCCGAGAAGGCCGCCGGGCAGCTCACCGGCAAGACCATCAGCATCCCCGCCAAGGTGGGCGAGAACGGCAAGATCTTCGGCAGCGTGAACACCATCATGGTCGCCGATGCCATCAAGGCGCTGGGCGTCGAGGTGGACCGCCGTCACATCAAGCTGAAGGGCGAGGCCATCAAGAGCGTGGGCACCTACGAGGCCGAAGTGGCCTTCCACCGCGATGTGGTCCGCACCATCCCCTTCGAGGTGGTGGCCGAGGGCTGATCGCCACGAACACGAACATGGGAGAAGGGGCCGCGAGGCCCCTTTTTCGTGCCCGGAAGTGTTCCGGATCGGCCGTTCCGCACTTCTTACCTTTGCGGCCCCGAAACCAACCCATGCCCATGTCCCAGATCTTCGACCTCGACATGATCAAGGCGGTGTACGACCGCTTCCCCGCACGTGTGAAGGCCGCCCGCGAGGTGGTCGGCCGGCCCCTGACCCTGTCGGAGAAGATCCTGTACGCCCACCTCTGGGACGGCGAGGCGAAGACCGCCTTCGGGCGCGGCAAGGACTACGTGGAGTTCGCCCCCGACCGGGTGGCCATGCAGGACGCCACCGCCCAGATGGCCCTGCTCCAGTTCATGACCACCGGCCGCAAGCAGGTGGCCGTGCCCAGCACCGTGCACTGCGATCACCTGATCCAGGCCCGCGTGGGTGCCGCCCAGGACTTGCAGGAGGCCCTGAACAAGAGCAACGAGGTCTTCAGCTTCCTGGAGAGCGTGAGCAACAAGTACGGCATCGGCTTCTGGAAGCCCGGCGCCGGCATCATCCACCAGGTGGTGCTGGAGCAGTACGCCTTCCCCGGCGGCATGATGATCGGCACCGACAGCCACACCGTGAACGCCGGAGGCCTGGGTATGGTGGCCATCGGGGTGGGTGGCGCCGACGCCTGCGACGTGATGAGCGGGCTGCCCTGGGAGCTCAAGTTCCCCAAGCTCATCGGCGTGAAGCTCACCGGGAAGATGAGCGGCTGGACCAGCGCCAAGGACGTGATCCTGAAGGTGGCCGGCATCCTCACCGTGAAGGGGGGCACCGGGGCCATCGTGGAGTACTTCGGTCCGGGCGCCGAGAGCCTGAGCTGCACCGGCAAGGGCACCATCTGCAACATGGGCGCCGAGATCGGGGCCACCACCAGCACCTTCGGCTACGACGACAGCATGCGCCGCTTCCTCATGGGCACCGGCCGGGCCGAAGTGGCCAAGCTCGCGGATGGCATCGCCGAGCACCTCACCGGGGATGCCGAGGTCTACGCCGATCCGGCGAAGTACTTCGACCAGGTGATCGAGATCGACCTGAGCACCCTCGAACCCCATGTGAACGGGCCCTTCACGCCCGACCTCGCCCACCCGATCAGCAAGTTCGGGGAGGAGGTGAAGAAGAACGGCTGGCCTGCCAAGCTGGAGGTGGGGCTCATCGGCAGCTGCACCAACAGCAGCTACGAGGACCTGACCCGGGCCGCTTCCCTGGCCCAGCAGGCCATCGACAAGAAGCTGAAGGTCAAGAGCGAGTACACCATCACCCCGGGCTCCGAGCAGGTGCGCTACACCGCCGAACGGGATGGCCTGCTGGACAAGTTCGACGCCATGGGCGGTGTGGTGCTGGCCAACGCCTGCGGGCCCTGCATCGGTCAGTGGGCGCGCCATAGCGACGACCCCAACCGCAAGAACTCGATCATCACCAGCTTCAACCGGAACTTCGCCAAGCGCAACGACGGCAACCCGAACACCCACGCCTTCGTGGCCAGTCCGGAGATCGTCACCGCCCTGGCCATCGCAGGCGACCTGACCTTCAACCCGCTCACCGACACCCTCGTGAACGAGGAAGGCGTGGCCGTGAAGCTGGACGAACCGCAGGGGATCGAACTGCCGCCCATGGGCTTCGATGTGAAGGATGCCGGATACAAGGACCCAGCCGCCGACGGCAGCAACGTGGAGGTGGTGGTGAAGCCGGACAGCCAGCGCCTGCAGCTGCTGGAGCCCTTCCCCGCGTGGGACGGGAAGAACATCACCGATGCCGTGCTGTTGATCAAGGCCAAGGGCAAGTGCACCACCGACCACATCAGCATGGCCGGTCCCTG
>ERZ795048.1150-NODE-1150-length-25021-cov-6.510695_pt1 | contig 25021 bp, 23 predicted proteins | sample MGYA00375132_ERZ795048 | MGnify/ENA primary metagenome ERZ795048 (study PRJEB30177, sample SAMN05720225) | activated sludge metagenome | isolation source: Anaerobic digester | place: Hong Kong | collected 2014-12-17 ... | reverse complement strand
CAATGCGGTTTGCACCAGCTGTATGAGAGCTGGATGGTCCGATCATAACGGGGCCAATAATATCAAAAATCGCCATTCAGGATAGACTCTTTTTCTTGTTGAATTTTTTCCAATGCATCTTTTGTTTCCTTTATCAATGCTTTTAATTCTCGATCAGAAGGGTTGTTTTTGAGCTCTTCTTGTAGTTCTTCAAGATATGAGAGTAACGAATTATAGGAACTTTGTAAATCGTTAAGCCGAAGGAGCTCGGTGTAATTTGGGATCTCTTCAACATCTCCCAAAGGTGGAGTGGGAATCTCAATATTCACAGGTTCTTTGGGCACTATATGAGTACCATCATTTTGAATTGATACCTGTTGATGAATATCGCCAGAAGAGACGGAGGAAGAATCTTGTGTGGGCTTAGAACCTGTTGAGGAGTCAATTGGAGATTCTGTCTCGTTTGCGTAATGTTCATTGGTTACACTTGAAGAATTTGACGGGTTGGAAGAAAAGGGATCAGAAGGAGTGTTTCTGGTAAAAAAGAAAACAGAAAGAAAAATGGCTACAAATAAAAGGGCTAAAAAAAGCCACAAAAACATACTATACTTTTGTTGTGAGTTCTGTTTTGTATTCATGCTTCCATTATAGTAAATGTAATGGAATAATAAACGATTAGTTTGGAGGACATATTGTGGATTTTTCAAATTTTCTTCAACAAACATACTTTAACAACCCAATCACCAATTACATCTGGGCATTGTCCATTTTTATTGTTGGCTTCATCTTCTCCCGAGTTATTCTCCGAAGATGCTTGATTCATTGGTTGGTAAAAAAAACAAAAGAAACTACAAATCAATGGGATGACGTTCTTTGTGATGTTGTTAAAAAAACAATCATTCCACTGTGCGAGTTACTTGTAATCTACATATCTCTTCAATTTATTACGTTTTCTCCTCAAATTTCTATATGGGTCAATCGAATTTTCTTCCTTTTCACCGTCTATATCATTACCAAATCACTCACTGCCTTCATAAAAAATTGGATTCTACACCTACTGAAAAAACAGTATTCTCAGGAGTCTGCACAGCATAATTTTAAGGGTTTAATCCAAATCATAACGGTTTTTGTATGGATTATTGCTGGATTGGTAATTTTGGATTATTTTGGTGTTGACATAACAGCTTTAATCGCCTCCGTTGGAATTGTTGGTCTAGCAGGAGCTATGGCAGCAAAAGGAATTGTAGAGGACGTCATTTGTTACTTTTCCATTATCTTGGACAAACCGTTTGAAGTGGGGGATTTTATTTCTTTCTCAGATCATCATGGTACTTTAAAAGCAATTGGATTAGCAAGTTCCCGCATCCAAAGCTTAAGCGGAGAAGAAATCGTAGTGTCGAACTCTCAACTCATCAATGATTTAGTCCGGAATTATAAAAAAATGGAGGAACGCAGGATTTCTTTTAGCGTTGGCATTTTATATGAAACTCCCGCTTCTTTGGTGAAAGAAGTACCCTCTATCATTCAAACCATTATTGAAGCACAGGATTCAGCTCGATTTGCTCGATGTCACTTTAAGAGCTTCGGTGATTTCAGTTTGAACTTTGAAGTTGTATATTTTGTTTTAACCAATGATTATGACTTATATATGGATGTTCAGCAATCTATCAATGTGTCTATCTTCGAAAAATTCGAAGAAAAGGGAATTGGCTTTGCATATCCAACGCAGCTCATCTACACAAAACCTCAATCTGATGAATAGCGCAGAATCTCACTAAGTAAAAGCTGATAGATTTCTTCTGTTGTACCTGTTTTTTGGATTTTACCGCTCTTGAATAATACTGCTTTTTTGCCGGATCCTGCCATACCAATGTCTGCACTTGCTGCTTCTCCGGGTCCATTCACTTCACAACCCATCATGGCTATATGGATTGACTTCTTAAGGTGAATGGTATCTTTTTCCAACCTTTGAACATATTGCCGAAGATTCCATTTGCAACGCCCACAAGTGGGACAACTGGTGATTCGTACACCACCATACAACCCAAAAGATTGTAGCAAATATCGAGCAGCAAGTACCTCATTGCGTAGTTCTCCGGTTAAAGAAACACGAATTGTGTTACCAATTCTACGCTCCAAAAGAGGTGATAAACCTATTGTGGTCTGTATTATTCCGGGAATCAAAGGTCCTGCTTCTGTTACCCCGATGTGGATGGGATATAAAAAGTTATCATATAACCATGCATTCATGAGATAATTAAGACGTATTTCAGAGGTTTTGACAGAAAGTACAATCTGGTGAAAATCTTCTTCCTCTAAAAGCTGTACTTCCTTTCGGATAAGTTTTTGAATCTCGCCAATCATTTCCTCCTCATCGTAGATATTTCGTATAGAACCTCCATTTACACCAACGCGTATGGGAATCTCATACTCTTTAGCAGTAGATACTATTTTCCGAATATCCTCTTTGCGCTTTACATTTGAAGGATTTAGTCTGAGTTTATGAACACCTTTTTTAATACACTCAATAGCAATTTGCGGATGAAAATGAACATCCGCTACAATGGGCAGGGTCGTGTTTGACAATAAAAAAGGAATCGAATCTACTGCTTCAAAATCAGGAAAAGCAACCCGAATAATCTGACATCCAACTTCTTCTAACTCTTTCAATTGCTGCAAAACAAGTTTCTTTTGAGCGGGATGACAGCTTAACATGCTTTGGATTGCGATTGGATGATCTCCCCCAATAACGATATCGCCAATATGAATAATGTTTTTTTTGCTCATAAACACATTTTATGATTGAAAGATTGAAAAACAAATTCATACTAGATTCATGAATCTGTGGATTGTTTTTTTATTATCGATGACTCCAATTGGAGAATTGCGCTTGTCCATTCCAAGTGGAATAGGGGCTGGTTTAGCATGGGATACTGTTTTTCTCATCTCTATCCTTGGTAATATGATCCCCGCTGTTATACTTGTATATACGTTGCCCCTTTTAGAACCGCTTCGGTACAGGAAAAACTTTTTTTTGTGGCGTTGGTTTGATAAAGCTCTCTTACACGCAGAGAGCAAACAAGACTTTGTAAACAAATATGGATGGATTGGGCTTATTTTACTGGTAGCAATACCTTTTCCAGGAACTGGAGCATATACCGGTTCTGTTGTATCTTTCTTGCTGCGCATGAACAAGAACCTTTCACTTTTCTACATATTGATTGGTGTTATTGGAGCTGGAGTCATTGTCACTCTTGCCAGTAAAGGCATCATCCACCTAGTATTGTAGATAATTGTTTTTTCAAGGAGGATCTCATGAAGAAATATGTAGTAGTCTTTCTAATTCTTTTTTTCTTTTGTGGAGCTTCATTAGTTGCCCTTGCCCAATCAGATGAAAAACCTGATACAATGCAAATCCATAAAGATCATTTTTATGCAGGAGAAACCTATCAAATACCCGAAACAGAGATAGAGCATAATCTTTTCGCTATTGGTTCCACGTTAAAAAACAAGGCCAATGTCGGAAAAGATGTTTTTATCCTGGGCAATAATTACACACAATCTGGTGAAGTACAAGGAAACTCTTTCCTTTGTGGTAACAAAATATGGATTGAAAAAGATGTATTTGGAGATGTATTCATTTTGAGTAACTATGTTGAAATATCTCCAGATAGTACAATCCACGGGAACCTATTTGTTTTTTCCAGTACTCTTACCATGAATGGTTCTGTAGAGGGAGTAGTACAGTTTACTGGGGATACAATGAGATTCACCGGTTTATCAACAGGAGCTGATGTTAATGCAAACACCATCATCATTGAAGACAATGCAAAAATCCATACACTTCGCCACAATAGCAATGCTTCGATATCTTTGTCAGATTCAGCTGTAATCGAAAATATCGACTCAAAGCCTATGCCTGTTAAACCAGAAGAAACACAAGCTCCTCCAAAAAAGGAATTCCCTTTCCAGGCAAAAATTTTTTCATTGCTAGCTGCTTTGTTTATTGCATTTGCAGTGTATTATGTGTTTCATAAGACTAGCAAAAATTCGGTTGAGGGTCTTAAGAAAAACTTTTGGACGTCTTTGGGTATTGGTATTTTATTTTTAGTAGCACTGCCAGTATGTCTCTTGGTACTTCTCATCGTTGGCTTTGGATGGAAAGTAGCAATAGCATTGCTATTTGGATCTATTGCATGTTGGATGTTTGCTCATGCCATTGCGGGAATTGCCTTGGGATACTATGTGTTTCTTTGGACTACGAAAAAGGAACGGTATGACTGGTTGAGTGTTCTAACTGGTGTAGTGCTTCTATACTTTGTTCGATGGATTCCAATCGTTGGAGCATTAATTAGTTTACTCTTGACTATTATTATGCTAGGAGCATTCTTGCGTGTAATGTGGATCGAAAACCACAAAATGGAATAAAAAATGCCGAAGGGGGGACTCGAACCCTCACGGAGAGTGAACTCCTGCAGATTTTGAGTCTGCCGCGTCTACCAGTTTCGCCACTTCGGCTTGTTTGATGAATCGATATTGTATTGTACTATAAAATTTGAAAAATTAAACTCTTTGATTTATTGCATGCAAATAAACAAAAAGACTGGTTCAATGGCGTGATAGGATGTACCAATATCAGAAGGAACTCCGTGTTTAGCATTTGGATCAATCTTCATTGTACAGGGAATCCCAACGCGCCTACATTTATCTTCGAGTGTGTATGCCATGGATACTGGTACTATAGGATCCAATGCACCATGAATGATACAAGGACTACACTCCTCTTCATCGACTTGAACATCGTAGGATATTGTGCCGATCTTTAAATCATCTGATTGGAACGGTAATAAACCTCCCCATAGAGAGATGATCCCTTTCAAGTTCTCTTTATGAGACCAATCTCTGTCGTCATAAGCGACATGGCAAGATGTTATAGCTCCAGCAGAAGAACCTCCGACAAAAACGATGTCTTCATCAATCCCATAAACTGCTTGATTTTGAAGCAACCAGTCGATGGCACTACGAGCATCATCAACAGCTGCTTCAATCACTGTGTCCATTGTAAAAGGATAAGATAAATCCTTCATAAGCCGATAATTGATGGTGCAAGTAACATAGCCAAATTGAGCAAACTCGTAACACCTTTTTTCCATATTTTTTTTGGACCCACTTACAAAACCTCCACCATGTATCCATACTAGTAAAGGTCTTTTGATGGTTTTGTCTTCCATGGGATAGAAAATATCGAGTTTTAATTCTACACGAGAACCATCCGGTTTTTCTATGGTTTTATACACAATATCTGAGGATACTTGAATTTGCTCAACAGAAAAAATGGTTTCAAGATAACGAATCCTTTGATCTTGCCCAAAAGAGGCTGATTGAGGAAATACGAGGAATAACAAAAGAAAGATAACGAATATTTTCTTCATTTTGATCCTCCACAAAAACCCCTTACCCCAGAAAGAAAGGTCTTTCTGGGGTAAGGGCTGTGTTTTATTTTTCAGACATGAAAGGGTAAACAAAGTCTCTTGCGGGAGAAAAGCACTCTTTTGTGTTTCGAATACTTGTCCACCTGAGTAGATTAAATTCACTACCGGCTTTGTCATTGGTTCCAGAGCTTCTTCCACCGCCAAAGGGTTGATGACCAACAACAGCACCTGTCACTTTATCGTTAATGTAGAAATTTCCAGCAGCATGACGCAACACTTCTTCCGCTTGAATAACAGCTTCTCGATCATGCGCAAATACTCCTCCAGTTAAACCATATTCTGAGGTAGTATTGCAGAGTTCAAGAGTCTCTTGATACGCTTCATCTTTGTAGATGTAAATGGTAATAACAGGACCAAAAATCTCTTCCTGCATCGTTTTAAAATGAGGATCTGTCGTTAAAATAATGGTTGGTTCGATGAAGTATCCTTTGGAATCATCGCAAGTTCCGCCCCAGATAACTTTGGCATCCTGATGATTTTTCGCATAATCGATATAGCTTTTAATTTTATCAAAAGAGGCTTTGTCGATTACTGCATTTATAAAATTGGAAAAATCTCTTACATCGCCTATTGTTACTCGTCCCAACTGTTCTTGAAGTTCTTTCCAAATGTCGTTCCATAAAGATTCTGGCAGATATGCTCTTGAATTTGCAGAACACTTCTGTCCCTGGTATTCAAAAGCACCCCGGACAATGGCAGTAGAAACTTCTCTGGGATGAGCAGATGAATGCACTACTAAAAAGTCTTTTCCTCCTGTTTCTCCAACAATTCTCGGATAAGACTTATATTTGGAAAGGTTCTCAGCTGAACGCTTCCAGAGCATTTGGAACACTTCGGTTGACCCAGTAAAATGGATACCAGCAAAATGTGGACTCTCCAGCACAAGATCTGTAATCATAGAAGAAGAACCAGGGATAAAATTTATTACACCCTTGGGTAGTCCTGCCTCAATGAGTATTTTCATGAATACATAATTGGAATATACAGCCGTTCTAGCTGGTTTCCAGAGTGCTACATTCCCCATGAGGGCAGGTGCAGAAGGAAGATTTCCTCCAATCGAAGTAAAATTAAACGGAGTAATTGCGTAAACAAAACCTTCTAGTGGTCGGTATTCTAATCGATTCCAAATACCTTTAGAGTTATTGGGTTGTGTTTGATATATGTTTTGCATGAAATATGCATTATATCGAAGAAAATCGGCAAGTTCTGCAACACAATCTATTTCAGCTTGAAAAGCACTTTTGCTCTGACAAAGCATTGTGGCGGCATTCATCTCAGCTCTGTAAGGGCCTGCCAATAATTCAGCTGCACGTAAAAATACTGCAACTCGTTCTTCCCAAGGCATTACCGACCATGTTTTCCAAGCTTCCTGAGAAGACTGGATTGCTCTTTGTATTTCGTTCTCTCCAGCTTGGTGAAAGGTTGCCAAAGTGTGCTGATGATCATGTGGGCATATGCATTTTCCCAATTTTCCAGTTTTTACTTCTTCGCCATGGATGATTAAAGGAATTTCTAAAGTAGTTTGATACATCTCTTCGAGTTTATTTTTTAGTTGAGATCTTTCAGGGGAATTTGGGGCATACGACAAAATCGGTTCATTTTCGGGAACCGGAACTTTGTAGTTCGAATTCATACCTACCTCCAGAATATTGTTTGTGCCTTTATTATATCAAAGTCGTTTGGAAAAAAATGACAAATTATGGGGATGTCGTTTTTTTCCCTATGTTTACCGTCCACAAACTCACGATAATAAAAAGAGAACCCATCCATTGCAAAGGTGTCATTGTTTCATGCAATAGCAAATATCCACCTAGCACCCCCGCAACCGGTACAAAATTAACATATGTGGATACAATGGTAACGCCAATGATTTTTACAGCATAGTTGTAAAATAAAAATGCCAGCACTGAACAGACGATGGACAAGTATAAAAAGTGGATCCATAAATGAATTGGAATCGTCATTGTGAATCCTTCTTCCAGCAATGCAAAAGGGATTAATAGTAGAAAACCATATATGCTTTGCCATGAAGTTGCATGAAACGTATCCATTCGGGTATGCAGATAAGAAGCTATAAACGTAAACAAAACCCAGCAAGCCACGGCTCCCAGCATCAGCAGGTTGCCTTTCAAAGGATCCGAAGCTGCACTCGAAGATGCCTGTGTAGAAATCAACAGGTATGCTCCCATAAATGAAATCCCTATCGACATAAGTTGCCAGAAACGCAAGCGCATTTTGTAGATAAGCCCGGAAACCAATCCGGTTACGATAGGAATAAGAGCGATAATGATGGAGGCATTAGAAGCAGTAGTATAAAGAATACCTCTGGCTTCAAACCAAAAATACAACACTACTCCTGACAGCCCACTAAAGAAAAGTACAATGTGATCTTTCCAATTCAATCGCTTTTTCTTTTTTCGGAATACCAACATTAAAGAAAAAACGAAAGCTACAATTCCATATCGGATAGCTATCATTGTCATGGGTGGAATGCCTGCCAGCAGTATTGCCTTCATGCTAACAAATGACAATCCCCAGGAAGCAGCAGCAATGAGCACTAAAATATTCGCCCAAACCCGAACAGTGGAAGAATTATCCATAAATCAGATGGTTTTAATGCTGTAAAATGTTGGTTTTGCTCAATGCCTTTTCAACAATGATCGCCAACACACCTCCACTTAGGGCTGTAAACAGCTGTGTTATTCCAAACATTTGAGCAGCTGCGGGTGGAAGAGAAACGATGTATGCGATCGCAATAACAAAAACACCATATTTCAAGATGGATCCAACAACGATACCAATCGTAGTTTTATACAATTGAATGGTTTTACCACGAAATAAAGAAAATCCGATGACTAGAACGGTGTTGGCAACCATAATAACAGGTACCATTTCTGGTCTTCCCATAATTCCTGCAACCATTGCAATTAAGGGGGTAATCAGTCCAAGTGCAACTCCACCCCAAACACCCAGCAACATACAAGCTATTAATAACAAAAGGTTAACAACTGGACCGGTAATAAATTGGGGAAGCTTAAACATCTGAAAACCAATTGTGATAGCAACCAAAATAGCTAATCGAACCATCCATTGAACAGAAGAACGCATTTTCAAATCTTGAATTGTACTCAATTTTCACCTCAGTTCCAATAGGATACTATTATTATATAATGGTTTTATGTTGAAAAGGAATATGCTAAACAACCAGTTTTTTCGTAAGGAATAGATTCATGTCAAGGAACATACGCTTTATTCACTGTAGTGATCTTCATTTAGAAGCTCCTTTTAAAGGAATTCATCTTGAAAATGAAGGGATATGGAAGATACTTGAAGGATCCACCTTTCGTTCCTTTGAAAAAGTTGTTCAAACCGCAATTACGCAGGAAGTTGATTTTGTACTCATTGCTGGAGATTTGTACAATTCATCCAATAAAAGTGTTCGAGCACAGCTTTTTTTTCTTCATCAAATGAAATTACTAGCTGATCATAATATTCCGTGTTTATTTGTTCATGGCAATCATGATCCTATTGACAGCTGGGTTGTAAAATCTGAACTTCCATCAACCATTTTTCAGTTTCCACCCTATGTTTTTTGTAAAAGTCTCTATCGCACTCACGAAGAAAAGCCTTTTGTGAATATCATCGGTTACAGCTATCCAAAGAGAGATGTACAAAAAAACATTGCACAAGAAATTGCACAGCACTCCCGATCTCTTGACCAAGATACTTTCAATATTGGTCTTCTTCACTGCAATGTAGGAGGAGATCCCAGTACAGAAAATTACGCTCCGTGCTCTCTTCAAGACTTACTCCAATCAAATATCCACTACTGGGCATTGGGGCATGTGCACACTAGAAAAGTTTTACATGAAAACCAGCCTGCTGTAATATATCCTGGCAATACGCAGGGTTTGCATATTAACGAATCCCAGCAGAAAGGTTTCTATCTTGTTGATGTTCACGATCAAGAAGTCGATTATCGATGGATTGAGACCAGTTCATTTCTGTGGTTTCAACCTACACTACAAGTAGCTGACAGTACCATTGATTCTATTAGTGAGGATGTTATCCAAGCTATGATTGAAAACACTCAATCCTTACCAGGCATTTTTCGTTTCACACTAGAAGGTCGTACCAGCCTACACCACATCCTTCAAAAAGAGATCCATGAAATCGAAGATAGTATCCGAGAAAATCTTGAACAAGAAAACTGTTACCTTGAATCAATCAATCTTCAGACAAAGCCCGATATTGACATTGAAGCCATAAAAAAAAGAAAAGATTTTAATAGCTTGTTTGCTCATAAGGCTGAAGAGCTCTTAAACTCTGAAGATATTTCTGTCAAGATTGCTACATTGCTAACCGATATGCCACTAGATAAACTTTTCAAAATACTTCCTGAAAATCATTCGTCAATACCGTGGGAAAATATTGTTACAAATGCATTATATCTTGGACTGACACTTTTAGCGGAAGAAAAAAATGAGAGTTAAATCCATTTTTATTGACCAATTTGGGGGATATGAAAAAACCAAACTTGAGTTTCTTCCAGGTTTTTCCTTGTTCTTCGGTTCCAATGAAAGCGGTAAAACCACATTAAGGCATTTTTTTCAGCAAATGTTGTTTGGTTTTCCTAAAAAAGCGACCAATTCAGATCGCATATATTCACCCTTCAGTGGAGGCAAACCATCTGGCACAATGAACATTGTGAGTGATACTGATCAGGAATATCAAATTCAAAGGCAAGATCAAAAAGTCTCCATTCTTCATCCTGATCAAACCGTTTCTAATAGGGAAATTGATCATTCTCTTTGGAATGGCATTGACAGAGAAACATTTCGCCAAATTTTCTGCATGGATATCAAAGACTGGAATGGTTTGTCATTCATGAACAAAGAAGAGATGCAAAACAGATTTTTATCTGCCAGCTATGGAGTTCGATCTTTATCGCATGCTCTTGGTCAACTTCAGAAACAATACAAAGAAATATTAACCCCAGGTGGTCGCGTTCAAGTATTGAACAAATTACACAAAGAACTCAAGGAGACGAACAAAAAAATCCGAGACCGGGCATTATTAAGTTCAGAATATATCAAGTGGAATGAAGAAATTAGTGCATTGAACAAACAAATTGAAGAAATGCAGCAAACAATCAAAGAGCTTGAAAAAGAAACTACTTATAGAGCTTTATGGAATGAGATGAAAAATGACTGGGGAAGATATCAAACCATTCGTACGGAATTGGATCAATATCCAGCCATTTTCTCTTCTCTTGAGTATTCGGAAAGCATTCTAGAAAAAGCACAAAGATTAGATCAAGAAATACAAGATATGCAAGAATCGCTAAAGACGATCCAAAAAAATCTTGATACACTACAGCAAGAATATAACTCTATCCAAATTCATTTGAATATCCTGGAGATTGCTCCTTCTATTCGAGAACTCATTGAGAAAAAAAATCAATTTGCCCAAGCTCTGGAAGATTACCCAATAATCAGTCTTGAAAAGAAGAAAAAAGAAGATGAACTCAAGGTAATCTTGTCTAAGATTGACCCTCAGTGGGATGAAAATGGTTTGCAAAACATTTTTTTTCATACTGCAGAAGAAGAATTACAGATATACCGCTGGAAAAAAGAATACGAAAAATGGGATCAAAAATGTCAAAACATTGAACACTTAGTAGCGAAGTTAAAAGAAGATCAGTCCAACCTAGAGCATAAGCGAGAAAAAATACTCCGTTATATGGAGGAAAAGGAATCTCAAATGCTCTCTCAAGAAGACTATTCTTCCCTATCGATTCAATATCAGCAGTGCAAAGAGTTTCAGAAACATCTCTCTTACGAACAACAAAAAAAGATTGAATCCTCTACAAAACCGTACTCCTTTGCATCTTCGTCGAAAACAATCTTCTTGATTCCGTATATTACTCTTCTCGCAAGTTTTTTTGGAATCCTTCTTTCTCCCTCTCTTCCATTGATTCGGAATCTTTCGGTAGCAGTTGGTATTGTTAGTGTTCTTGTACTTTTCTTTTTTCACTTTTTTACACGTCATCAACGACAAACAAATGAAACTTCCTTTATACAAAAAGAGATTGAATCGTATTGCAAGACAAATAACCTACCGCTAGAGCTTTGCTCCTATGCTGGAATTACTTCTTTAGTATTGTCGTGGGAAAAACAACTGGAAAAACAACGCGATTCAGAACAGCAGATAACTCGATGGAAAGAAACAATACAAGATATCGATTCCGATCTAGTGCAGATATCCTCACAAATGCAAAGAATGAGGGAAGAGCAGAAAATTGCAAAGGATCAACAAAAAGAGATTACAGATCAATGGAATAACTGGAAACAAAACCACCATCTATCCAACCAAATATTGATTCAAGATGCAGATTTTCTGTTTTCTATCATGAAGGATGCTCAAAATACAGGGGCATCCTTACAAGAATTCTCAGATCGATTAGTACTGGTTCAAAATACAGTTTATGCAGTGCAGAAACAACTACAAAATCTTTTTAGTCAGATTGGCGAAGAACGTCCTTTAGATCGTTTTACTGCAGATTCCATAACTCAGTTACAAAAATTATTGTCAGATACAGAAGAGTCTCAACGACGAAAAAATGAAATTGAAATGAAAATAGCGCAAGAAAAAAACCATCAATCTGAGATACTTGAGCATCTGGCTAACAGAAAAAATCAATTTAACTCACTATTGGAATCCTATCACGTAGATCACCTCGAACAGCTTGAATCCCAAACGATGCAATATAAACGTTATCGCACTAGAAAAGAAGAACAGGAAACGTTGTACCAAAGGCTTTATGGTAGAGTTGGGAATGAAGAACAATGGTCAAATGTTTGCAAAATCCTTTCTGAGCTTGATTTTCAAGACAATGAAACCCAGTTAAAGAACTGTTTCGAGCAGATTGAAAACATAAAACACGGCAGCAATGAAGCCGTTGAAAAAAGAGGAAAGTTGCAGCAAAGAAAAGAAGATCTTTCATCAAATACTGAAATGGAACAACTTCATCAAAAGAAAGAATCAATCGAAGTTTCTATTCACGAAAAAGCAGAAGAGTGGCTAACCAGTGTAGTGGCGTATTCTTTAATTCAACAAACAAAATCTGTTTTCGAAGAAAAACAACAACCTGGTGTAATTCGCTTTGCAAGCCAATGGATATATGAAATTACTGACCATCGGTACCAATTGATGAAAACAAGCTCAGAAGAAGATAAATCTGATAGTTTTGTACTTTTCGACACAACACACAAAAGAAAAACCGAAGATGAATGGAGCGATGGATTAGCAGATCAGGTATATCTCGCTATTCGAATAGGGCTTATTCAAGAATTAAGCGAACACGGAGAAACACTACCTTTGTTTTTAGATGACATTTTGTTACGGTTTGATGTAGAAAGACAAAGAAAAACAGCCAGGTTGTTGTTAGAATTGTCAGATAAGCATCAAATATTATACTTTTCTTGCCATTCATCACTGCTACATCTTTTTCAATCTATAGCACTTGAAAATCCTTCTCAAAATGCTTCTTTTTACACTATTGATCGTTTCTCTATCCAATCTATCCCATCGGAGGAAATCCATGAACGTCCAATGGCCGCATTGTTCAGCTCATAAAAGTTTTGCAAGTGATAACAACTCTGGCATTCACCCTAAGGTGATAGAAGCCATCAATAGAGCAAATGTTGGTCACTGTATAGCATATGGAGATGACCCTTATACAAATAGGGCCCAAGAGGTTTTTAAGCATATTTTTGGATCCTCTACTGAAACATACTTTGTATATAACGGAACTGGAGCTAACATTACTGGTTTGTCGTGTATCACAAAACCGTTTCATGCTATAGTCACCACAGATACTGCTCATATTGTATGCGATGAGTGTGGGAGCCCTGAAAAGATAACAGGTTGTTCACTAAAAGCATTACCCAATCACCTAGGAAAATTATCCCCCCATCAACTGGAACCATTTACAGAAATCCTGGGAGTAGAACACCATTCCCAGCCCAGAGTGGTTTCGATTACACAAGCAACAGAACTTGGTACAGTGTATACTCTGGAGGAAATTCGAAACATTTGCAATTTTGCCCATGAAAACAATATGCTCGTTCATATGGATGGAGCACGTATTGCAAATGCAGCTGCTACATTAGAAGTGTCGCTACGCTCCCTAACTTTTGAATGCGGAGTTGATGTTCTATCTTTTGGTGGAACTAAAAATGGCCTTGCTTATGGCGAGGCGTTGGTTTTTGCCTCCAAAGAACTTGCGAATGAATCAAAGTACTTTCGAAAACAAAATGCTCAGCTTGCCTCCAAGATGCGATATATTTCTGCTCAGTTCCTGGCTTATTTTGATGAAGATCTATGGCTACACAATGCAATGATCTCCAACCGTTTAGCAAAATTTCTCCAAAACAAGATTCAAAGAGATCTTCCTCAAATATCTATTACCAGGCCTGTAGAATCGAATGCAGTTTTTGTTCGACTTCCAAAAGAAAAAGCATCCAAAATGCAAGAAATATCCTTTTTCTATCCTTGGGATTTCGCAACTTCTGAGTATCGCTGGATGACATCATACGATACAACAGAAGAAGATTGCGAACTATTTATTGCATTGATGAAAAAAGTGTTATCGGAATAAGACAATATTATGAATCGTGATACAATAGTATCATGAAAACGTTCCTTTCTAGCCTACTTTGTCTATTTTTGTTTTCATGTACACTTTCTTTTGTTTCTTGCCAAAAAACAAACATTAACCCTGCAGAAGATTCCTTCTTACCATCTGCGAGAACCAGCAAAGTTTCTCAACTTTCTGTTCGGTTTTCTTCTCAAATTCCTGATAACATGAGAGTTTTTATACCTAAAAGCAATCCCGGATCCTACGTAGTGTATGATGAATTTGACGGAAATCCTGGTGAAGAAGGAGTGATCTTTCTTGATCATCCTGACTACCCCAGTCATCTACAGCTGAACCTTTACTCCAAGGAAGAAAACACATGGAAACAAAAAGGTTGGAGTCTAATTCAGGGAGAACTACTAGATTGGGTGTATCTTCATAAACAATTTATCTATGTTGGAGTGCAACAACACAACAAAAAAAAGACGCTGTATATATACCTTATTGACACAATAGCTGAAGAATGGTCTCTCAGTAGAGTGAACTCTATCGATTACGATAAGCTATACATTGAAAACTTTCCCGGAGCCTATGGAAATGATGACAAACCCGAGATCGCAAGATGGATAACAGATGAAGATGGCATTGAAACTATTCAATTGTTCCGTTTGAGCAGTTGGGAATATAATTTTAACTTTGTTTTTGCAGAAGATTCCTACCCTTATTTCTACCCATCTATTGTAGAAGAATACAAAGAAAAAGTACGTAGCAATAGCTCAAACCTGGAGTTAAGCATTCAATTAATTGAGTACGAAACATATGCGCAAGATAGCGCCATCGCTCTGCAAAAGATTAAAAGATTACTCCAATCACAAATGAATACGCTTTCTACTGAACAAAAGAATCTTCTTGTATCTTTACAATGTAGATGTCTTCTTCAGTTAGGACAGTACGAAGAAGCACAATTGATTTTACAAAACTGGATTCCTGATATTCCAGATGAACCCTTCCCAATGAAGCTTTTTAAGAAAAAAGCATATATTTTCCTCCAAGACTCGCTTTTAAAACAAGGTAAATATTCTGCATCAAAGAGTGTTTGGGAGCTAATGCCAAAGATTCCATCAGAAGAATACCAAAAGCAGCAATACCCGATCGAATTACCCCCTCAAATTGATATTGAACCAAAAGCAAGTTATATTGAACCCTATCAAAGCGTTCAAAACTACTTTCAGGCTAGAGACTTTCACAATCTTCTCCTCCGTTGGGATTCATTTCGTGAATGGGGAACATCTCAATCCCCTCCTATTGAGATATCTGATCCCGTTTTACCTTCACTGCTCCCTGAAACATTTGAGGGAATGGTTCTATTTCAAGTGAAAAACATGGGAACTGTTATTGCGTGGGCAGAAGGTCAGACCATTCACACTACAGCACTTTTTTATATTGATTCCTTTTCTCATCAACATTCTGAGTTTTCAAAACCAGAAAAATTTTACACTAATCAAGGCAAAATGGCATTAATTCTTCACGAAAAGCCTTCTCAAGATTTGTCACTAAAAGCATATCAATACTTCGATCTATCCAATGATCAATGGCGTCTTCAATGGACTTCCCCCTTTTATCCAAATGGATCTATTCACATCAATGAGCCTAATTTTGAAATAGTAACAGCAAAAGGGCAAATCATATTAGATCCAACAGGAAAAAGTTACCTTTTTGGAGAATGCAGCTCTTCAACCTATCATCGCTTTTACGAAGAGGTATGGATTTTGGATCAGGAAACATACAGATTGATGAGTTCTAGTATTGTTCAGTCTCCCTATCAAACGCTTGTTGACTATCTTCATTACATGTATAATAGCAACACTGAAAAAGCAAAAGAATTCGTAACGGACCCTTCCCTTATTGAACAAACAAAGGAACTTGAGATCGTAGGCAATACTGGCTTTTACTCTTGTCTGAAATGGGTCCAGAATTCAAAAGGAGAAGACGTGATAACCTTCCGAGTCAAAGATACAGAAAATGTAGCCTTTTATTTTTCCCGAAAACAGGGGCGGTATACAATATACAAAATTGAAGAAAATCCTGATTTAACAGGACTTTTTCCTCAAGTTTCTCAGTAAGTTAGTTTTCTTATGAACCTGCATTCCACTAAAGGTATTCCATACAATGCAATAGAAAGCCTTCTCCAATACGTTCAGTACCCCACTAGAGCTGTACACATTACCAAGATACCTTTTGGCCAGAAAGTCGAAACTATGCTGAAGTTTCTATCGATTAACCTTATTGTACAAATTGTTCTGAGCTCTATCACAACTTTTATACTATTCTCGGTTGATTCTCAACTTGGTTCTACAACTACAAACGAGTTAACTGATTTTGTGCAATCTAACTCCTATGTATACATCCTGCTTATTGGGGGAATAGCACTTCCTTTTTTTGAAGAAATTGGTTTTCGTTTACCTCTATTTTTTCACCCTGTTTCACTTGGGATTGCCTTATCCTATATTCTAATTTTATCATTCTCTGTCTTTTTTCAACAAACACCGTCTAATCCTTTCTTCACCTTATTGATGATCGGTATCTCGCTATTTATTGGTGGAATAGGGATTTTCGTTTTTTACCACAAAAGAGCTTCCATTGAGTTATTCTGGGAAAAGCATTTCCGATGGATTTATTATGGATTTGCCATTCTATTTGGATTGTTGCATATTTCAAATTTCTCTAGTGCTTCGCTTTGGGTGTTTTGCCTAACCCCTCTCCTGGTTCTACCACAGTTTCTATCTGGTTTGGTGATTGGGTATATACGAATGCAGTTTGGTTTTTTTTGGGGCTTTACTTTTCATGCAGTGTGGAATAGCGCTCTGTTATCTTTAGCCTATGCTGCATACCATTTTCTCATGTTATAAAGAAAACATTGTAGAGGTGTTTGGTGGATTTACATTTCTCAACCTATATTTTTCTATGTGCATTTGGATTCATTGGTGCTTGGGTAGATAGCATTGCAGGGGGCGGTGGCATAATTACTATACCTGCCTATTTAGCTGCTGGTTTACCCCCTCAGCTGACATTGGGCACAAATAAACTTTCGGCAAGTTTTTCCTCTTTTACAAGTTCTTTCAAATATTTATGTTCAAAAAAGACGAACCTTCGCTTAATGGCATTTCTAGCTCCGTTCACCCTGATTGGCTCTATTGTTGGTGTGAGAACCATCCTATCCATCAACAATGCTTTGCTGAACGTCCTACTTAGTATCGGCATTCTGTCAATTGGTCTTTATTCTATCTTCCACCCATCTCTTGGTTCTGTAGACACATCTCTAAAGCGACCTACAAAAAAAAGCATTTGGATCGGGATGTTATTTTCATTGCTACTGGGATTCTATGATGGTTTTTTTGGACCCGGAACCGGATCATTTTTAATGTTCATTTTCATAAAACTTTTTGGTTTTGATTATCTAAAATCCAGTGCCAATGCCCGTTTTCTAAATTTCATCAGCAACATCACATCATTAATCACTTTCATTTTGTACGGGAAGGTCTTATTTCTAATTGGTATTCCCGTGGGAGTTTTCATGATTGCTGGTTCCTGGTTAGGATCTCACATGGCAATTAAAAACGGAAACAAGATAGTAAAACCGATTTTTGTAATTGTAACACTCGCTGTTGCTGTTAAACTTATTATAGACTTACTCTAAAGTTCTTATCCCTAACAAAACAAAGGAGTATACATGAAACAACTTCTGGGTAAGAATATATGGATTATCTTGCTATCCATTGTTGTGATTGTTTTTGTCCTGATCTATGATTTCCGACACTCTCGCGTATTCCCACCCAACGATACGATTCCCTTTATGACCTGTTTTGAGGAAGAAGCAAGCACAAACTACATCTCTCATCAATGGAACTTGCGTGATGGGACAGTTTTATTTGCTGATAACCCTTTGTTTGTATCCTCTGAGAAATGTACGGACTCTCTTGTATGGAACGGAGATCAAGAAGCATTATTCCCTCCTTCCTTTGAGCCTTGTATCATCATTCCAGAAGATTCGACATTCCACCCTATATATGTACGATTAAAATCATCCCTTTCCATTCAAAGAATTTTGCGTCCTACTTTATCCATCCAACTTTCCATTCAGGATAATGGTAACCACACTCAAGCAACTGCAGAATACTATGGGTATAAACAAGACAAAATTACGCTCAGACCTGATCTAGATGAGTATACCAATGCAGTTCTTATACGACCTTTAGATGCTATGGAGATCGAAGCAACTACCTATATGTATTTTCAATTTGCATGGTTGGATCATGAAACCAATATAAAATTTGGTGTAGTAGAGGGACAATGGTCTGATCAATCCTTGCAGTGGAGAATTGTAACGAACGATATTGAATTTCAAGAAACTGGTGAAGGGAGTAACGTCGTCGTTTGTCAGGGACGAATCTGGTTTGCTCTATTGGATGGTTCTGTTCGTTCTATTCTCCTTCATAATGGAACAGTTGAAAACCGGGAAAATCTAAAAACCAAAATTGATTTGGACGCTCATAAACGAATTCAAGCAGAACTGTACCGTTACCAAAATACTCTTATCATGAGAAAGGTATACGATCAATCCAATTGTAAAATCCTTGTCGTTGAAAACAATTCTATTACCAGCAGAATCGAGGTATCAAAGGATTTTGTTACCATTTTCCAAAACGAAAAAGAAACAATGATATACCAAAATGAAGCAGGGCACAAGAACCCTTCTAACTGGTTGTTTCCGATTTATTAAGGAGGTATCCCTATGAAATGGAAATCTTTTTTCATTGTATCTACTCTTCTCATTTTGTGCTTCTCTTCTACTCACTGCTCTTTCCAAAAAGCAAATCCAGATCTTATGGCAGATTTAAATCATATACAAATGACAGAGGATGGTTGGTTTGTAACATTATCCAATACACCCATCAATACCATTAGCTTAACGAACGATCATGCCTTTGGCTCAACAGACTATGGATTACTTCACTTTTTCCCCCTTCCTGAAAATCCAACCGGAGAGATATTATTCCCGGTATCTCAAGAACGGTGTTTGAATCATTTTGTTGGAAGTGGTACAGATGCTGATGGCAACCTTATCAGTCGCTACTTATCTATTGAAAATCAATCCATTCAAACAAAAGATTTATACTGTTCCCCAAGTAATCCTGGAGTCGAAGTAAAGCATCCGTCTTCCTTGTCTTTATCGGAATATCCCATGTTTTCCCAGGGAACTATAAAGTTTCATTTTTCTTCTGATGTTTCATCAAAAACAACTGCTTTAGCAGCATACACAAATCTTTTATTCATCTCAAAAGATTCTTCAATACAAAAACATGCACTACGGGATCGTGTTTTCCAATCTCATTTGAATGGTTCCACATATTATTATCTCTCAAAAGGTACAGGGCCTCAATCAATCCAATTCAATGCACTGAAAACAGCTGCTCCATTAGATTCATGGAGTTATCCCCCAAACCCAAACCAACCTACCACAATGACTTTAAAAGACGCATCCTTTAGCGATGTATTGCAAAGGTTTTACATAGCATACCGTTATGATTCGTTAGACCAACGAAGCTTACAAATACAATCCTACACTACAAATGGTGAGTTCCTCCAGGAAAAAACAATAAACTACAATCCAAGTGGTTCTTTTCCTACCTCATCGATTTTTACTTTCCTTAAAGAAAAACATCCTCTCTTGATTGGAGAGCTTTTTAATCAAGGTGAAATTGTATGTATCAATACAGAAGGTTTTGAAGAATTATGGAGATTTTCTATTGACTCAAAGGCTAGTGTTTTAGATATGATGGTTGATCTTACCCACAAAACCATGTATTCATTATTAACAGATGGGAGTCTTCTTGCAATAAGTTTGGACCATGGAACATTGATAGAAAATAAACATATTGGACCATCCATGGATGTTGAATATTCAAATGGATCTATGCTTTTTTATGACGGATACGCGATTGGTTGTCTAAATAATGCTGTTGGAAGACCGTATCGAAGCATGTTTTTCTATGTATCTGTTCCATCGGTAGAGTGATAGAGATGGATAACGCTTATATCTGGTGGGTTAAACAAGCGAAAAGGTAAAACTGTAGCTCCTAAACCTCGATTAACAAACATTGTGGTTTGGTTTTTACGATACTCACCTTCAATATAACGCGGAAAAAACCCTTGATTTGGTGCATAGATTCCACCAATATAAGGGAAACGAATTTGTCCACCATGTGTATGTCCAGACAATACAATATCAACTTTAGCATTCACATACTGAGTGAAGAACTCTGGACGGTGAGCCAATAAAATCGTAAACATATCCTCATCATATTGCATTGACACACTTTCAATAATTCCTGTGTAATCTGCTGCTGGAGTAGCGAGTGCGTCACGAAGACCAATTAAAAGAAGGTGAGAAGAGTTATGCGTTAAAACAACTCCTTCGTTCATAAGGATGTTTACATGTACACTTTGTAAACTCTCCATCAAGCTTTGATACTCTTCGTTGGAGAGAGACTCCTCGTGATTACCTGTGACATAATACAAAGGGTAGTTCTTTGCCAATTCTTTCATTAACACCAAACCCTGCTTGTTTTCTTCACAGCGTCTTTCAATAAGATCTCCTGTAAATACAACAATAGAAGGCTTTGCGCATGCAATAATATGAAGAAGGTCTCTTTGAGACTTTCCAAAAGTAGCATCATGTAAATCTGAGATTTGAAGAATAGTAAATCCATGAAATGCTTCGGGTATCTTGTTAGTGTGTACTTCATAATGAGTAATCCTAGGTTGGTGATAAAAAAGCAAATCCATGACAAATACCCCCACAATCAGTAATATCGAAAAATAAATGAGCTTTTTCTTCATACCTGTTTATTCATTCCCACTTCTAAATGTCATTTTTATCACTTTGAAAGAATCAATCGAAGAGCAGCAAAAATCATAACTACCCCAAATATTCTTCTTAACCAAAGAGTGGGGATTTTCATAGCCCCTTTTGCTCCAAACAAAGCTCCAATAAAAAAACCAGCTACAATACAGACTCCAACCCAAACTTCTACATGACCATGTTTGTAATATTCCAAAGCACCCCACAAACCAATAGGTAAAACCATTAAAGCCAGGGTTGTTCCTTGTGCAGTTAACTGAGGAAAACCCATTAATACTAACATTGGTATAATGAGAATGCCTCCACCTATTCCCAAAAGGCCACTCAGAATGCCCCCAGCAAATCCAATAAAAACATATACGAACCAGTTTTGCATTTTGTTATCCACCTTTTTTCCACAGTTATTTGAAAACTGTGGCATTTTTTGAAAAGTGTACTTCTATTGAAGATTGCATTCAACCATTAGCACAACCCTCATTATACATATTGTTTGAGAATTTTCTCCCGGAGAAAAGAATTTAAAACCATGGATTATTGGAAAAAACGGATTTTTCCTCAATATTATCCACAGGTTTTCCACGGTTATTTTCTAAGAAGACTTGAAAAGGAGAAATTTAAGTTTCCTTTTTTTTTAGAAAAACTATTTCTCTATTTCAAAAAATGAGTTCTGTTTTACTTCTTGTCCCAGCCAGATTTAATCAAGTTTTTATTAAAATTGTTGGTGATTCTATACACAAGGGGCATCTTTTTGATAATTAGGAAATGCAGTTTCTACTAAATTCTCATATTTGCCCATTATCAAAGGTTTTTTGTACAATGCCATTTGTCTACTACCTCCACAAATCACCAACTTGTTTTTTAAAAAAAGGTTTTCATTTTTCTATATAATATTGCTCATGGAAGAGTTATTTCTTTGCAACTCGATTAGTTTTTTAGACATACTGCATCCATCTGATTTAATCATTTCTACTTCCAAAGTAACATCAATAACTGGCCCTTCTGGTTCTGGAAAAAGTACTCTTTTATACTTCCTCAATGGCACAAAAAGCCCTAGTTCAGGAGATATTTTCTACAAAGGACACAATATTCTCAACATCGACATTGTATTACACCGCAGAAAGGTTCTCCTGGTGGAACAAAAACCAGTATTATTTCCCGGTTCTGTCCAGGACAATCTTATCATTGGTTGTGAAATCCAAAAAAAGGCTATCCCTTCAAAACAGCAGCTCCAACAGTATTTGGATGAGTTTAAGTTACATGTTGCATTAGATGGGCCTATGTCCTCTCTTTCTGGTGGTGAATCACAACGCATTTGCATTATCCGGTGCTTGCTTCTAGAACCCGAAGTACTTCTACTTGATGAACCTACCGCATCCCTTGATGAAGTTACCGCAAATCATGTGATTGAATATATCATTGACATGCACCATCAAAATTCAATGAAGCTCATTTACTCCTCTCATTCAAAAAAGCTCTCCTCTATAGCAGACGAACACATTGATATTCAACAAAAAAAGATTTTACGGTTATCATGAGTGATATTGATCTTATACGGCTAATCATTGCATACAGCCTTATTTTGATGCTATATCTGTTTATGAAAATCCGTAGAATCCAACAAGACAAGCTACTCATTGTGGCTTCCTTCCGGATGACCATTCAGCTTGTTTTAGCTGGATACTTACTACGGTTCATCTTTCAAATGCACAACACTTGGTTGACTCTTGGTATCATCCTTCTAATGGTCACTTTTGCGGTGTTAAATGTAAGAAAACTTGCACAAAAACGGCTTACTTCCTCCATGGTAAAGAGCATTGTAGTAAGTTTATCAACCGGAACACTACTGGTTCTTGTTTTCTTTTTATTAGCAGTTGTAAATCCCCCTTCCCTGTTTGATCCTAGATACTGGATTCCATTAGCTGGAATGATTATTGGCAATGCGATGACGGGCATCTCCATTGGATTAAAAACACTACTGGACAATGTTGAATCCAATAAAGATCAAATACAAACATCACTTCACCTAGGAGCCCAGCCGCAAGAAGCCATTCGATCTATCGTTAACAAAAGTTTTGAAGCAGCCATTCTTCCCACCTTAAATTCGATGCTGGGGATGGGAATCATCTTTCTACCTGGCATGATGAGTGGTCAAATTATCGCAGGTTCCTCTCCAATAACAGCAATACGATATCAAATTGGTATTATGTTGGGAATTTCCGGAAGTGTTTCATTAAGCATTTTTCTTTTCTCAATCACTATTTGGAAAAGTTTTTTTAATGCAAAAAAGCAGTTTACTCCATAAAACTCTTCTTTTGTAAGAATTACATTGTTTTTGTGATATCATGTAAAGTGTGCCCACTAAAATGCTAATCACGTTTTTTTGGAGGATCATATGAAGGAAATACTCAAAGAATTGGGTATTGAAGATGTGAATTACGGAGCATGTTTAGGTCTTAATAACCAATGGATCAAAACACATGGAGAAAAGATTACAAGTTATTCACCCATTGATGGACAACCTTTAGCATCTATTATTCAAGCAACAACCGAGGATTATTCTCTTGTTGTGGAAGAAGCACAAAAAGCATTTCTCCAATGGCGTATGATTCCAGCTCCACAAAGAGGTTTGATTGTCCGAGATATCGGTAATGAGCTTCGCAGATTCAAACAACCATTGGGTACATTGATTTCCATTGAAATGGGGAAAATACTTCAAGAAGGTCTTGGTGAAGTACAAGAAATGATTGACATTGCAGATTTTGCGATAGGGCAAAGTCGAATGTTGTACGGATCAACAATGCACAGCGAAAGACCTTTGCATCGGATGTACGATCAGTACCATCCATATGGAGCAATTGGAATCATCACTTCGTTTAATTTCCCCGTAGCAGTTTGGTCTTGGAATGCTTTAATTGCCTTTGCTTGTGGAGATACCTGCATTTGGAAACCAAGTTCAAAGACCCCCTTATGTGCAATAGCGATCCAGAATATTGTAAACACAGTTTTTACAAAACACAACTTACCAGGTGTCAGCACTCTTGTCATTGGTTCTGGTGCAAATATTGGCGAAGCAATGATTCATGATCATCGCATTCCTTTGATCAGCGCAACAGGAAGCACAAGGATGGGTAAACGAATCGGTGAAGTAGTAGGAAATCGACTAGGCAAAACAATTCTTGAGCTCGGGGGTAACAATGCAATTATCATCGCCCCAGACGCTAATTTAGAGCTTGCTCTTCATGCTTCACTTTTTGGCGCAATAGGTACTGCAGGTCAACGATGCACCTCCACACGAAGAATTATCATCCATAAAACCGTAAAAAATGAATTTTTGCAATCCCTCATGAATGCATACAAACAGATAAAAATTGGTAATCCACTTCTTCCATCTATAAATATGGGACCTTTGATTGATGAACAGGCAGTCAAGCAAATGGAACATGCTATCGAACAATCCAAAAAGGAAGGGAGCACCATTCTATACGGTGGAGAACGTATCACTATTGACAAATACCTTGGTGGTTTTTATGTTACACCATGCATAGCAGATGTTCCCGGAAATATCCCCACGGTTCAAAATGAAACATTTGCACCTCTCCTTTATATAATGACATATGATTCATTTGACGACGCCATTAACCTCCACAACGATGTCCCACAAGGATTAAGCTCATCCATTTTTACAAACAATCTCCAGACTGCAGAGCTATTTTTATCCCATCAGGGTTCAGATTGCGGGATTGCAAACGTAAATATCGGAACAAGTGGTGCAGAAATTGGTGGTGCATTTGGTGGTGAAAAAGAAACAGGAGGAGGTAGAGAGTCAGGTTCTGACGCTTGGAAAGCTTATATGCGAAGACAAACCAACACAATTAATTATGGGAAAGAGTTACCTCTTGCTCAAGGAATTCAGTTTCATATTAAAGATCTGCAATAAATGATTGACATAGAAATACCCTCCATTGTAATTGTTAACAGCAAGATAAG
>ERZ795048.1146-NODE-1146-length-25050-cov-15.174715_pt1 | contig 25050 bp, 21 predicted proteins | sample MGYA00375132_ERZ795048 | MGnify/ENA primary metagenome ERZ795048 (study PRJEB30177, sample SAMN05720225) | activated sludge metagenome | isolation source: Anaerobic digester | place: Hong Kong | collected 2014-12-17 ... | reverse complement strand
GCATACGGTTCATACCCGTAGAGTCGTCAGTTCGAATCTGACCGCCGCCACCAATGAATTGACATGGCTCTGTGAGTATGGAGCGAAAAAAACAGGACCTTTTAAAAGGTCCTGTTTTTTTATTTGAAATAACTTTTCTGTCTACTCCAATTACAATTTATACGCATTCTCTCCATGTAAGGCAACGTCTAATCCGTCTTTTTCGATATCTTCAGAAACTCTTACCGGATGAATTTTGTCCATTATTTTTAATAACGCATATGAAACGGCAAAGGTGTACACGGCAATGATTGCCACACCAAGGAGCTGAACACCAAACTGTTTAAAGTTTCCCTCTACCAAACCACCTATGGAATTCACCTTCGTTGTGGCAAACACACCGAGAAGGATAGAGCCCAATATGCCGCCTACTCCGTGGACCCCCCATACGTCGAGCGCATCATCAAAGTTATATTTATTTTTTATCTGAACGGCTATATAACAGACGAGTCCCGCTGCAAATCCTATCAAAACCGCTGACCATGGTCTCACATAACCCGCACATGGCGTAATCGTAGCCAATCCAGCAACAGCTCCGGTTAACACGCCGACCACACTTGGCTTTTTTTCTCTGATCCAACTGATAATCAGCCACGTTACCATCGCAATGGAACCGGCGATATCCGTATTGACAAAAGCCGTTGCGGCTATTCCGTTTGCGGCAAGTGCATCTCCGCCGTTAAAACCAAACCATCCAAACCACAGCAGACCCGAACCTAACGCAACAAAGGCGATATTATGAGGTTCCGTGGAATCACCAAAGAGTTTTCTCTTGCCAACGATGAGGACTGAAACCAAAGCGGCCATTCCGGCGGTTGTATGCACAACTGTTCCCCCGGCAAAGTCTGCAAATCCCATCTGTTGCAGGAATCCGCCACCCCATACCCAATGGCAAACCGGTATGTAGATTAGTATACTCCAGAAAACCAGAAACTTCAGATAACTCTTGAAATTGACCCTGTCCGCAAAAGCTCCCGTGATCAATGCAGGAGTGATAACGGCAAACATTTCCTGGTAAATGAAAAAGGCAAGAAAAGGAATTGTAGGACCATAAGTCGGATTCGGTTCCATTCCTACACCTTTTAAAAAGGCAAAATCCAGATTACCGATGACCCCGCCGATGTCTTTTCCAAACGCCAGACTAAATCCGCCGATGACCCATATCAGAGTTACGATTCCCATGGAAATGAAACTCTGCATCATGATGGTGAGTACATTCTTCTTCCTGACAAGCCCACCGTAAAAAAAGGCCAGCCCGGGTGTCATTAAACACACCATAGCCGCACTGATAAGAATAAATCCCGTGTCGCCAAAACTAATTCCGTTCAATTTGCTTCCCCCTTAATGTTTTTATGAAGTGAACAGACGATTATACAACTGCCATATTTTAGAGAAGTTAAATACAGTCCTTTTAAAAGAAAATTATCAGAAAATTCTGTATCTTATATATTAAGTATCTAATCTTATCAGGGCTGACATATCACATATCATTCCTGTATTCGTTTTTTATCCGCAATCTGTCTCTTTTCAGATGAAATGACTCTTCTTTCTGTAACGATATCTATCGAATCAAATCAATGCAATCCCTGAAAATACTTTTAATACAATTCTAAAAATAATCTTTTTCGTCTGATATAATAGGAAGTTATTTCTAATAATATACTTTATCTGTTTTTAATATTTATTACTTCAGAAAGTATTTATGAGAATGTTAGTGTTATAAAAAAGTGGGTGAGAAAATGAATATACTCTATTTAATTCTCTTTTTAATCGGTGGATCTTTTTTAGTCTTCTTTATCATAGATAAAGTTGTTATGGGGAAAGAAAGAGTTTTCAAGAAACCGAGACACAAGAAAAATCGAGAGCCCTTTCCGACTGATCGGGTAAGCACACCGTACAACACCTTCGGAAAAGAAAAAGAAGCACCGTTTGTAGAAAAAGAAAAAATAGAACCTCCAATCGAAACCGCAGAAGAAAAAATGAATGCTCCGGTTGAAAGAGATTCTGAAAAGGAGCGGATCATGAAAAGTCTTGAGCAAGATCTCTGCTCTCATAAAGAGATTAATAAGGAGGAACTGAAAAAAGACGGGATCAGATTTTTTGATGAGTAGTTTACATGATCCCCTCACCATCTTTTAGTTCGTATGATGAGATAGCAAACAACCCTGTCCCCCCGTATTGGTATATTTCTCATCCGTTGAAAAATCTAACAGGCGAATCTTGCTGAAGCCAAAAACATTATGAGGAACATATTTTCTTATGAAATGTCTTCAAAAATAAAAGCATTTCGCATTTTTTTGACGTTATCCGATTCTAAACGGAAATATTCAGCGCTCATTAAGTTTGACAAAGAAATGAGCGGAAGTTATAATGCGTTTATGAGAACGTTCCCAACACGGAGGTAATGATGTCTAAAGTCACGATAATAGATGTTGCAAAGCATGCCGGGGTATCTAAATCAACGGTTTCAAGGGTCATACGGGGAGAATATAACTCTGTAAATCCAGCCACAAGGGATAGGGTTATGCAGTCGATAAACGAACTGGGCTACGAAAAAAATGCGATAGCGGGAAGTCTCAGAACGAATGAAACGAAGATGATCATGCTGATTATTCCGGATATCGTCAATTCATTCTGGCCAGAAGTGGCAAGGGGTGTTCAGGATGCCCTTGAGATCAACGGATATACGATGGTACTTTCCTGCAGTGACTGGGAAAGGAATAAGGAGCAGAGACTCCTGTTACAGGCGAGGAACGGACTGTTTGACGGAATCATCATCAATCCGGCTTCTATCAGTGAAAAGGAACTTCAGGATTGCTCTATTCCCTCCGTTATTCTCGGATATCACGAATTTTTCCCCGAATTTGACATGGTGGGAAATGATACCTCAAAGGGAACTCAACTCATCCTGAATCATCTCTACGAACTGGGACACAGAAAAATCGGCTTCATCTGCGGTGTTTCCATGCGTTCAACCTCAAATCGCCGGATAAGCAGCTATATGGAATTTATGAAGGAAAAGGGAATAGAAATAGAGAGAGACTATATTCTGCAATGCCATTATGGTCAGGAAAACGGCTATGAGGCGATGAAACAACTGATGAACCTGAGCAATCCGCCAACAGCCGTTTATGCGGGGAATGATATTCTGGCGATTGGTGCTCTGAAGGCCGCCAGGGAGATGAAGATTAAGATTCCGGGTGAATGTTCTCTTGCCGGAATGGATGATATATACCCGGCAACCGTTACATCACCGACACTGACCACCGTTGCAAAGGAAAAATACAAAGTTGGATGGCAGGCTGCCGTTTTTCTGCTGGATAGAATACGATCGAAGGAACACTATATTCCAAGAAAGATACTGTTTCCACCGGTACTCGTAAAAAGGGAATCTACCGGTCCGGTTTAATAGAAAAGGATAAAGTCATCATTTTATTTTTCGTATTATTGGGAACGTTCCCAAAAACGAAGGATTAACAAAATACTCGGAGGTGCAATATGAAATTTGAAAAGAAGTTTGTTGTATTTTTTCTTGTTGTTGCTTTGGCTTTTGTTGGAATGAGTTTTGCAAAGAGCTACACGTTAACACTTCTCCAGCAGGATGTATCCCCTTATAATGAAGAAGAGGTCGCATTCCTCAATTATCTCACCGAAGGTTTTAAGGAAGAAACGGGTATAGATCTTAAAATCGAACCGATCGCGGTTCCCACCGGAAACTACTCGGAAAAGGTCAACCTCGTTCTCGCCGGAGGAACCTATCCGGATATCATCTGGTGGCGTGACGATGCGGAACTTCCTTATATCGACCAGGGATTATTACTCGATCTTTCAGATTATGTCAACAATTCTGAAGTTTTCCAAGACAACATGCCTGAATGGAACAAGATGAGATTCGAAAATTTCCCATATCTCGTCGCCGTCACACCGCTCAGTCTGAGAATCGCCGTCACACGAAAGGAATGGCTTGAGGAATCCGGTATCAACCCTGTTACCGTTGATGACTATTACAACCTTCTGAAATTCTACAAGGAGAACAAATCTAAATACGGTCTAACCATCACGGAAGATCTCAGCAGACTTAACTGGATATTCGACGCCGCCTTTGGAGTTAATCAGATGTGGATCCAGGACGAAAACGGCAAATGGGTCTATTCAAAGGTTACGGATCTTGAAAAGGAAAAACTCGCATTCTATGCAAAACTGTATGCAGAAGGCCTTCTTGACACAGAATTCGTCACGACAAACTGGCAGGGTATGGAAGACAAGTTCTATTCCGGACAGGTCGGTATGGTTGTTGGAACGGCTGGAACCGTAATGGATCTTTATCAGAAGAGATTCTGGGACAGAGACATCGATACCGAACTCGTTCCGCTCACACCACCCGTTGGTGTCTCCGGAAAGGCTGGATTTACAGCGGCAAACCTCGACAAGGAACCAAGAGGATACTGTATCACGGCCACCTGTAAGAATCCGGACATCGCTTTCAAATTCCTCGAATTCATGGCCAGCGATAAGGGACAGTATCTCGACAGACTCGGTATGCCCGGAAGAGAATACAATATCAAAGATGGAGAAATTGTGTTGACAAGCAGAGGAGAAGGTTGGTGGCCAAGATTCTTCGAGAATCCAAACTGGGAAGCGCCTATCGAACTGTACGGAAAGCCTGCAAAGGAAGCCATTTCCATCGTTAATGAACTCTTTGAAGCGGATAATTATTTCCTTATGCCGCAGGAATATGCCACAAAATGGGACGAAATGAACAACCTTTACAAGGAATACTCCATGAAGATCGTTCTCGGAGAATACAGTATCGACAAATTTGATGAGATGACAGAAAAATGGTACAAGGCCGGCGGTACACTTTACACGGATCTTGCCAACGACTATTTCAATAAATAAATCAACCTGTTTACCCGCCCCTTTGTAGGGGCGGGATGTGGTTTGTCCTTTTCTTAAAAACACTCTTGAAGAAAAAGACAAGTTACATCCGTATATATAAGAAGAAAGTGGTGAAAATATGAAAGACAAGGTAAGAGGAGCACTTGTTGGTGCTGCACTCGGTGACGCGTGGGGAGCTCCGGTTGAAAAACTCTCCCCGACACAGATTAAAGAAATGTACGGAAAAATTGATTCGCTGGATTTTGAGCATTACCGGGCAAAATCACTGATTTCCGGTAAAGGGTATGGAAGGATCACAGACGATACTTTAATGACGATGTTTCTGTGCGATGTTTATTCGGAAAAGCAGGCACATCTCGATGCCTATTCGATCTTTTCGCTCGTAAAAAAAATATATTTCAATGAGATTTGGGTACCGGAGTATCAGAAGGATATGCCGCTTATAGAAAGGCTATTCTATCCTGAAAAATACATCTTTCTGAGTAATTATCTGGCCGCAAGAGATCCACGCAGCGGTGGCGTCGGCAACATGGTCAACTGCGGAGCAGCCATGTATATGACCCCAATCGGTATCGTCAACGCCTGTGATCCTCAAAAGGCTTACAACGAAGCCATCGCGTTTGCCTCGGCGCATCAGACGAGTTACGGACTTGAAGCGGCCGGTGTCTTTGCAGCCTGTGTGGCAGAAGCCTTTTCACCGGATGCAACCGTTGATTCCATCATCAACACAGCCATCGAACTGGCAAAGGACGGCACAAAAATGGCTATAGAGGATATCTGTACCGCTGTAAGAGAAATAACCGATCCTGAAGAAAGTCCCGAACTATTTCATATGATTCTTGCCAAATATTCACCAATGGGAGATAATTTATACAGGGATCCCGAAGAGGTGGGAAAACCAACTGAAAATTATACCCCTTCAAGACTCAAATCGATAGAAGAATTACCCGTAGCCCTTGGTTATATCCTCCTGAACAAAGGAGATCTTGAAAAATCACTCATCGGCGGTGTCAATTCAGGACGGGATACCGATTCAATAGGTGTTATGATCGGTGCCATCACAGGTGCCATGAACGGAATAGAAGCGATTCAGCAGAAACATATAGACAAATTGAAAGAGGCCAATCAATACGATTTTGTTGAGATCAGCGACCGTTTTTATAAAACGGTCATCGAGATACAGGAAAAGGATGAAAAGAGGATGAATGACATCATAAAAAAGAGAAATCAGCTGAGGGGATCATTATGAATTATGGATATGACTATCTTGAGAAAGTCTATGCGGGACTCCTTGGAAAGGTCATAGGTGTCCGGCTGGGCGCGCCGATAGAACCACTTTTCTGGACGGCGGAAAAGATCAGGGAAGTCTTCGGAGAGATCAGCGGTTATGTGAAAGAATATAAGAATTTTGCCGCAGATGATGACATCAACGGACCCATTTTCTTTATCAGGGCCATAGAAGATGCCTATAGAGAAACAGGAACACTTGATGCGGCAGATATAGGGGATGCCTGGCTGAATTATTCCGCAGAGGGCCACGGCATGTTCTGGTGGGGTGGTTATGGAACGTCTACCGAACATACGGCCTATACCCATCTGATGAACGGCGTTAAACCCCCACTTTCCGGAAGTGTACAACTGAACGGGACCACCGTAGCGGAGCAGATTGGCGGACAGATATTTATCGACACCTGGGGTCTCATCTGTCCCGGAAACCCTGAAGAAGCAGCAAGATTGGCCGGTATGGCGGCCAGTGTCTCCCATGATCTGAACGGCAGATACGGTGCCTCTTATGTGGCGGCGTGTATTGCAATGGCCTTTGAAGAAGCGGAGATTGATAAGATAGTCCTTGAATGCCGAAAATACATTCCGGAAGATTCAGAATATAAACTGATGATAGACGATGTTTATGATTTCTATACAAAGCATCCTGAAAACTGGCGGGAAGCCCTTGAATATGTGAACGGTAAATACACCAAGGAGAAATACCCCGGTGTCGTTCACATCATTCCGAATTCAGCTTATATGATTATTTCTATGCTTTACGGAAAAGGAGATTTCTCCCGTACCCTTGAGATAGCCGTCATGTGCGGCTGGGATACGGACTGTAATGCCGGAAACGTTGGAACGATCATGGGTGTTGCAAAGGGACTGAATAGCATAGAAGAGAAATGGCGAAGACCGATCAACGATTTTGTCGCCGCTTCCAGTGTCATCGGCTGTTTAAACATCAACGACCTTCCCACACTGACAAAGCAGATTGCGACTTACGGTGCGCTTTACAACCGTGTTGAGCCGGATGAATCGTTCAGGGACTGTGATCATGTTAAATATGACTTTCAGCTTCCGGGATCGACACATGCCATGAGAACCTATCCTGAAAACATAGCCGTTGTTTCAAACAGGAACAGCCTTGAACCGGAACTACCGGGTGCTCTGAGAGTCAGGATGAACTTTATGAGAAGGAATACCGAGGCACGCGTATTCATGAAACCCTTCTACCGAAGAAAAGACTTTGATGACGAGCGATACATTCCCAATTTTTCTCCCATCGCCTTCGCAGGACAGACGATGAAACTATCTGTCATGACGAAAGATCTCATCGGTATTCACGAGATCATCGTCAAACCCTATGTTCAGGACACGGAAGGCAAGCAGTATGTCTCTGAACACACCTGGAAACTTCAGAACGGACAAACGGAGATGATCACGTATCAGATTCCAGATGGTCTGGAAGGTGCCATGATAGAAGAGGCCGGAATCAAGATCATCAACTGCGGAAGAGACTCCTTCTACGGCAGTATATTCGTGGAATCGTTTGAAATAGATGGAAAATGTGACTACACCATCAAATCTGAGAAACAGTATAAAGAATTCGGAACGGTAACCCCCTACACCTGGCACAAGGGATTCTGGAATCCGGAAGAAGGTAGTATCCAGGGGATCTGTTCGGATGAGGGAAATCTCTACACGGGAAATCTGAACTGGAAAGATTATAAACTGAGCGGAAAACTATCCGTCAAAAATGGTTCCCAGGCCTATCTGATCTTCAGGGCAACCGGAAACCTCAAGTATTATCTGTTCGGTTTTGAAAACGGAAAAGCGGTTCTGAAAAAGATCAACAAAAGCCTGAAGGCCGAAGAAAAAGAAGAAATACTTGCCGAGAAACCGTTCATACCTGAAATTGGCAAGGCTTATGAAATGCAGGTACACTGCCAGTCTGATGTCATCGGCTGTTTCATCAACTCGGAAGAAATTTTTAAAGTCAGTGACAAATCATATACACACGGTTTTATCGGTTATAGAATAGAAAACGGAACACGTATCCTGATAGAAGAAACCGGTATAAAGGAACTTTAACATGGAATGCGGTAACCCTAAGAAATCAGATGTCGTTGTATCGATGATAAGAAACCACACGGAACATAACAGCCTCTCTATTAGTTCAAAATATGATGCTCTTTTCGGCAGAAAGATCAAAGAGGTTATTGATGCCTTTGTCGATGAAAAAGGTTTAAAAGGCCTGGATATCTCGATAGAAGATTACGGGGCATGGGACTACACATTGCTGGCGCGTCTCGAAGCCTGTCTCGACGGGTTGGGAGATGATGAACATGAGGCCTGAAAAAAGCTGGCGAACCCTCCTGTACGTCCCGGGAAATAACCCGTCCATGATTCAGAGATGTGACGTTTACGGTGCAGATGCCATAACACTCGATCTGGAGGATTCCGTAGGACCTGCAAGAAAACGACAGGCTAGATTCTTGATAAAGAATGCACTTCAGAGGCTTGACTTTACAAGTGATGTGATGATCCGAATCAATTCGATCAGGACGGGAATGTGGCAGGAAGATCTTGAGATGATAGATTTGACAAAGATCAAGGCCATACGTGTCCCGATGGTTGAATCTGAAGACGACATCAGAAGACTCTCGGATTATCTGTATCTGCGTGAAAAAGGGTCAGGACTTGCAACCGGCAGTATCAGTCTCCTGCCCGGAATAGAAACGGCTTTGGGTTATATCAACCGTGAAAAGATCATACACAGCTGCGAAAGGGTCGCCGGAGTTGGATTCGGCAGTGAGGATTTCATAACGGATACGGGCGTGTGCCGGGAAAATCTGAAATTTATCAAACTCGAACTTGTCCTGTGTGCAAAAGCGTATGGAAAGTGTTTCATAGACAACGTTTATCCGGATTTCAGCGATCTGGAAGCCTTTAGAGAAGATTGTGAAAGGGCAAGGAAATTTGGTGCCGATGGAAAATCCATCATCCATCCGTCACAGATAAAAACCGCCAATGAAGTCTTCTCACCATCTCCTGAAGAGATAGAACGAGCCGGAGAAATCCTTGCAGAGGCTGAAAGACTGAATACCGGTGATGCCTTTAATTACAAGGGACAGATGGTGGATAAACCCATCGTCGACAGATGCAGACAGATCCTGAAATTGGGTGGAACCAATGGATAAAATATACGCAGATATAAACGAATTAATCGATAAATTGGAAATCAGGAATTCTCAGACCATCTCCTTTCACCATCATCTCAGAGAAGGCGATAAGGTGATGGAAACGGTCATCGCCGCATTATCCCACAGGGGGATAAGAGATTTAAGACTGTGCTGTTCCTCCATCATGCGATGTCATGACTTCCTCGTTGACTATGTCAAAAACGGAACAATCAGCCGTATCGAGACATCCGGACTCAGAGGGGAACTTGGAAGATTCATCAGTGAAGGGAATATGGACCATCCGGTCATCATCCGTTCTCATGGTGGAAGGGCAAGGGCGGTGAGTGACGGTGAAAGAAAGATAGATGTTGCCTTTATCGCAGCCTCCAACGCGGATGAACTCGGAAATGCAACGGGGATTACCGGCAAGAATGCCTTCGGTTCTCTCGGATATGGCATCTGGGAAGCCAGAAATGCCGAGAAGACCGTCATCGTAACGGACGATCTCTCATCAGCAGTTCTTGAACAGATCTCCATCTCTCAATCCGAGACAGATGCAATCCTACTGGTTGAACAGATCGGAGTAAGCGGAAAGATCAAGAGTGGGGCGTTGAAGATCAAATCCGATCCGCTCACCATGCGAATCGCCGAAAACACCGCGAGATTTCTGATGAATTGCGGGATTGAACTGAACAACAGAGCCATTCAGATGGGAAGCGGCGGGATCAGCCTTCAGACGATGAATTATCTGAAGTCTCATCTCATAGAGAAGGAGATTACCTTCAAATTTGCGGTAGGTGGCATCACAGAGAATCTCACCGGTCTTCTCGAAGAGGGATTTGTCGATTCGCTGATGGATGTACAGAGCTTTGACAGCTGTTGTGCGGCTTCGATGGCAACGAACAGGAATCATCATGAAGTGGACGTGAATACCTATGCCAACCCCCTCAATCCGAATAATCTCGTCAATTCACTTGATATCGCCATATTGAGTGCCCTTGAAATAGATCTGGACTGGAATGTCAACGTGATGACCGGATCGGATGGCAAATTTATGGGAGCCGTTGGCGGTCATCAGGATGTGGCGGAAGGATCGGATCTGACGATCATCGTTGCACCGCTGATCAGAGGAAGAATACCGGTCCTGACCAACAGGGTGAATACCCTCGTTACAAAGGGAAAAGATATAGATGTCTTCATCTGTGAATACGGCATCTGTGTGAAAGAGGAAAATGAATCCCTCATCAGAACCCTTAGTGATAACGGATTCAAGGTTCATACGTTGAAAGAGTTGTATGAAAAAACCGTTCGCTATGTGGGAAGCCCCGCAAAACCGGAATATGCAGACAAGACAACGGCTATCGTTCAGGATAGATACGGCAACACCCTTTCAGAAATAAAACTGCTGTTGAAATAAGGAAAGGCGGAATAAAATGAGTACATTAAAAGAAATCAGAAAAAAGATCTATAAGAGCAGGCATTATTATTATCTCCTGATTCCTGCAACCATCTATTTCATCATTTTCCACTATATTCCAATATGGGGAGTAACCCTTTCATTCCAGAAATTCAGAATATTCGGCGGAAATGAATGGGTGGGATTCAAGTATTTTCAGGAGCTCTTCTCCTCACCGACCTTTTACCGGTCGCTGACGAACACCCTGATCATAAGTGGACTGAAAGTGCTGATAGGATTTCCCATACCGGTTATCATCGCGCTCATGATGAATTCTCTGAGAAACAAGCATTACAAGAAATATGTCCGGTCTGTCATCTATATGCCGCATTTTCTGTCATGGGTCGTTATCACCGGTGTGTTTGCCGCTATTCTCTCACCGGTATCCGGGATGGTCAATGAGATCATCAAGCTCTTCGGAATGGATCCAATCCCATTCATGACATCCGGTCAGCATTTCAGAGGGGTACTGGTCATATCCGAAATCTGGCGAAGTTCCGGTTGGGATTCCATTCTGTATACGGCTGCACTCATGAATATTGACAAGATCCTCTATGAAGCGGCGAGTATCGACGGGGCATCCGCCTGGCAGCAGACGTTGAAGATCACCTTACCCGAACTGATCAGAACGATGGTCACCGTCTTCATCCTGAACATCGGATTCTTCATGAATGCCGGATTCGACCAGGTATTCAACATGATGAACGACTCGGTTATCAGTGTGGCGGATATCATCGATACGTATGCGTACAGAATCGGGCTGCTCAACAACAATTACAGCTATGCCACCGCTGTTGGACTGTTCCAGGGCGTAATAGGCCTCATACTGGTCATCGTGACAAACAAGGTAGCCAAGAAGATAGAAGCCGGAAGCTTATGGTAGGAGGAATTTGAGATGAAAAAAAGAATAGGACCTTGGCAGATCATCAATGCCATTATATTACTCGTCGTAACGGTAACAACACTATATCCGTTTCTGAATCTGCTCGCAGTTTCACTGACAGATGTCAAATACGTTTCGGACATGTCCGGATTATCCATATTACCAAAAGAACCAACCTTAAAGTACTATCAGGTACTGCTCAGTGCCCCCGGGGTACAGAAGGCCTTCCTGAACAGCGTCTTTATAACGGTCGTGGCAACGGCCATCAACATGTTCCTGACCATCATAACGGCTTATGTCCTCGCGAGGGGAAACTTCTGGGGAAAGAAGTTGTACATCATCTTTCTGATCATCCCCATGCTGTTTAACCCGGGATTGATTCCAAACTACATGCTGATCAGAAATCTGGGTCTGATTAACTCCTACTGGTCCGTCATACTGCCAGGAGCCATCAACGTTTATTATCTCATGCTGCTGAGAAATATCTTCAATGGGATTCCAAAAAGCACCTTCGAAGCCGCTGAAATAGACGGAGCCAATCATTTCACCATGATCTGGAAGGTAGCAGTTCCTCTCGCAAAACCGGGAGTCATTACCATTTCCCTGTTCTACGCCATCTATCACTGGAACGATTATTTCAAACCGCTCATCTATATCAACGATCCGGCAAAATGGCCCTTGCAGGTCCTGCTCAGGCAGTTCATCGTCGATGCGGACAAGACATCCCTGTTCGGACCCCTGCAGGCCATTCTGTATTCAGAGGGGAATTCAGGCCTGCCGTTCAGAGGGCTTCAATCCTCTATCATTCTGATCACCGTTATCCCGATATTGTGTCTTTATCCACTGCTGTTGAAATATTTTTCAAGCGATATCATGTCAGGAGCCAACAAAGGCTAACAACCTCCTTCATAAAACTTTAAGGCGCAAGGAATCCTTGCGCCTTTTTCAAATCATATAACTATACTCAGAATGTACGCCAACATTACTGCACTAGCTTTCAGAAGAACTATAATATACATATTCGTTTCTGAAACACTGTAGGGGCAGAGAATTCATGCTCTTTCAAAGAAAGAGCCAGGAACTTCAGAGGAGTTCCACGAATTGCCCTTGAAATATTTGAGAATCAATTTCGATCGTAAATCAAACCAAAAAGATTTATCCTTGCAAAACGGGTAATTCATGAATTACCCCTACAAATGCCTTTGAAAGTCGTCTACAGCAACAGGTTTATAATATGTATAGTTTGAAACCTACAGCTGTAATAGTGGTGCACATTCTAAGGTCCTAATATAACTATAAAAACATTCATAACAAAAAGAATTTCTTCAATAATCAGGAATATCTATTGCTGACTGATGCTAATCATTGTTTTTTTACATTCTCATTCAAAAATAAATCAGCGTATACTCAAAACATAAGACGTATGATGTCTGATGTATGAGGAGTGAGAAAATGGGAAAGAGAAAAACGCTCTATGAAGAGACCTATCAGAAGATGCAGATGGCTATTAAACCATTAAATGATGGAATACAGCTGGATTCCATCGAGACTCTTTGCGAAAAATTCGGTGCCAGCAGGACATTGATTCGTGAAGTCCTTGCAGCACTTGAACGCGAAGGGCTGGTCGTTCGTCGACAGGGTCTGGGAACGTTTGTTACGAAGGAGATGGGACATGTTCATACGGGAATTGAATATCTGAGGGGACTGAATAAGATCATCTCGACTTCGGGAAAAACCCCGGGATTGGCATACGATACCCATAAAATATTGGAAGCAGATAATGAATTGGCCGAAAGACTCGAGATCAAGAGGGGTGAAAAGGTTGTTTTAGTCGATCGACTTTATACGGCTGATGGAATTCCCGCCATCTTTGCCAGGACTTATATTGCTTCTGAAAGAATAGAAGGCGGAACTGAGAGATTATGTGCACATCTTGACGAAATAACTGCAAAAGAGCTGGTCCTTTTCGACTTGCTTGAGGAAATTTACGGTGAATCTGTAAAATATGCCTTCGCCGAGATCGAATCCGGATTGATCGATGACGAGTTATCGGCACTCATGGAAATGGAAAATGGAAGCGCCATTACCATTTTGAAAGAAATCCATCGAACGAAGGAAGACACGCCACTTCTCTATTCGGAAGACTATATCAACACGAACGTGTTTAAAATCCATATCATCAGAAAAAAAATATGAGGTGAGTATTTTGAAAGTAGATTACAGAGAACCAATTGGTTTAGAGGGAGAATTCCAATATCATATTCAATGCAAACAGGGGGATATCGCACCGGTTGTCATCGTTCCAGGGGACCAGGGAAGAGTGGAAAAGATAGTGAGTGAACTGTCGGATGTAAAAAAGATGGCTGAAAACAGGGGAATGATTACCTACACGGGACAATATCATGGTTATCCGGTTTCGGTAACCTCAACGGGAATGGGAGGTCCTTCCGCCAGTATCGCTTATGAGGAGCTGATCAACATCGGTGCCCGTGTACTGATAAGAATCGGCAGCGTCGCCGGACTGCAGGAAGATGTCAATGAAGGGGATGTTGTCATTCCGTTCGGTAGCATTCGTGATGATGGGGCCTCAAATTATTATGTCGCATCAAATTTCCCGGCCGTTCCCTCTCCCGATGTCTATTCTGCCCTGACAGGTTCTGCACTTGAGAAAGGGGAAAAGTATCATACCGGAATCAACTGGACACATTCCTGTTTTTATAACAGAGATCCGGAATATTTCCAGGAATGGAGCAGAAAGCGTGTTATTTCCATGGAGATGGAGTCTTCCGCCTTATTTGTTATTTCATCCCTTCGGGGGATTAAGGCAGGTTTTATCGGTATTTGTTATGCCAACAGATACAAACAGACAAAGTCTGAAAAGAGTGATCTGTCAGTAGGCAATCCAGGCAGGAATCATATCGAAAATTCAGTGAAAGAAGCAATTCAAATCACCTTGAATGCTGTTGAAAAGCTGTATGAAGGGGATTTGGTATAAAAAGGAGGAAGGTTTATGAAGAAAAATCTTGTGATTTTTATTAGTGTTGTTTTCGTTGCGATTTCATTTGCTGCAAAAATCAATCTTTCCAGTGAAGTCGGAATTCATACCGATGCCTGGAAGACTCAGATGAGCCCCTTTACAGAAGAGACCGGTGTTGATGTTTCTATTGAACAGTTTCCCTATTCCAACTATCTCAATCAATTGATGCTCGGCTATACCTCTGGAAGAAATGAATTTGACGTCCCCTATATCTCTCTGCTCTGGTATCCCTCGCTCGCATTGGCAAATTATATCTGTCCCATCAGCGATATTAAAGGGTATGAAGATCTGAACGAATCGGATATCCCCGGTATTGAGAATTCCAAGATGAACGGTAAGACCTATGTCATCCCTTATATGAACGAACTCGGCGGTATTCTGTATCGAAAGGACCTTTTTGAAGATCCCGTTGAGCAGAAAAATTTCAAAGAAAGGTACGGTTATGACCTCACTCCGCCAAAGACGATGAAACAGTATGAAGACATTGCCGAATTCTTCAACAGGCCACCTGAATTATACGGTGTCAGTCTGATGGGAAAGCGGAGTATCTTCCTTGCCACACATTTCATGCAGAGGTTGTGGGCAAACGGTGGACAACTCCTTGATGATGATTTTTATCCGGTATTCAATTCAGAAGCTGGTTTAAAGGCACTCGAAGATGTAAAGGCAATGTTCGAATTCGCCAACCCGGCTGCCAAGAACTATGACTTCCAGGAGGCCGTCAACGAATTTGTAACCGGCCGGAGTGCTATGGCTGAAGTCTGGACAACCGCCATGTTCTATGTGGCAGATCCGGAAAGGTCTTCCATCGTTGGGAAAGCCTCTTTTGTTGGATTTCCAAGACCTGAAGACAAGGTCGACGAGGTCTTGCCCATGTTGTATATCTCCTGGGGATTTGTAATCAGTCAGGATGCGGAAGATAAAGAAGCGGCCCTTGAATGGCTGAAATTTGTCACGGCGCCTGAGAGAGAAGCGGCAGCCGCCCCTATTGGTAATATTCCGGCAAGATTATCCGCAATGAAAGATGCCGAACTGATCAAGACATTCCCATGGATTACCGCATTCAGGGAGGCAATCTCTACATGCATTCCCACACCAATCGTACCGCTGATTCCGGAAGGAAGCAGTATCGTCAACAGCAGTATTGCCCCTGCGGTATCGGAATTTCTTGCCGGATCAAAAACGGCCAAACAGGCGTTGGACGATGCAGCAAAACAGGTCAGGGATATGATGGAGGAAAATGGGTATTATTGATCAGAGACAAAAATGATCCTGTAGTTTAATTCAGTACAAAGGGTGGTCTGATGAAGTTAAAAGAAAAACGAGTATTGTCATATATTTTGCCGGCTTTGATATTTATCATCATCATCTTTCTCATACCTCTGGTTTATACGATTATCACATCGTTTATGAGATGGAATATGCTTAGACCGGATCTGGGAATCAAACCGATTGGGTTCAGGAACTATATCAAGTTGTTTTCGGACAGTTTTACCTACGCAACACTTTTCAGAACGCTGTATTTTGTCGTAGGTTCTGTCGTTTTGGAACTGATCTGCGGGTTGTGCATCGCATTGGCTCTCGACAGTGAATTCAAGGGATGGAAAATCGTACAGTCGATTTTACTAATCCCCTTCATGATCGCACCAATAGTCGTTGGGTTCGTGTGGAAGTTCATCCTCAACAGCGATTATGGACCCGTCATTCATTTTCTGAGAGAGATAGGGTTTGGTTCATTCCTGACGGAGCCATTGCTTTCCAATCCCAACGCCGTTATACCGATTCTGATCATAGCGGATGCCTGGCAATACACCCCCTTTGTAACACTCGTACTGCTTGCCGGGATGAAAGCAATCCCGAGAGAACCGTATGAAGCCGCCTTCGTAGATGGTGCGAATGCCACACAGAGATTCTTTTCAATCACTCTGCCGCTGCTGAAGCCATCCATTCTCGTTGCAATCGTTATCAGAACACTGACTTCGCTGAGGGTCTTCGATATCGTCTTTATCATGACGGGTGGCGGACCGGGTACGGCAAGTGAAACCCTCGCATTCTACGGTTACAGAGTTGCATTCGACCAGTACAATATTGGTTTTTCATCGGCAATAAACATGCTGACATTTGGCATAGCGATTATATTCACGATCTTTTACATGAAGATTATCGGTGGTGGCAAAAAACATGTATAGAAAAAATCTGTTCGGAAAAATTATCATATTCATCATCATATTTCTGGCACTTTTCCTGACGCTGGTCCCCCTCGCATGGATCACACTCTCATCATTCAAGGTCGAGGCCGATCAGTTTTCGATTCCACCCAAATGGTTTCCGGAAAGACTCACACTGGATAACTATGTCACATTTTTCAGTAATGCCGAACTCCTGAAATCCTTGTTCAACAGTGTGATTACAACCGTTCTCTCTACGTTTATCGCTCTTTTGCTCGGAGTACCGGCGGCTTATGCACTGGCAAGATTTGACTGGAAACATTCCAATAAAATATCCTTTATGATCCTTCTCGCAAGGATGACACCACCTATCGTTATGGTCTTGCCGTTTTTCATGATCGCGAGGTATTTAAATATTTCGAACACCTATATTCCTATAATCGTTGCCCTTTCCTTTTTCAGCGTCCCTTTTGCGGTCTGGATGATGAGAGGATTCTTCCAGGAAATCCCGAATTCGATTGAAGAAGCGGCCATGATAGACGGCTGTACACGTCTTCAGGCATTGAAAAAAGTCATTTTACCCCTCTCCATGCCGGGTTTGGCGGCGACTTCTATTCTGTGTGCCCTGATCTCATGGAATGAATTTCTCTTTGCCCTGGTCCTGACTGGAAAGGATACACGAACGCTCCCCGTTCTTGTCAACATGTTTGTCAGTGAAAGAAATATCGAATGGGGTGTTATGAGCGCTTCAGCCATTATTATCGTTCTTCCGATGGTCATTTTCGGATTACTGGTCCAGAATGATCTGGTGAGAGGCTTGACGATGGGAAGTTCAAAATAAACCATTTCCGTTAGTCAGAATTTACTGAAACGCTGAAAGGCCTGGAGTCCCTACTTGCACGGGGACTCCAGGTTTTTATTGCTATTCGAGGATCAGAATCGTATACTGTTCTTCAGTTTCATATCGATTTTCCTCTTCATCTTCAAAGAAGAGTGAATATCTCAGAACATAGCGACCGGGAATGTCCTCTTTATCCGCTCTTACCCTCACCATTGCCCGCTTCACTTCTTCAGGCTTCAGGTCAAAGCCCTCTTCCACATCATCATTCCAGGATAATGACTCTCCGTAAAGTTCTCTGAAGAGATCGTTGACTTCTATTGCGATATTCTTCATGAGCTTTCCACCGGTATTTTTAATACTGAAATTCAAAATCACATCTTTTTGCCGTGACAGGACTTTTGGTTCGATATCAACACATTTGATCAAATCATAAGCCGATATGACTTCTATCGTTTTAAACAGATCATCTGATCTGTAATAATTTCCTCTCGTATCTTCAAATAAAAAATAATACTGAAGCGCATATTGTCCAAGAGGAGAATTCGCATCCGTCTGAACAGCTGTCATCAATTTTGCATTCAGATTGGGTAAAAGATCAATTCCCTCAATCACATCATCGTTATGACTCAGACTTTCACCAAAATAATATTGATACACACCGTCATTTTCGATATTGATATTCAGATATTTCTCAGTTCCGGTATTCCTGATGTACCAGGTCAGCATCCTTTTAGAATTCTGATTCATCTGATCCGGTTGAAGATCCGTACACTGAATATCACTGTTCGCCGGAATAACCGTTATGACGGAATGATAAAGAGGCGTTCTGTAAGAATCGCCATTCTCAAGATCAAAGGAATAATAATAAAGGATATCGTATGGGCCTTCGGGATCATCCAAATCGGTATCAATAACGGCCGTAAACTGCCCGCTTTCATTCGGTTCCAATGTGATCCCCTCTTCATAATCATCATTATGACTGAGAGAATCCAGATAAATCTCCCTCTGAATTGACTCTATCTCTATGTTGATGTCCTTATACACTACATTTCCCTTATTAAGGACATCAAAGACCACATACATTTTCGATCCCCTGTAAAATTTCTCCGGACTGATTTCTATCGTTTTAATCGTATCATTCGGCCCAGTCAGCTGAATGGGAATCACACATTCTTCATTTTCCGTCGTTAGTCCATCGGAATCATCAAACAGAAGCGTGTAAAAAAGCGCATAGTCTCCAGGCACCGTTTTGAGATCTGTAGAGACTGTTATCTGAAGGATTCCGATTTCACCCGGCTTTAGATCAATACCTTCAGAGTAATCATCATTATGACTCAATTCACCTTCTACAGCTTCAGACTCAATCTTTGAGACTTCAATGTTGATATTCTCCAATACCTGACTGCCATCATTTCCTATCAGAAAGGTCAAGGTCGTTTTTCCCGCCGTATAAAAACTCAACGGATAAAGAGCGTACACTTTTAAGCCATTTTCTGTAGAAATAGACCTTAACTTCTGAGTGATTATCTTTCTCATCTGTAGTTTTCCAGTTTGTTCGTTATTAAAAATTTTCACTATCTGATTCCGCTTAACATCCTCCAGATCCGAATATTCAGAGATCAGTTGTCTCACATCAGCGTAGTGAGTATCATCTCCTGAAATGGCCCAGTTAATCGCTTTTTGTGTAATCATTTTAGAAATTGTTTTCGCATTTGGTGACAACAGTTCAGTCATCTGAACCATATACTGATTATAAAACGGCTCAGCCTCTTCCTGGATCGCAAATAAAGTGATCATCATAAGACAGAAAATCATCAACAAAAAAAGTATTCTCTTCATATAAAACCCTCCTTTTGCAGCAGAATATGATCTCTATTGTATTCATTCATTTTTAATATTGTATGCCTTTATATTTCAGTATATACCGGATTTAATATAAAATCAAGATTACATTTCAGTAAGAACAAAAAAAAGAGAATCTCAGAAGATTCTCTTTTTTTTGTTTTCTGTAATAGGTTTAAAGGGTTGCTTCAAACCATTCAAGCGCTTCGTCTATTGCGATCTGAAGATTTTCAGGTCCTTCAAAAATCCCCAGCATATGATCCGCATCGAGCTGAACCAGCTTCTCCAGTCCGTCATGATATTTTGTGAAGAGCATCCCCGCCTGAGGCTGTGGTGTAACAACCGTGTCCTTGAGTCCGACGGTAACCATTAACGGTCCGTTGTACTTTGCTATTTCCGCAACCGGATCCGTCAAGAACAGTTCCTGATAGAAAGGCTTTTTAAGTAAAGTGGTTGAACCCCATGGTAATGTAGCTTCCAGCATATCGTCTCCTTCAAGTTCAAGTGACTGAGTTACAACATCGGCACCAAGAAGGTTGCCGTATGTATAGGCTGGAACTGCAACCGGAGACCATAAGACGGCTGTCTTCACACGGCTGTCTCTTGAAGCGGTACAGGCTGCTACAAGGCCACCCTGACTTAATCCGAGAACGGCTATTCTTTCGGGATTAATCTGAGGAAGGGACTGGAGATAGGTAATGGCCGCCATTGCATCATCAATCTGTGAACTGAAGGTCGTATCTTCCCATCGTCCTTCACTCTCACCGGATCCTATAAAATCAATTCTCAGTGAGGCTATCCCGTTTTCAGCAAACTGTCTCGCCGTCATTTCAAACATGGCTTCTTCTGTCCCTGTTACATCCATTTCATTCTTCTGCCCTGTAAAACCATGAAAGATAACAACCGCAGGACTGAGAGAATTCATCTCTTCGAGTTCAGTCAAAATACCCTTGACAAGCTGTCCATTACTGTAAAAGGAAACTTCAGTTTCCTTTGGCACATATCCTGCAGCAAAAGACATACAGAATAAGACCAGCACAAGAAAGATCATAAGAAAACTTCTTTTCATATCAAACACCTCCGGATTTTTAGTCCACTTATTATAACAAAAAAACATTTGTCATAACATAGAAATTGTGTAAACGATCCTCTAAAAAAACATGATAGAATAAAAAGATGATTTCAGAAGGAGGAGTGATTTCTTGTGAAAACCACCAAAAACGCGCTTGCAGATTCTCTGAAAAAACTGCTTTTACAAAAACCACTTAATAAGATTACCGTTGTGGATATTACGGAAGATTGCGAGGTCAACCGACAGACCTTTTATTATCATTTTCTGGATATCTATGATCTGATCGACTGGATCTTTTCAAATGATGCAGATAAGGCAATTGACGGGAAAAAGACATACGATACCTGGCAGGACGGTTTTCTTCAGATCTTTGAATACGTACTTAAAAACAAGAATTTTGTCAGCAGGACTTATTATTCTCTGAGTCGGGAACGTCTTGAACACTATCTTTACAGTGAAACCTATAATCTTCTGATGGGAGTAATCGAAGAACAAGCCGTAGGAATCAGTGTACATCAGGAAGATAAAACCTTTATCGCCAACTTCTACAAATATGGATTTGTCGGTCTGATCCTTGACTGGATAGGGAACGGGATGAAAGAGGATCCCGAAAAGATCATTCAAAGGCTCAACACCCTGATAGAGGGGGATATTTCAAAGGCTTTACTGAAATTTAAAAAGGGATAATTTTTACAAATCGTTCCCTTTGTCTAAAATTTTGACATCACGGGAGATCTGTCTATTGTAAAAAAATGCTGAAACTATTATTATTAACTCACAAATATAATTTTGGGAGGTTAAGAAGATGTATTACAGCAATGGAAATTATGAGGCATTTGCAAAACCGGAAAAGCCGGCAAATGTAGACAAAAAATCAGCCTACCTCGTAGGATCAGGACTTGCTTCACTCGCAGCAGCCTGTTTTTTAATTCGTGATGGACAGATGAAAGGCTCAAGAATTCATATACTGGAAGAACTGGATATCACGGGAGGGGCCTGTGATGGAATCAACGATCCGAAAAAAGGATTTGTCATCCGCGGCGGCAGAGAGATGGAAAATCATTTTGAATGTCTCTGGGATCTCTTCCGCTCTATCCCGTCACTGGAAGCCGAAGGACTTTCTGTCCTTGACGAATTCTATCGTCTGAACAAGCATGATCCGAACTATTCTCTCATGAGAGCTACCGTCAATCGTGGAGAAGATGCTCATACAGATGGAAAGTTCGGACTGTCACAGGAAGGATCCATGGAAATCGTCAAGCTCTTCATGACAAAAAATGAAGACCTCTACGATAAGAAGATAGAAGATGTCTTCAGTGATGAAGTCTTCAATTCCAACTTCTGGCTCTACTGGAGAACGATGTTTGCCTTTGAAAACTGGCACAGTGCCCTTGAGATGAAGCTTTATTTCCAGAGATTTATCCATCATATCGGTGGACTGCCTGATTTCTCAGCACTTAAATTCACCAAATACAATCAGTATGAATCCCTCATCCTGCCGATGATGAAATTCCTCGAAGAAAACGGGGTACATTTTGAATACAACACAACCGTTAAAAATGTCATTTTTGATTGTTCAGCTAACAGAAAAGTGGCCAAACAGATCATCTGCGACCATAACGGCGAGAAAGAGACCATAGACCTGCTCGAAGATGATCTCGTCTTCATCACAAACGGAAGCTGTACCGAAAACACCACACTTGGTGATGATGATCATGCACCGGCAGAAAACAAGACCGTCGGTGGATGCTGGGAACTCTGGAGAAACATAGCCGCTCAGGATAAGGCCTTCGGAAATCCCGATAAATTCTGCACCGATATCGAGGCAACCAATTGGGAATCCGCAACGGTTACCGTTACGGACAAGAGGATCGGAAAGTATATCGAAAAGATCTGTAAGAGAGATCCATACAGTGGAAAAGTCGTAACCGGCGGTATCATTTCCGTAAAAGACTCCAGCTGGCTGATGAGCTATACGCTGAACAGACAGCCGCATTTCAAGGAACAGCCAAAAGACCAGCTCGTCGTATGGGTCTACGGACTGTTCACCGATGTCCCCGGCGATTACATCAAAAAGCCGATGAGAGAATGTACCGGAAGGGAAATTACAAAGGAGTGGCTTTACCACATTGGTGTACCGGAAGCTGAAATCGAAGAACTCGCAGAAAACGGAACCCATTGCATTCCCTGTATGATGCCTTATATCACCGCTTTCTTCATGCCTCGAACCGAAGGAGACAGGCCAAAGGTCGTACCGGAAGGCGCGGTCAACTTCGCCTTCATGGGTCAGTTCTCAGATACGGTAAGAGATACGGTTTTCACCACGGAATATTCGGTCAGAACGGCAATGGAAGGTGTTTACACATTGCTTGACATCGACCGTGGCGTTCCTGAGGTCTTCAATTCCTGTTATGACATTCGCGTCTTGCTCGATTCCACATCCAAACTGATGGACGGAAAAAAGCTTACCGATCTGAAAATACCGTTGAAATACAAGATGGCGGAAGGTAAGATCAAGAAAATAGTTCCCGGAACGATCGTCGAAGACTTCTTAAAACGATACAATCTAATCTGACAGAAACCACCTTCGGGTGGTTTTTCTTTTTCATAAAGGTCTTCTCAAGATTAACAGAACTTCATACTGATTTATTTATAACCCCCTATAATTCATTATATAATTCAAAAGGGGTGGAAGCATGAAAAACAAATTCTTTTCTAAAAACCTGACCGTGATAACGGTTCTCCTGTTCATTTTCACAGTTTTTGCAATGGCCGATGCAAAGATGATTTATCTTGGCAGTTACAACACGGGAACAGATGGTGGCGGAGAAAAAAGCAGTGCAGAAATAGCCAAATACAATCCATTGAACGAAAAGCTCTTTGTCATCGTGGGTGCAGCAGATTCACTCGTTATGGCAAACATGTCAAATCTTACAACCGAACCCGGAAACATAATAGAAACTTATAAAACCATCGAATTATCGGGACTGGTAGAAGGATTTAGAATCGGCGATATCACTTCGGTTGCCGTATGTAAATCCGGAAGACTCGTTGGTGTGTCAGCACAGTCGGAATCGTTCGACAGACCTGGAAGAGCCATTCTTCTTGATAGTGAAGGAAATTTTATCCGTGCTTTTGAGACAGGCGTTCAACCGGATATGATCACATTCACTCCGAACGGGAAGTATCTTCTCACCGCTGATGAAGGCGAACCAAGAGAGGGGTACGCAGAAGGTGGCGTGGATCCGATGGGAAGCCTTTCTATCATCAACGTTGAAACGGGGGATGTAACGATTGTAGATTTTTCAGAATTCGATCGGATCAGAGACGAAATAACCGTTAACGGACTCCTTCTTAAAAAGAATGCAAGGCCCTCCGCAGATCTTGAACCGGAGTACATAGCCGTATCGGAAGACAGTTCATATGCGTACGTTTCCATGCAGGAAGCCAATGCCGTTGCAAAGATAGAAATCGCCACGGGAGAAATCGAATGGTTGAAAGGACTTGGTTTCAAGGATCACAGCCAGTACAGAAATGCGTTGGATCTGAACAAGACAGATAAAAGGCCTGTGATTCAAACAGAAGAGGTCTTCGGGGTATACATGCCGGATGGGATAGACATCGTCAGAATCGATGGAAAAGATTATCTCCTGACGGCTAACGAAGGAGATGCAAGGGAATACGGGGATGAAGACAGTGAAGGTTTCTTCATCAACGAAGGGGAAGATGAAGAACTCGAATACGGCTATCTGCTCAATGAAGCACACGACGGACTTGCAGCGGGCACAAGGTATGTATTCGGTGCCAGATCATTCTCTATTTATGAGGCTGAAACGTTGGAGCAGGTTTATGATAGTGGAAGCGATTTTGAACAGATCACGGCCATGAGATTCCCAAAGTTTTTCAACGCAAGCAATGACAATCTCAAGATAGACAACAGAAGTGACAACAAGGGACCGGAACCCGAAGATGTAAAGGCCCTTCAGATCAGTGATAAGGTGTATGCCTTCATCGGACTCGAAAGAATCGGCGGCGTGATGATGTATGATATCACGGATGTTAAAGATGTAAAATTTGTCGATTACGTTAACACAAGAGATTTCAGTGAAGAAGTTGCCGGAGATGTTGCCCCGGAAGGTATCGACGTTGTTTCCGCCGAACACAGCCCAAATGGTTTCCCCCTCGTATTCGTTGCAAACGAGGTATCCGGAACCGTATCGATTTTTGAAATCATTGAATAAATAGAACCTTTATATAAAAAAACAAAAAAACGACCCTGATAAAAAAGGTCGTTTTTTTGTTTTTTGAAAAAAGCTCTTCGTAATAAAAGGTATTTTATCTGATAAATGAATCAAAAGAGTC